>Ga0256843_1000202_pt1 | contig 52048 bp, 60 predicted proteins | sample AlvinellametaG_FD_191572 | JGI IMG/M metagenome (GOLD analysis project Ga0256843, IMG submission 191572) | Pompeii worm associated microbial communities from hydrothermal vent at the East Pacific Rise, Pacific Ocean - Alvinella | ecosystem: Host-associated > Annelida > Integument > Unclassified ...
ATTTAATAATTTATATTACACAAAAAATAAGGTTTTTAGGAATATTAAATTAAGCATATCTAACCTTAATTCTTTAATAGTACACAACTCTTCTTTTAAAGAAATACTTTTAGATTACACTCTTGATGATGTAGTTGGAGCTGGAGTTAAAATAACAGATTTTATTGAAAAAGATGCTGCAGTAGAACCAACACCGGCAATAGTAAATGTTATGGTTAATGTTCTATACCCAGATAATGAAAATACACTTACCATAAATGGGAACAATTATTCTTACACTCCATCTGTTGATGATACACCTGATATAGTTGCTGATAGCATAGGTGGGGAAATAGATATAGATGGTGTATCTTATGAATTAGCCCCAGGCTATTATTCTGGCAATCCAGAAGATGATGATGGTGAACATAAACTAGGATGGTATTTACCAGACACAACTGATGGATTATCTCCGTCTGTATCTTTACAGTCAGATAATAGTAGTGAACATGACATAGAGGTTGATTGGGATGATGAAGAAAAAACTTTAGTTGTTACATATGCTTCTGACGGTTCTGACACATTGTATCCAACCATAGGTGAGCTTATAGATGCTGTTCAAGAAAATTCTCCAGTAAAAGTTGTTATAACAGACCCTAGCTACACAACTGATGATGATTATCCATATGAAATGGACTTTGATTTAGAACAAACTGATAGTTTGTTAACTATAACATCTACAAATGTAGATATCAATGTTGATAATTCATCTCCAGATGGTGTGTTTGAAGTAAATAAGATTCAAGATTATCATGATGGTATTCACCAAAGCGGTGATATAACTGTTGTTCAGTTTAGAAGAGGATATAATTTTTATATTAAAATAGATGACACTGAATATAGTATTGATACAACTGATGATAGCAATCCAGATATTACAAACTCATTAGAGTTAGTTAGCAAATTTGTAGATTTAATTAATGAAGATGGAATAGCCGTTGCTAACTCATCAAACGATACTATTACATTAATTTCTAAAGATTATACTGAACATGAGGTAACTACATCTGGAGAAATAGATTACAAAGCTCCATTAACAAGAGAGGTGTATATTAAATACGATTTAAGGAATTATTTAGAGCAAGGAAGTGAAAGTGTTTTATATAAAGATGGTATAAATTTAACTTCAAAATCACCATTAACTAACAAAGAGTTAAGTATATTGGTTGATAATGGTATATTTTTTAACAACAACCATATTGCAGACCCAAAACTAAAAAAAGACAACACTTCGTATAAATATACTTCTACATCAGATGATGGTGTATCAACACTATTTGAAAGTGTTGCCGAAATCAAGTCAATGTATGAATTTGATAAAAACATTTTTATGAGTAAAAAATTAGAATATATAACTATCAATGATTTATTTATTAATGCAAACATAAACTTTCCTGATGAATCAGAAGTTGATAAATACAAAATAATTACGGCACCAAAAACAGAAATAATATCATCTAAACAAATAAAATATTTCTATGAGATGTCATTAGAGACAGTGGAAAAAGTTTTTTTATCTTTTGATGATAAATATTACTCTATAATGTTAAATACATTCTCTAATTATTTAAACAATGAAAGTATTGCTAGTTTAAATGATATATATGAAAAACCAAATACCAACAATAAAGCATATTTTATGTTTTCATCTCAAAAAGCAGAACACATATTTACATCTATTTATGGATTTATAGGAAACAAAATATATTACAGATACACTGAACTTGATAAACTTAAGAGAACATTGTTTGTTGAATATATAAAATCAAACACAGCATTTTTCTTAAACAAAGAAAAAAAAGTGGCATATGCTTTTTATAAAAACATAGATAAAGCTATTGTTGAAACTATTTCAGGTGTATCTGAATTAACTGTTAAAACAGTAAATGATTTACTTAAAACTCCTGATGAGATACACAATTTAAAAGACTCTATTCTTATAGCAGAAGGAGATACCGAATCTAATATCAAAGAAATAGTGCTACAAAATAATGTTAATCAAGATGATGATGATGAGAGTGTAGACAACACTGTGTATGAATATTATAAAGAAAATATATATAATAATGAATATTTTATAAAACATATGCTTATGTCTGTAATATTGGAACATAATGCACCTAATGTTTTAGAACAGTTAATTAACTTACTAGACACATTCTTTTTTGATATAAATGATGTATCTATTCATTTAAGCAATGAATTTTTCAGAGATGTAGTTATGGAAATGGATATAGATGACCCAGACCCAGAAATGACTTACGGATTAGATGGTACACCAGAGTCTACAGCTGTTACATTTGCTGATTTATATATAAGACAATATAAACCATATTTAAAACAAACAACATCTACTGACATGAGCACATATGTTACTGATGAGTATAAAAATATGAGTATAGAAGAAAAAGTTATTGCCCTTAGACTGGTTCCAACTAATATAGATAATAGAGTGTATCCTATATGTGTAACTAAAAATCCGATAGTCGAAGATGGTAATATGTTTGATTCTATGCTATATAGAGACATAGTGGTTAGCGGTTACTTTGGTAATAACGTATCTTTATTCTTAAATAAATCATTGTCTGGGGTTAGTGATGAATATATGGATACAATATGGAATGCTTTAATTAAAACTATATTTATAAAAGATGAAGATAATATTATAGGAGTTAAAGATTCTACTTCTATAATAAAAATAATATATGATAGATTTACTAATACAGATAAATATTTATTTGCAGCATTACTTGGAAGTTATAGAGACTCTGAATTTTGGAATAATGTTGATAATGTTGTTTCAACAATGTGGAACAACGAAACAAATGAAAGTGCTTTACTTAATCTGTTTATTAGGATTTATGAGGCCTTAAAAAGAAACAATATTGCAGATTCTGATTATGAAGAATATTTCAATAAATATGTTGGAGCTATATTTGTTGACGATATAGATGCTACAGATATTTTACCTTATGATTTATTTGAATATTTTATAAGCGCATGTGGTTTTAAACAACTTATATCTGAAAGTGGCGATACTTCTGTTAATTTTGACTCGACTAAGTTTTGGCATGTAGCAAGCCAAGCTCAAAGAAATGGTTATTGGAAATATATAAATAGTAACCTAGTATTAGAATTAAAGGATAGTTGATGAAAAATGCTGTATTATTAGATAAATTAACAACTGAAACTTTTGAAAAACATAGTAGCACTCACAAGTACTTTTTAGACTCTGATGCAATAGGTTCTGATAAACCTGTTGCTGAAATGTTTTTTTGTAACGAAGACACAAGAAGGGCACTAATGCACAAAGTAATTAATGGTTATAATAACAGATTGCTTGAAAATATAGGACTTTTTGTGTAAAATTAGAAAAAAAAGGATTTACTATGGCACTTAACGATGGAGATATTAGAAGATGGAGTTGTACAAAATTAAGAATATTTTTTGAGAGTAGAAATATAAACTGGATGGTTGATAATTTAGAGTTATCAAATGTTTTTGCTTTAGAAAACAAATTAAGAGAATGTTCTAGCGAAGCAAGTAATAAAATTGCTTACATTATAAGCATGTTAAAACACTCTATAAGAAAAAGATAGTTATGGACTTACTTGGTGAGTTTGGTTTAAATAAAGACAAAAAAATAAGAAGCAGAATGTTTATTTTTGCTGATTATTCTGTTACAGAAGAGTATGAAGAATTTATGTCTAAAATATACTTAGACAATAGATATAAGTTAATAGAAGAAGTGGAGAATTTTGATATGCAAGGTACTCTAACTAAAATAGTTACTTATTCTATTATAGGAGAATAGATTGTTAAAAGCTTTAAGAAGAATAGAAAATGGACTTGTTTCTAATGTTATTAATTTACACAAAAACAACAGAGCTTATAATAAAGATAATCAATTTTGCAACTTTTTTAATTCAAAAATAGATAATATTGACAATATTTTAATAAACAGTTCGTTTTCTGAAAATAAAATAAAAGAAGAATACAATAATAATATATCTTATACTGACATGAAAATAGATAAATTTTATGTTGAAGATAGTAGAATGGAGTGTATTCTTATTAGCTCTAATAACTTAGATGTTATATCAATAATAAAGGATTTATAATGGCAAAAATAATTTTAAATGCAGAATTATCTAAAACTGATAAAAACTATCCAGGAGGTATAGCATTATCTGTAAAAGGTAGGAGAGATATAGGTGTGTTAGATACTAGAAAAGTTACTTATAAAAACCAACATGTTTTTTATGCTGGTATAAACTGGGATGAGAATAAACAACTTTTAACTATTGTTGATGAAATAAAAAAAAGTAATGCAAATATAGGTGTTTTTGTATCAACATACCCTATAAACTTAGTTAAAGGTAAATTACTTGTTAATTCTCATATAGAAGTTGGTATAGAAGTTTCATCTGTGTGTTATAAAAGAGATATTGGTGGATATGAAGACCCTAAAGAGGTTGTTGAGGTTATAAATGATGGTTTAAAAGTAATTAAACCTAAAAACACATCTTTATATATAGCTGTAGTAACAGATAAAGATAAGGCTATTATTAAGAATTCTGCTGGTTTTAATTTTGTATGTGATTTTAAGAAAAATAATTGGTTTACACTAAGACCCGGCGCAACTGAGCTTGAGTTATATGATTATAATAATGATATTGAAAAACTAGATATTTTAAAAGAAAAATTACCTTTTCCAGGGTTAGATAGAAAGTTGTATGATGAGTCTATTAATCTTTTAGAAAATAGATTGTTTGATTTAAATAAACATGTTTTAAAATATGTTTAATATATAAGGAAGATATATGGCTGATATAGTATTTGATTTTGATTATTACACTAAAGTAATAAACTATATTAATGACAGTACACAAATAACTGATGAAAATCTAAATGATATTATCAACAACATAATGGAAGTTAGAAAAAAAGTTAGTGTAAGAATACCTATGTACTCTGATTTGTATAAAGAGATACAAATAGGAGGTGTTTTAAAAATAACTCCTGTTACTAATACATGGGAGATGATAGGAGATTCTAAGATTGAATTGAACCAAAATAAATTAATAGCAACAAATATAGAACTTACTGATAAATCAGTAATAATAAAAGATTATATTGATGAGTATATTAAATATTTATCTAATGAATTTATTTCAATAGAAACTGATTCTAATGACGAAAAATACATTATTGCTAACTATGTTGATGATATTTATAATGGAGATTTTTCAGGTAAAGAAATTCCTAGTTTTTATTGGTTTAAAGATAAGTACTACACTAAACAAGACTATACTATAGATTTTGTATTGAATTCTATAAATATAGATGATTCAAATAATCAAGTACTTAATTCAGCCATTGGTGATAACCTTTCATCAGTTAATATATCTAAGAAAAATATAAATGTAAAAATAACAGATTCAATTATAGGTGATTCGTTTAAAATAACTAGCAACTTTATATCTGTTGATTCAAATCTAATACTAGAAATAAACAATGTGTCTACTTCCACTTTAAGTGATTTTAATAGTGTTTTAACAAATAAAGCAATAAACAATACTTACATTATAAAAGATTTATCAAACCTTACAAGTGTTAGTGTTTTGGAAAATGAAGATGAATTGTCTTTAGTTAATAATGAAAGTGCTGTAAAATATTTAAATGAGAAGAATTGTACATACTATTTTTACTTTAAAATAAATAAAGATACTGTATGTAATATAAATACAATAATAGACAAGAAAGTAGATTTTAGTAAATTAATAGAATTAATATACAATAAAGATTCTCTTAAAGAAGTTTTAGAGGATATTATTGGTAATGTTTCTTTAGAATTGACAAATAAAGATATTAGTTTATTATTACTTTATTATGTCAGCGGATATATATTCGATGAAGATATAAAAAATCTTGTAGAATTCGAAAAGGTTAAAGCAGTAAAATTAAACGGTGTTCCTGCTCATTTAAGTAGCATACATTTTGTAGTTTTATTACTAAATAATATATATGGCGAACTATTTTGGACTAACCATGAATTTTATAATCTAACAATAAACAAGGGTTTTATATACAATAAGGATGACTATAAAATATTTAGTAATACGATATTCAACAATAGTGAGAATGTAGTTAATAATTTTACATTACTAAGAAGCCAAAAACATATAAACAATTTAGATAATTTTTCTTATATTGTATGATAGGGGTACTTAATGGGTGATTCAAATTTAATAAATAACAATGGCCCAATAATAACAGGTCTTAGTTATGGAAATATTAGTATAGGAATATTTACATTTAACACAAGAACCTTTGTTGGATTTAACTTAAAAGATGATGAAATATTAGATAATCCATCATCTCAAGTTTTATTAAGCAAATCTTTTTATGCAGATTCTACCACATTTGGTGAAACTAGAACTTATATAGCAAATAGTTATTTAGCTATAAATAGAACATTTCCTATAGTAACATCAAAATATAGTAATGGTAACAATTTAGAAGTTGTAAATAAAGAAGACTTCATACAAATATTTGAAACCAATCCAAATATAATTTTAAACCCAACTGAATTATTGGCCGAACTTATTAAAATAACACCAATAGAGGTGGATGATTTTATATGTATAACAATGAGTAAAGATATTGCTGTTAATAGTATAATAGAAAGATGTACAATAAACCCAAAAGTATCAGCTAGTTTTTTTCAAACTGAGTTTACAACTTTAAATATTGGTCAACTTATGTCAAATTTGTATGCACCATTTGGAATAAGGTTTATTCAACAAAAATTACCATATAATACATTAAATATGTCATTTGATGAATTTAATACTTCATTCGGAGAAAATACAAATACAGCTATAAAATATTATGAGGACTTCGGTGTCTCATCAGGTAGTGGTGCGTTAGATGTACAACAAGATGTAAAAACTTGTTTTTCTAATAGTTTTTCAATGTATACACCAGAAGATTATATAAATGCTCCAGTGGCAAATAGCCAAGGTGTAATATCATTTAGAGATGCTATAGATTACACAAAAGTAAAAGAGTTATCAATACATGAAATAGCAGATGATGGTAGTGTGAGTGCCAGAAACCCTATAAATGGTAGTGAAGTATATGAACGATGGTCTCAAAAAGGTACCACTGAAAATATACTTAACAGAACTTTTAATCATAGTGCAGCTATAGGTTCTGATTATGCTTATGCTATTTCTGCACCCCTGTTTATGTTTTTTAATTCAACAAAAATAAAATCTGAAATAAATGATGATTCCAACAACACAAACACATCTGGTTCTGGTAGTGCTAATGCTCTTAATGTTTTTGGTAATTTATCAATGTATACAGACTTAAAATTACAAAAAGATAATACTGAACCAAAAAAGAATTTTATAGGAAGACTTAATTTAACTGGATTAATAATGAAGGCAGCTAAACTATACAACAACATGTATGCCAATCAAATACCTATATCTGTAGTAGGGGAAATACCTGTTTTTACAAAACTTAGTTTCAATGTAGATTTAAATTTAAAAAAATTCGACAAAGATTCATTATCTTTCAGAGATACAGATGGTGGAATAGAGATAGATAGTCCAAATTTACTTGTTGTTTCATCAAATGTTAGACATGTAGCTACAACAGATGGAATTGTGCCTATTTCTGACGTTATGTGTGTTGATATAGAGAATACTCTTAAAATGGTGCAAAAAACACCTACTAAATATACTGATACAAACAATTCAGGAAGTGGTTCAGCTTCAGCATCTGCTGACGGATATATAGAAAATATAATAAAAATGTTAATGTCAGGTTCTAGTTCATCTGGAAGCGCCAATTCAGATTTAAACACTTTATCATTTGATGGAGATGAGAGTTTTTTTAATAACTTTAGCTTAGATGATGAGTTATATAGTTCATCAGGAGATGGTGATGTTGGTCCAGTGGGTGGTTTTGATGACATAATGGCAGGTGATAGTTTTGCTTAATGTTAAGATAAATCCATATTTAATGCTAAATTAAAAATTTATGTGTTATAATAAAATTCCAAAAAAATAAATAAGGAGATTAAGATGAACGTACAACAAATCTTAGAATTAATTGCTAAAAACTTTGGTTGGCAAGTTGGAGACAAAGTTAGAGTTGAAATTGAAAAAGTTTTAAAACTACAAGATGTTGATACTAAAGACTTAGAAGACAAAATTAAAGTTATCCAAGGTATTTTAGATGCTGACCCTGAAACTGAAGAGTTCGATGTTGCTCAAAATATTATTACTCAATTAAAAGACCAATTAGACAAAATTACTGTAAATCAAAAAGCTATTGCTCAAAATGCAAATGCTATCAAAGATTTACAAGACCAATGTGCTGCATGTAAAGACAGAATTAAAGCTTTAGAAGACAAAGATGTTGCTACTGCTAGTGATTTAGATGACCTTAAAAAAGTAGTTGCTACTAAAGCAAGCCAAGATGATTTAGATGCGTTAGCTGAAAAAGTAAAAACTAAAGCAAGTCAAGATGATTTAGATGCATTAGCTAAAACTGTTGCTACTAAAGCAAGTCAAGATGATTTAGATGCATTAAGTAAAAAAGTTGACACTAAAGCAAGTCAAGATGATTTAGATGCTACAAATAGAGTGGTTGCTACTAAAGCAAGTCAAGATGATTTAGATGCTGCAAATAAAGCTATTGCTACAAAAGCAAGTCAAGATGATTTAGATGCTACAAACAAAGTAGTTGCTACTAAAGCTGATAAAACTTATGTTGATAGCACATTCGTTACAAAAAAAGAAGTATCTGATGTAGATGTTGCTAAATTAACTGAGTTATTTAGAGCTGCTATGGATTGTGGATATGATGGTACTGCTTTAGAAGACTGTAAAGCTGCTGGAGAAGGTTCTGCAAGTGGTTCAGCAAGTGCTAACGGAAGTAGTGACGGAGAGGCTCTATAATCCTCCTTCCTTCTTTCCTTTTTTTTATGTTTTTTTTTGATATAATTTACATAAAAAAAAGAGGAAGATATGGCATTAAAAAAGAAAAATCTTACTGAAAAAGAAATACAAACTACTATTATCCATTATTTACAATTCAGAAAAGATGTGTTTTTTTGGAGACAAAATTCAGGGTCATTCACTGAAAAATCAAAATCTGTACTATCAAAAATAGTAAATTCTATACCAGGACTTCATTCTTCTATAAAAGCAAGAATAGTTGGTTCTTTTTATAGGCAAATAGGACATTATACTTGCACTAGTGTTCAAGGACTCCCAGATATTATATGTATAAAAGATGGTAAGTTTATAGGTTTTGAAGTTAAAACAAAAACTGGTAGACAAAGAGGTACACAAAAAGAAGCTCAAAAAAAGATAGAAAAAGTGGGTGGCAAGTATTATTTAGTTAGAAGTGTTGATGAAGTTATTGAAATATTAGACAATTTCGATAAAATTAGTTAAAATTATGTAATAGATAAAAATCTAAGGAGAAAAAATGAAACATATAGAAAAAGTTGCAAATTACTTTGAAGCGTATACAACAAGCGGAAATAAAGATGCAATGATTAAAATTGCTTCTGAAGATGGTGTTACACCAGATGAATTAGTTGCTTTCCATAATCTTACGCAAGGTAATGTGTTTACAGGAGAAAATTTAATAAAAGTTGCATCTGATAACCCAGATAGTAAAATTATAGCTTTAGGGATGGCATTTGACAAATTAGCTTCAGAAGAAGATTTTACAGTTGATGATTTATATGCATATGCAGAAAATGAGCTTGGTATGGATAGAGAAGATGTTGATTTTGTTTATTCTAACCTAGAGAAACAAGCTGAAGCAGCTGGCATTGTTGATGATAACAATGGCAATAATAATGATAATGAAGCAAATCAAAACTCTGATATTCCTGAAGAGTTAGTTGAAAAAATTGCTGAAGCGATGGATTATTTAGATGAAGCAGGAATAAATCCTATTGATGGTCTGTTTATAGGTGCTAATCTTGGAGAAGATAATCTAATAGCAGACGAAAAAATTGCATCTGAAGCTGCAGAAGCTGGTTTTGAAGTTGAAGACTTACAAAAGATAGCTGAAGTTGCAGAGTATCTTGGTGGAATTGACGAAAATATATTAGGAATAGCTGAACAAATTGCTGCAAATATAGAAGAATAATACTCTTATTCTTCTACTCTCTTGAATATTCTTTCTAAATCACACTTTTTTTTGTATAATAAAAATAAAAAAGGAATTTTGTTATGCCTATAGATATAGAAACACTAGCGCAACAAATAGTAAATAGTGATAATTTTGAAAGTGAGTTTGCTAAAGTAGCTTCCGATTTAGACGAACAACATAAAGTTACATTAGCTAGAGAAGTTAATAAATTGAATTTTCTTAAAAACTTAGCTAATGCTAATTTAAATGAAAATATCGAGTTTCCTGTAATAGATGATATACCACAATTAAGCAAAATAGCTTCTGATAACAATGATTCAACTAAAAATATAACAAAAACAGCTTCATACAATAAAGGTAAAGAGTTTGAAAAAAAGGCTCATGTAACTGCTGATATGTTTGTATTTAAAGAAGATAATGTTGTTAGACATAAAAACAAACCAAAACACGAGTATACTTACAATATAACAAAAACAGCAGAGGAAAAGTTTAATGAAGAGTTAGAAGTTGAACAAGTTAAACTTGAATTAACTAAAATAGCAGAAGAAAAAAGTATTATTGGTAAAGCTGAAATATGCAAAACTTATTTGATAGAAAAATTAGCCAATATTGTTGACAATGAATCAGAAATGAGAAGTGTTTTAAGATTAATAATAGATAATGGTGGCGAAAAATATATAGATGATGTTTTAAATTCTGGAAACATGTCTTCTGAATACATAATGAAAGTGGCGTCTGAGGTTATAGATTTTAATACACACAAAGAAGTTTTACAAATATTACATGATTTGAATGAATTAGATGAAGCTATAGAAAAAAAAGCAACTGGTTCTATTAGTAATTTAATATCAAAAACAATTAAATTATCTGGCAAAGCAGCCAAAGGAGTTGTTAATGTGGGAAAGTAGGTGTTTGGGCATCTGGCCCAATAGTTAAAAATATGATAAAACATCCAAAGACATCATTAGCTTTAGGAGCTGGTTTATATAATTCAAGCATATCTGATAATGAGATAAGAAAAAAAATATTAGGGTATTAAAGGAATTAAATGTTAGAAACATTTTTAAATAAAGTAACTGATGAATTCAAAAATGAAGTATTAAATAAAACAAGAAAAGAAGTTTATGAAATACTTGGCGATACTATTTTAACTGAAGAACAAAGAAACGGTATAGAACTATTCTTTGTTCAGCCATTATATTACAGTAAAATGAATTATTATATGGCAGCATATTACAAACATAATGAAACAGATGTTAAAAGTATTATTAGTGACCCTAATATAAGTGACGAAGACAAAGAGTCATTTTTATCTATAATGCTTCAAAAATTAAATTTAAACAGCACAGGTGACAATGAGAGCGATGCTAATTTAATTTTAAATAAATTATTTTATACAAGCGAATATACTCAAACTGGAATATCTACACTAAAATCATCTGATTCTGTATTTAATGTATATTTAAAAAACAAAACATCTTTTTATTTTAATGAAAATATAGCAACTTTTTTATATGATAAACCATCAACCATATATGGTGCTGAAAATTTATTGTCATCACTCACTATACCTGCTTTACAAAACAATATAGTGTCAATAAAAGATTTAAGTAAATACAATAATGACTTTTTTAATACATATTACCAGAATGGTGCATTAGTTTTATTAAATACGTCAAAAATAGAAACAAAAACTGTAACACTTGGTAGTAATAGTGAAGAAGCTGTGGGTATTATATCAGGTATATTTTGGGATTTTATTGTTGAAGGAAATAATTCTGATTATGAAGTTAGTGAAAAAAATAGCAACTATTTTGGTTTTGACCTAAAAACAATTACAGTGAAAGTAAAAGTAAATAAAAGCGTAAAAATAACATACAAATACATACCTTATGACCCTAGTATCTTTTCATATGTTCAATCTCAATTAGAAGGATATACTACTAAAGTAGCATTTCCTTTTAGAGTTGATTTTAATTTAAGTATCACAAAAGAAGCTAATAAAGATTATTTAATTGATTTAACAAACGATTATATGTCTTATAATGATTTCTTTAATACTCTCATAAACGATTCCGTTGTTAAACTAAATAGACACAACGATATAGTTAAAGATTCCGTTGCTTTGATTTACCTATCTCCTTTATTTTATAAAAGAATGAATACTAATTATCTTGGTATACCATTTAATGAGTCAAAGATATTAAATTTTGTTAATCCGGATAATGTGCTTATTAAATTAACAAAAATAACTTGTGAGGATACTGGTAATGTTTTCACCTTTTAAATGCGTATATGGTTCTTCAGATGATTTAATTGTTGATAATATAGTAGATTTAAATAATCTTCATTTAAAGTATGCTTCAATAGTGGATATAAATCTTTTAGATTATAAAAAAGATTTTATACCAACAATAATACAAGATGTTAATGATGATACATTTAAGATAGTTGATGCGTTTGGTAATGATTTAGAATCAATAAATGGATATATGTATAATGATAGTATGCAATACGAAGATATAATATTTCCTGCAAATAAAGAAGATTATCCTGATTTATATAATCAATTAGGAACACCAGTAATTGTACACATAAAAAAAGAAAATATAAATATAAATAAATTGTTTGATAAAGATTATGAATATAGTGTATTTAATAAAATATTATTAGAGAGAATTGAAATGTTTTTAAATATTCTTTGTGATGTTAAATTATCTGAATATAATGGTCAAATATCGGAGGTTGGAGATGGGTATGTAAAATTAAAAGATTCAGACAATGATGATAATGAAGTTACAATAAATGTAAATAATGATATATTATTTGTTAATGTAGATGACATTGTTTCTAAAAATGATTATATAGAAAAAAACATATTTTTAACATTCAATAATGTTATAGAAGTTAGATACATAAATGACCCTATTTTTAATATTAACTTTATGTATCCTTTAGAAAAAATAAAGGAATTATAATGTTCTCACCTTTTACTTATGACCCAATGCAACAGGCATCAAATCAATATTATAGCGGTATGACTGGTCAATTTATGCCTAACACAGGTTTCAATAGGCCTACATATGGTCAATTTGGTATGGATTATGAGCATATGATGGCAACACCATATGGTTCTCAATTTATGGCGCCATCATCTAATATTTACTACTCTACAATGGTGTCTCATCCTGTTAAAAGTTTTTTAACATATAAATTACCTGTATTTTCTGCTCCAAAAGGCCTAAACCCTGTGGCATTTGATAGATATTACGCTGAGTCTCAAGCTCAAGGAGCCATGTCAATGGCATCTTTTGGTATTGGTGTAGCTGCAACTTCTATTGGTGCTAGATTTGGTGCCTCTGTAGGTGGTCCTATAGGTGGAATAATAGGTGCTGGTATAGGTATGGCAGCTTCTCCATTTCTAACAAAGGGTTACGATGATGCGTTAGCTAAAACTATACAAATACATGAAGCAAGCAATCTATTGAATACAACTGAAGGTGGAAATCAATTTGGATTTGGGTTAAGTATGGGGCAATCTGCTAGATTATATAAAAGTATGACATCTGAAGCAACAAAAAATACAAACTTTTCTCCAGAAGAAGCACAACTAACATTTTCTGAATTAGCTAGAAACTCTTTAATAGATGACACAGGTGATTTTACTCAGATAAAAGGTAGTTTCAAAAAAATGAAAAATGTTGTTGAAAAATTAAGAGATTTATTTAATGGAGACATTAAACAAGTTATTCATTCTCTTAGACAATTAAATACAGCTGGTGTTGATAGCAGTGATTTAGCTACAGTTTCTGTTACAATGGGTCTTGCTGCAGCTCAAATGGGTCAAAACACAGCAGATTATGCAACAAATTCAATAAATACTGCTATACAAAGGTCAGCTCAAACAGGTTTTTCTAAGTCTGTATCAATGCAATTAGGAGCAACACTTGATAGTGTTACTGATATAATAGGTAAAGCTACTGGGAATATATATGGAAACAACATATCTTCAAAGGAAAAAACTAGAAGATTTAAAGATGATTTCTTTAATACTATACAAGCTACTACTTTTGGTCCTTTATCAAATATATTGCTAGCTAACAATATGATGGGGTCTGGCCAATATTTGGCTACTTCTCTTGAAGCTGGTATACAAGAATACAATCAAGCAAATGGTACTAATTATTCTTATAGAGATGTTATTGCTAACAAAGGTTTACAAAAGAAAATATGGGAAAAATATGCTAATCCTGCAATGAAGAGATTAGAAAAAGAATATAATGGAGATTATTCTAGAATATTTAATTATTTATCTAAGAAAGATACTGGGTATATGTTAGCAATGACAAATCAGGATATATTAGGACATGATTTAAAAGAAATGTCTGCAAAAGAAATAACAACTCAAACTTTTAAATATTTTTCTAAATTTAAAAATGTCTTGCCTGAATTTTTAGAAAAAACTGGACTTGAAAGAATAAATCCAGAAATGTATGAGTCAGTTAAAAGGATTATGGGTACTGTTAAAAATAATCCAAATATATACAGTGATATAATGACAACATCACAAAGAAGAGCTGAATTATTTGCAGAAAAAAACAAATTTTTACAAGAAAGAAGAATATACTCTGGGCAGGGGTTATGGGAATCTGCTAAAGCACATGTAAAAGACTTTTTTGCTGGTGGAATTGAAATGTTTGCTAGTAAAAAAGATTTTGATGGAATATTAACATCTGGACAAACACCATCTTCTTCATTATCTGATTTATACAAATATTCTAAAGGATTTGATTTTAACAAACTATCTAACATGGTATATAATAGTAATTATATTAATGATACATCTTTTTCTCCTTTTAGACCAATAGAAAGAATGTTCGACAATAAAAAAATATCTAACTCTAGCGAAAGAATGAAATATTTAATGGGTGATGGTTGGATTGATTTAAATTATGGAGAAGAAGATGTTAAAAGAATTTGGTCATATCAAGCTAGAAGAACAAGAGGTTATTCTAGAGGATTAGAACAAATATCAAAACTAGAAAAAGGTGATTTAAGTGGTTTAAAACCTTTAGAAAGTTTAGAAAGCAAAAGTTACGATGTTGAATCTATGATGGGGGCTAGTTTACTTAATAATGATAATTCAATAGGTGCTGTCTCTGATAAAATATCAGAAACTACAAAAAATATAGTCAAAGGAGTTAAAGAGGCTATAGAAGCATACAACAAAATAAAAGAGTCATTTGAAAGTGCAAACAATGATATTGTATCTAAAGTTGTTAATAGTGATAAATTTATAAAAAATTTAGCTATGTATGAAAGAAAGATTCATGGTTTTAAAGGTAATGACCTTCAAGTTCTTAAAAAGGCATCAGAAAAAGGTGTTTTAGGAGAAGATGCGTCAGAAGGTGTTTATAAAATAACAGGATTAGATGTAAATAAAGATGATTTAAGTAAACTAATAAATTCAAAGTTAAAAATTAAAGAAAAAGCTCATGAAGCAAGATTACAATATGTTGTTGGAGAAGGTGGAGTTCAAGGACTTCTTAGGGATATGGGTTACAAAGGAACAACAACATATCAGGGAGCTAAAAAAATATTGGATGTTTTAAAGAATAATGACACATTAAGAGAAAAATTCTTATCTAATATACAAGACAGATATGGTGTAAGTAAGGAAGCAGCTAAAAATGTGTATGAAAATCTAATGGAATACAATAAAGATGAGTCAAAAAAAAGAATGCAGGTTAATGCATTAACTTTTAATACAATAGGAGAAATGAAATTTAAAAATATATTAAAAGACACATCAGTATCTAGATTCTATAAATTTTCAGGAGGAGCTGACACAATAGTAAGGGCTATGAATTCAGAAGGTGGAGATATAAATAAACTTAGAAAAGATTTATTAGCTCAAGCAGAGTTAGATAAAAAAATAGGTGGATTATCTGATGATGAGGGAGCTGGTGGATTAAGAACACTTGTTGGTAAATCTCCTGCTAGTGCAAATAATTTATATTCTAGTATGAAATCGTTTATGAAAGAGAATGGTGGTGAAATAGAGATAAATGGGCATAAATACACTAAAATTGATAAATTGTTGGAAAATAAAGAAGATTTTAATGATTTCGTTAAGTCACAAGCAGCTCTTGGGTTTGGTTCTAAAATAAGTAGCAAACTTGGTATAGACGGTCTTGACCCTACTAAAGCTGCAGCAATGCAAGATATTATTGCTAAGAATTTCACATTTGATAAAAAAACTGGTAAATATGAAATAAAAAAAGGAATATCTAAAGAGGATAAACAAGCTATAATTGAAGACTTAAAGAAACTTAATTTAGGTAAAGACTCTGTTGCGTTAGATAGAATTTCTGAAGCATTAAATAATAGCTCTGATAATTTAAAAACAACAAATACAATACTAAATAGAATATATAATGTCTTAACTAGTATAGATTCAAAAACAGAAACAAAAAGTTCTGATAATAGTGTTATTGGTACAATAGTTAGAGCTATAACAAAATAGTGGTAATTTTTATTTATTTTTTTGATATAATAAAAACAAAAAAAAAGGAAGTTACCGTGAAAATAGAATCTATGTTTGACAACATAATGTGCGAGCGTATTGAATTAAACAACAATAAAAGCGCTGTAAGAAGCATAACAACTAAAGAGTCTTCATTGTTTGTAACGGTTGTTAATGTTGGGTCAAATGTATTATGTGTAGAACCTGGAGATAAATTGTTAATAAAAAAATTCTCAGGTACAGAAGTGAAAATAGATAACAAAGAGTTTCTATTTATAACAAAAAATGATATTTTAGCAAAAATAAAGGATTAATAATGGCAACTATAGATTTAGAAGAATTAGCAGAAGAAACTAAAGAAGATAGCATTAAAAGTGAAAGTGGTAAAGGTGAATCAGATAATACAAACAAACAAGACAAAAACACAAAAGAAATATATTCTGAAGCAGAAAATATATTAAAATTACCTTTTGAAGTTGCAATGCAAAATCTTAAAATCACAGAAGATGAAATAATTGAGGCTGGTAAAAAATTATTTGAGGAAGGTAATTTTATTTACGAAATAAAGTTACCATTTGGGCATAAAGCAGTATTGCAGTCTAAAAAAGTTATGGATGAAACAGATTATTACAATTTCTTATATAATGCCATTGAACAACAAATGAATATGGAAGAGTTTCAATATATGTTAAATATAAGAAATTTAGCTCATTGTCTTGTTTCAATTGATGACCAAGACTATACTAAGTATGAGTTTGATGAAAAACTTGATATTTTATTAAATAAACCAGCACCGTTAATAGCATCTATTATAAATTCAAGTTCTAAATTTTGGTCTATATTACTGCTTATGCTACATAAGGATTTTGTGGGTTTCTTAATGAAAAAAAGCCAACAATAATATATTGGGCTTTTAAATATCTTGACAGCATGACTCATCGTCCAGATGATGTTTTGCTTGATATTGTTTTCAGTTCATTGATAGAATTAAAAAGAAAAAGTAGAATTGCCGAAACAATTTACCCTGCAATAATAACTGCAGATATAATTAACTCTACTCAATTAAAAAGAGAAGATGCTGAAGTTAAGCTTGAAGATGTGCAAAGAATGATAAAGGATATTATAAAGGTTATTGTATGATTGGTAGCATATTATCTGGGTATATTGGGTGCGAACTAGAGTATATAAAAGAAGAACATTATTTTATTTATGATAATGTATTTTTTGATTCAATATACTCTTTATTTAAATATCTAAATATAGATGAAGAAAAATACATTAATTTCACAAAACAGCACAGAAGAAGAATAAATAAACTTGAAAAAATAAGAAAAGATGAGTATGAAAGAGTATTCTTTTATTTTGATGATTTTTTATCTTTAATTAGATGTAATGAGATAGATAATGGTGTGTATATTGTAGAAGAAAAAGCTATATCTAAATTCGGTATTTTCCCTGTATCAGTTAGCCCTTATTCTAAAATAATACCATTACGAAATTATTCTAATAGTATGGTTGGTTTAATTGTTTTAAATAAAGACAATGATATAAAATCTTATTTTAAAATGAATGGACTTATATCAAAACCATTGAATTTAGAACATTTTCCAAATATACTATATCTTTATAAAAAAGCCAGGCACAGAGCAATAAAAGATAAGGCTGTTATCTATAGAAAAGAAGCTCTATTATTTAGATTTTATTCTAAAATAACAAAATTAAACGTAACAACAATTGGCGATATGGATGCAAATGACATAATAAAAAATAGTGACGTTTTATGGCTATTGAATGGAGAACATACCTTAAATGGTGAACTTTTTTCAGATTACATCCTTAGAACAAACATGACAATAGCCCAAAGATATAATATATATAAAGAAATTGTAAATAAAGGTATAATAAATTATGTTAACGATGAGTTTTTTACTAATTTCATATTACCTTTATCTAAAATAAACTATGTAGCAAATTATGGTTTGAAAGAAATGTTTATTAATTATTACATTGACACATCTACAAATCTAAGACTTACAACATATATAGCTAATTTATTTGACTCTGTTTCTGAAGTTTTTAGTAATACGGGTTCAAAAATAAAAAAAGATGGGTATAATAAATCAAGTTGGATAGAGGTAATAAATACAATACTTAAACTTATAAAAGAAAAAAAACTAGACAAAATAATAGTTAAACAAAAAAAAGGTGATGATATTTTGTTTAAAATAAACAAATAATCACTTAACTATTTTTAACAATTTTGTAACCCTTGCGTCATTACTTGGTATTTGTTGAGCAGTTATTCTAGTTGATGTTCTAACTCCACCAATTGAAGCAGCTAATGCATTTTTTACCTCAAAAAACTCCCTTGTTGTTATATCAAAGATAATTGAACCAAGAATAAAGTTTAATCTATCAAAAGTAGTATAAACAGCTATATTATATATCCTAATACCTTTATCTGTAACAACTTGTTGAGTATTGTTTTTAACTTTTCTTCCTTTAAAATATATAGGTATATATTCTGTTGTTTCGCCAGTTCCATCACATTCAGTACACTCACTTGATATTCTTTGCCCAAGCTCTTCATCCCAACATTTAGAACACTTTTGTGCAACTGGGTTTTCAACAATCAAAGCACATTCTGTACCAGATATTAACCATAATTTCTCAAAAGAAATCTTTAACTTATTAACTATTCCATATAAGTCTTTTCTGCCTTTTGGTTCTATTTTAAATACTTCACTTGTATCAACTAACTCATCATCTTTTTTTATTTCAAAGTAAAAATCTTTATAATATATAAAGTCAAACTGTATCATATTAACATCTATTTCATATTTATTATCACCTTTATGTATAAGTATATTGTTTTTTGATACATTATTTAAACAATAGTCTAATTCTATATTTGAATCATTGCTTGACATATATAAAGATATTTTATCATAATCTTTATCTGTTATTATGTTGACCTCTAAATTTGCAGCTGTTACTAACTCAAACTCAACACTAATCATAATTCAATCTCTTTATCAGAATATGTGATTTTTTTATTGTACATATCTATAACAATATCATTATCAAGTGAGTCCATATGTGTTACTATTTTATCTTCTGATACTGATATATCTCCAGACATTGAAGATGTTTTTAATTTTATATTAGATATAGTAAATATACTTGATGCAGACAGTCTATTCTCTTCTATAACTTTATTTAAAGTTGTGATAAAGTTATTTATTTTGGTTATATTATCATTTGTATAATCAACAACATTTTCTATTTTATCTATTCTTTTTAATATTATTTTATTCATATATACACCTTCCTCTTCTAATGAGTCTTTAAAAAAATTAAGATAACTCTCAACTTCATCTATCCAATTATTTATATCTTCAAAACTATTACCATTTATTAATGGTATTTTTTTGGAGAAAATTATTCTATTAGCTACTAGTACTACCAATGTAATTCCTTAAGTGATTTATATAACTAGATTTTAATTTATTCTCTATTTTTTTTCTTTCTTCGTAATATTTGCTTTTTTTTAATCCAGTATGCTTCATTGCTTTATCCAAATCCATATTTTTATTTATTGTTTCTAAAACTTTTTGACTAGTTCCTGATAATCCACTTAATAAACTATTTGCCGATATATTTTCTTTACCAACATCTAATCCATGCACAATTGCTGCATGTGTATCTGATGATTGCAACACATCATTAACTTTATCTACACTAATACCTAATTCTTTAGCTATCTCATCTGGAGTAGGTTCTTTGCCTATTAAAGTTGTTAATTCATTTTTGATTCCACTTATTTTGTTTTTCATTGTTTTAGCGTATTCTGTCTCTTTAATTAAACTACCTTTATTATTAGCAATTCTATTTAAAGTTCCCATATTTGATGCTAAATGTGTACTAAATGAACCTTTGTTTTTATTGTAAGTATTTATACTGTCATTAAATACTTTCTCTAAATGATAATCTAATATAGCAGGAGAAAAATGGTCTTTAAACTTTGTTTTATAATAAGATAAATATTTGTCTTTATCTTTTTTAATAGATTCCATTATAAATCTCCAAATTGAGGCTGTTGTTGTTGATTGTTATTCATATATTTTTTTGCATATAAATATGCTCCACCCCCAACAACTGCTGTTCCTAAAGCGTCATTAGTTAATCTGTCTTTTGCGTTTTCAATATTTTTTCTTATTTTAGAATACTCTATGCTATCTTTTGCTACAGGTCCATATGTTTTTTCCATATTTTTTAATGCTTTTTTATGTTTTCTAATGTCTTTTAAAGCTGTTATGAATGGTGTATAAGATGCTTTTTTTGTTATCACTTTCCCAGCTCCAGAAGAATATGTATTTAATGAATTTATTTTATTATAAGATACTGCTGGCTTATCTTTGTCTCCTTTTGCTTTATTATAAATATAAGACATTGCTGGTATAGCTGATAAAGCCAATCCTAATACATTACCACCTTTTAAAAATCTACTAAATTTAGTCATTTTAATCTTTGGATTAAAAGCTTTAAATCCTTCACCTATCTCTTTCACACCTCTTTTTGCGTGAGAGATAGGATTCATTACACCACCTAAAGCTTTTAATTTATTTTTACTTGTAAATATTTTTTTACCATGGTCCATACCATGCATCATAGCACCAAACGCATAAGTAGAACCTATTGCAGCAGGAGCAGCAATCATGGCAGCATGTCCTAAATTAACATTATTGTCTTTATTCATATACTTATCGTAGTTATTTTTTGATATTTTAGTTCCATAATAATTAGCAACAGTACCTAAACCACCTGATGCAACACCACCGATTATTCCTCCTGAGCTAAGACTAGCCAGCGTTTTAGCTCCTTCAATACCTTTAGACACTTTTTTAGCAGCACCAATTCCATCTACTGCCCCAAATATTCCATTTACTGCAGCATCATTCTTTAATTGTTGAGATAGTGGTTCTTGTGGTGATGTTAATTTATTTTTATTGTTATCCATACAAACTCCTAATATGTTGCTCTAAATCTATAATATATATTTAGTATTATACCATTATTATTAACAGTAAACCAACCATAATATGTTGTTGGTTTTGTTAAAAAATCATTTGTATTGTAAATAAAAGTTATTTTATCGCCATCTACAGATGTAGGATATACCTTTTTTATTTCACCACTAAGACCATCTGATGTACTATATTTGTATAATGTTAAAACAATATCTGTTGCATTATCAGATAAATTTTCTACATCTACATCCAGTGTTATAGTATCTCTTACATTATGCTTTATATTAACCATTTTACACCTTTAATTATTATTGACCAGTACCATGTGTACCATATTGGTCTATACTAAATCCATTATCTTGAACTTTTAAGTCAATTTTATCTGAACCTATTAAGCTGTATTTTGTTACAGAAGATAGGAATGTGTGAAATTTAAATGATAATATATCATTTGATATTTCTATAGGATTAGCACTATTATTATTTATAGAGAATAGAGTAGGTAAATTTATATTATCTGTATCTACCGTTACATCAGTAAAGCTCATTTTCACCTTTGTTCCACCAAAATGTAAATTATTGTAAAATTCATATCTATCTCCATTTGATGTAAAGATTATTAAACACTCTACTTTGTATTTTATTCCTGAAAAAGTAATATCATTTATAAAAATTACATTTTTAGTAGAACCTATTTTTAATATACCATCATTAGTGTTATCAATATCACTATCTTCATCACTTCTTTCACTCAACATTATCTTAAATTCAAGTATAGAATCTTTTTCTATATCTAGTTTCCTAAGAACTATATCTATAGAAGAAAAATCAGTAGAATAGTCTCCTCTATCATTTGGCAGTAAATCACATAAATCACTAGTATCTATAGTATCTAATAACGAAAAACTATTACATCCAGAACCACTTATTGAATATACTTTGTATGTGCTTAATATAGATAAAGCGTATGGGCTTATTGACATATTCTCTTCGTTTTCATCGAAATATTGACTTATTTTTTCAAGTTCATCTTCTTCAACCTGTAAACTAGAACCATCTATCTTAGAAGATAATTTAAATTCCAAATGAGTTTTATCATTGTATATGTGTAAAGAATTTCCTTTTAACTCTGTGAATTTACTATAAACACTAACTGTCCAATTATCATTAAAAAATGTATAATTGTTTAATGAATGGCCTATATATGCTTTATCAAAATCAGAAAACACAGATGCTCCAGAACCCATGTATTGACCCATGCTATCTTGGTCATTACCTACGTTTTTAAACACAACCATTGAATTAGTTCTTTCTCCTATCGCAACGAATGGATGTCTTGTGTCACAATAAATACTATTACTATATTTATTTATTAGTTTCACAATATATTTCATATTGTCAGTCTTATAAACTTCAACGTAATCATCTACTTCTATATTTTTTGTTGTGCTTACTTTAGCAGAAACTTCTGTCCCTGAATCTAATAATAATGTTACACTTTTTGAATCTTCATTTATTTCTCTAACAAGCCCCATAGAAACGAATTTACTCATATTTAAATCCTAATTATTTACCCATAATACGTTTTCAATACCATTAGGCATTATCCCATACACACTATCTACTGCTCCTGTAGGAAGTAGTGCCTCATACACATCATCTATATAACTATTATCTGTAACTAAAGAATTACCATTATTTAAATTTAGTCTAAATTGAGCATATCTACTATGTATAATACTTTCTTTGTGTTGTTTTTTTGTTTTATGTAAAACTCTTTTATTTCCTAAAGAATCTACATCTAAATTTGATAAAGATGCTTGTTTTACTAAAAATTCTCTTGCTTTTATGGCCTCTAATGTTTCATTTGTTGGAACTGAAGCAACTTTTAATATAGGTTTTACATCTGTTGTTTTATGTTCGTTTATAAATTTAATTAAACACATGACACCATTCATATTATCTAACATAGATGTTATTTTACTATACAATACTTCATCAACTACTGGATTAGCATAAGCTACCATTTCTGATGGTCTTAGCAATATATTATTGTTATTTAAAAAAGTTGACAACAAATTTACTGGTGTTTTTCTCATTTGTTGTATAGTATTAAATGACAATGGATTTGTAACACCCCAAGCATCTATTCTCTTTACAAGCTCTCCTAGTTTTTCTAAAGATTTACCATCTTTTTTAGATGCTGTTTTAGATAATAATCTATTTGTATTGTCGCTATTATCAGAAGCTACTTTTTGGAATAAAGCATATCCTTGTGTATCTGCTGGTTTTCTAACTATAGATATATCAAAAAAATTTAAAGGTGGGTGATTTATAGCAAATACTCTAACACCATTTGGCATTATCTGATGCATTTTGTATTTTAAGTGTTCACATCTATTTGCAAGAGAGTTTTTTGTTACATGACCACAATAAGAACAATGCTCTTCTGTAACCTTTGTACCCATAGATACAGCAATTCTTTCTCCATTCTCTATAGCATAATAAACATCTGGAGCTAAATCTTTTTTTACTTCTATAAGCAATTCTACTCTGTGCATTTTATCATTATATTCTGCTTTTAAAACTTTACCTTTACTTTTATTAGGGTCTTTGTTGTCATGCTGTATAAATACACCAGATGTTAAAAACTTTTTATAATAATCTTTTAGGTCTTTTTCCCAAAAAAAATCACCATTTTTATTTTCTCCATAAAAATCTCCAGCTCCCATTGCTATAACATATAAATATGCATGATTTTTCTTTAATTTAACATCATTAAATATGTCAGGTCTTTCAGAAGCAGTCTTAACTAAATTACATACACCATTTGGACATAGTTGAACTTCTGCTTCAGCATACTCAACATCACAATCTATTCTTTTTTCAAGCATATTAACATCCTTTGTCATTGTATTCTACTCTATACTTTTTGTCTGTGACACTTGAATTTAATATTTCTAGTATCTGATTAAATGTATTTTTTTCATCTGAAAAATTATTAGTATCTATACATACTTTTTTTTCTTTTCCACATATTCTTATATTGTTTTTAATATATCTTGTTATCTCCTGTATTGGTCCTACAGAGTAAAAGTTAAAGCAAATCATTTAAAAATTTCCTTTATATCTAATTCTAAATCAACTTTAGATTTAACAATAAACGATATAGGCTCTAACTTACCATCTATATCTTTTGATAACTTAAAATTAGAGTCACTATTTGGATTTGACATTATTTTATTATCGTAAATAACAAAATTTTTCTCACTATCTCCATCTATATAAGAGAACAATTCAAACAAATCAGATATTTCTCTATTTAAATATTTTGCAATTGTATCAGCAAATATATAAACATCCAATATCTTGTTTTTGTATATAGTTAATGGAACAATTAATGTATTAAACCCTTTTTTAATATTCAATTTCATAGTGTTAAATACATCATCTCTAACAACAACATAGTTATTAGAAACTTCACCAAGTATTGTTATACTAGAATTTAGTATATTACTTGACAGATTTATTCTTTTATCATTTGTGATAGTTAAAATATCTGTGTTAAATTCATATATATTGCTTTCAGTTTTTGTATTATTAAACACAAGATTCATTTCTTTTTGATTAACCAAATCAACTATATAATTTTGTTTTGAATCAGTAAAAGAATATGCTGAGAATTTTGTTTCAAACATATACTCATTATGTTCTATATTTGTAGATAATTGTACATTTAAGTATTTTTCATATGTTTCTGTAATTAAATTAACTATTTGTTCTCTATCTATTGTAGCAGCTGATATATTATAATTTTTATCATATTTATTAACAGCTATATTTAATTCTTCAGAATCTACATATGTATTAATATTGCTTTCTATATTTGTTAAACTCATATTTACAGCATAATACATTTTACCTTGAAGAAAATTTATAATATCAAAAACTTTTGTATATGTATTTAAATTAAAGTCAATATAAGAGTTCACTATTCTTTTATTGTAATCACTAACAAAATCAGCTGACATAGCATATTGTAGTATATTAAATTTTGCCTCAGTATACATATTTAAAGTTTTTTGTATTATATTACTTATAATTGTGATACTATTATCACCATCATCAGTTTTTATATATGTAGAAACATTTGATACTTTACCAGAAGAGGTATTGTTAATAAAATCCAAACTATTTAGAGACTTTGTGTACACAGGCTCTTTACCTTCTGTTAAAATATAACTAGACTCTATTGTTTTGTTGCTATCTTCAGATATTAAACTGTTTAATGTTATAGTAATATCTGAATTAGCTTTATTATCCATGAATATTGGTTTTAAATTAGCCATATTTTTCCTTTTATATATTAAATTTCACTATAAGTATCAAATAACATTGTTATTCTAATACTTATCTCATTATAGAATAATTTTGTATCTTGAGAAACAAGACCTGTTGCACCCCAATTTAACACTTCATGTCCAACAAACTTATCATTCGATTTAGCTTTTATTTTTTGCATTGAAGTAGATAGTAGCATCTCTTGAGTTAAACTACTTAATCTTTCTGCCTCTAAATATGTGTTTCCATAACAGCTAATATCCAAATATACATAAAACATTGCTCTATTAGAAAAAAATGTTTTATCTGATTTTACAGTCAACCCTTGATTTAAAAGAGCAACTGATGGTGGTTGTGGAGAATTACTTCTTTTAAATATAATTAATGGAGCTCTGTTTACATTAATAAGGTCACCATCCATTAATTTAACAATACTATCATCAATATTGTAATTACTTATATGTTCTTTTAACAAGTCCATATACACTACAAATATGTCCTTATATAATAAAACATCTCCATTTTCTTTTAATTGATATTCTATTTTATTAATTCCCACAATATGCCTTTTATTTTATATTATATTTTTGCTTAAGAGACTCTATATAAGCTTTTTTTCTTTGTGTATTGTTGCCACTTAATGCTTCTCTTGCAGCCATCTGATTGTTATAATCAGCTATTTGTTTTCTAACATCATTAGCAGCTATAATACCACCCAATCCCAAACTAATTATTCCTTTTGCTCTATTTGACGCATTAGTAAGATTACCTAGAACCACACCTGCAGTTGAACCTAATGTACCATTTTTAGCAGTTTCCCATAAATCAACAGGTTTTTTCTTACCTTTTATAGCATCAGCTTTTATTTCCATTAATGCTTCTCTCTTCATTATTTCATTTTTATTATTAACTGATTGTTGTTGAATAACAGGTCTTTGTGGTTGTGCTATTTGGTTAGCAATCTTCTCTCCAGTTACTGGGTCAAATTTACTCATATCAATATTACTATTTTGAGAAGAAATTAAAGAAAATATGTTTCTCTTTTTTTTCTTTTTTAGATTTGGTTTTATTTGTTTATTAGTTATATTGTCCATTACGCCACTCCTGCACCAATACCAAGTCCTGGAGTAAGAGAATCTCCCAATCTATTTATACCATTATTTCTTTTATTTTGAACTTCTGCAAATAATTTTAATGTATTAGGGTCAACTTTGCCACCTAAACTATTTCCTATAGACACAAAACTTGATGCAATAGTTGGATTTTCCATTACATCAGGAGCAATAGTATACCCTGCTTCCAACATAGTTTTTATCTTTTTATCATCAGTATTTTTTAACTCGGGACTTTGCTGTTTTATTTGTTTTATTAAAGTACTCATATTTTTTTTAAATAATAAGTCTTTTGTTTTTTCTTGACCATAATTTAGTGCTTCACCTGCAAGACCTATACCTAATCCTGCAACCAATGCTTTACTCATTGTTCCAGCTAAATTACCCAATGTTCCAGCTGTTTTTTCAATATTAGAATTCTTTTTTAATGCTTCTATAGCAATTAATGCTTTACTTGCTATCTTATCACTAGCTAAAACAATCTCCAATTCATTTAACTGACTTGCTATTTTCTCTAATTTTTTACTTGTTTCCATTATTTATCCTTTTTATCATATTATTAAACAAAATAATATCTTGTTTAGTTTTATTAAGTTCACTTCTCATATAAACATAATTATGAAGTATTTTTCTAAAAACATTTTTATTTACAATAATTTTATCATTTTTTGTTGTAAATGTAAAAGTTAAATTTTTTGGTATAGATATATTTTTATCAAAGTATACACATTGCCTTTTTAGAAATATTTTTCTAGTTTCTTGTTTACAAGAACACCCAGTAATTAATATTACAAAACTAAATAGTAATAGTCGTCTCAATATCATTTTTTACACCTTTTTCTTCTCTTACTTTTTTAGCATGTTTTTTTATATTATTTACTTTTGCTATTTTTTCTTCTATTTTTTTATCTATATCTTTTATTTTCTTGTTTAGTTTATCATTTATTGCAGAATCTATTTTTTCTTTTTTTTCTATATATTCATCTACAGTAGAACTCAAATTAGCCTTATCTTTTAGATACTCATTTTCTTCTTCTTTGTTGTTAACATCTATTTTAAGTTTATATAGCTTTATTTTATCTAAAAGCATTTTTATGTATATAATAGCTCCTACAACAAGTGCTCCAAATATAGTCTTAATAGTATCCATCAAACATCCTTTCTTGTTTTTATTTGTATTAACATAGAAGTTCCCTGAGGACCAGTATCTATAACAGATATACTACCTCCATGTTCTTTTAATAGAGTTTTGCATAAGTACATACCAAATCCTCTATTTTCACCCTTAGTAGAATAACTTAATTCAAATATTTTATCTACTTTATCTTCAGGTATTCCATCTCCATTGTCAATTATAACAAATTGTGTGTATGTTTTGGTAATTTTAACTTCTTTTATCATAATAAAAGTTGATTTTGCATCTAATGAGTTTTGTATATTATTACTTATTATGTTTATAAAAGAAATATTGTCCATTCCATCTAAATAAACACCTTTTAGAGCATCAGATATCTTATAATTAAATTTATACTTAACTATTGATTTGTACGAATTTAGTATATCTAATAACAAATGATACATATCTTTTCCGTTATTGTTTCTCATGTTTTTATTTTCTTTAATTAAATCAAGTGTTTTGGATATTAAATTTAAGCTTTCTTGTATGTCGTTTTGTATGTCATTTGTGCTATTTATTAACTTTCTTGCTTCTTTACTATCACATGTTTGTTTTATACCGCACTTAGTATTACATACATCTTCTGTACAACCATATATTAATTTATCTATATCCCTTTTACCATCCTTAACAGCAAGTGATTTTATTAAATCTATTATTTTAAATTGTTTTTCTATATTGTTTGACAGAGAAGTAAGAGGTGTTTTTAATTGGTGGTCTATATTTTGAGCGAAAATAGATGTTATCTTATTTGATAGTATAGATGTTTTCATATTGTTTTCTAATTCATGTTTTATCCTTGTTTCATCTATAATATTCTTCATAAACATTGTTATTATCGACAGATTTAATATTGTTAAAACAATAAATTCTCTTATATCATTATCTACTTCAAAAACAAATATAGTCAAATTTATTAAGATAAGTAATATAGAATATGTTATATAGTAAGTAAAAATACTTTTACATTCTACTATTATACCCATAATTTCCTTTGGTATATTTATAATAGATTCTAATTTATCTTTTATCTTTTTAAACATAATACAACCTTCTAACTTTCTATAGCATTTATTAAATTAAAAATCCTTTCATTGTAGTCAGGTGTTTTTTCCACTACATTGTTCCTTAAAAATTCAACACCTAATTTTTCTACTATTTTTTCTTTTTCTATAGAAAAATCATTATCTAAATAACAACCTGTAAAAAGTATTATTTTTGCATTTGGATTTCTGTTTATTAAATATTCAGCAACATCTATTCCATCTAGATATATTTTTTTACCATCCTTAATAACATATTCTCCAAATATAATATCAACAATAGCTAAATCAACATAACACAATTCTTCCATAAATTCTTCACATGTCTTTATTACCTTATACGGAGCATATACATCATCTATTGTTTTTATTTCATAAACTTCACTATCTTTTTTTATTTTATTATTTTTTATTGCTTCTTTTGTTTTTTTGGAATAGTTTCTGTTAGTATAGTCTTTGTTTAAAATTGTAATAAGGTCTTTTTCTATTAGATTTGCAGATGATTTATCATCATCCAATATAAGAACATGTTTTGTGTTTTTGTCTTTAAAAGAACAAAATGGCTCTAGTTCTTCCCATTTAACTAATGTTGTTAATTCGTTTTGTCTTATTTCTTCTCTTATTTTTTTTATAAATTCATACTCTTTTTCTATATCTTTTTGTATTATTTTAGATTCTTTTTTAGATGTAAACAAATCTTTTATTTTACTTAAAATGTTCATTTAGAATCCTTTACTATTTTATGTACAACATTTGTTGCCTTGTCAAAATTATTTGCGTCTATATCTCTAAGTATCATTAATCCTCCTACTAAAATAAATATAGCCAATGGGATACCAAATACATATTTAAAGAAATTATTCTTAAAGTGAGAAGTGAAAGAGAATTTTGTATTATTGTGTATATTTTTTTTAAGAGATTCCTCATACATACTTATTTGTAATTCTATCATTGCATCAGTTATATTAGAAATAGCAAGTTTTATTTGTTTATTGTCTGTAGCTGATATTGATAATATGCTAGTTAATATTTCTTTCAAATCTTCTATATCACTTGCTTTAGATATAGTGTATGTTATATTTATATTTTTTTCAGTTAAGTCATTTTTAATAAGTGCATTCCTTAATGAATGTAATTTATCTATTTGCTCTTTCATTTTAAAACCTTATATACTTTTTATGTAATAATAACAAATAAATTACAAACAAAAAGAAATGCACCAATTAATAGGAATTTTAAACTGCTATAATACCACCTATATTATTTAACAATAAAGCTAAATCAGAAGATGTTTTTAACACAGATTTAACAACTAATGCTGAATCTTTCGGGTTTGCATTTACATTCGTTGAGTTTATCTTTGTGTAAATTGAAGAAAAACATTCACTAAACTCAGTCGCATATTTTGTTTTATTATTTAGTTCAATATAAGTCTTACCTGCACCATCAACTGCACCATGAACAATAGATGTTCTTATAGATGATATAGCATCATCTACTCTATCTTTTAACTCTTTTAATTTATTTTCTATATTTGAACCTATATTTATAACTGACATTTTAGATTCTAATATAGATATTATATATGAGTATATTTCAGCTTCAGTATCATTTGTTGCTTTATTTAATTTATCTTTATATATTAATAATTCTTTTGTTTTGTCAATATCAGAAACAACACCTTCAAAAACTATATTATTGTTATCTATATAAACTTTTTCTATGTTGTCTTTTTTATTTATTTTTGTGTCAGATAAATACATTGATAAATCTTGACCACTTATATCGCAATCTAAACCTTTTTGTATAATTTTTAACAAATCAATGTTAGATACAACACCTCCGCCACTTATAACAACAGGTAGTATTTTAATAATACCCTGAACATGATTTATTGCCATAGCTGCAAGTGCATCCTCAGATATACCGTTAGACAATATAACGACTTCTTTTATGTTTTTCTCTAATAGTTTGTCTATAAATTCAATAACCTCTCTTTCTGTTTCTATTGTTCCAGCATAAACTACAACATATGGGTTTATTATTGGAGTTGTTATTCTAAATGTGTCACTTGCTACTTTTGCATTAACAAAGAAACCATCTATTATCTCATTCTTAGTTTCAGAACCTATTGTTGTTTTTGTTACTATATTAGTTCCATTTATGCTGTTTTTGTATGCATCAAAAATTACACTTGAAAGCGTTTTATCTCCAGCAACAGACGTTTCTATTATTTGTTTAACTATATTATCATCAACATCTACTTTTAAATCATCAACTTTATCAATCATGTCTTTTATTTTATCAATAAGCATTTGCTCAGTTACTTTTGTGTCATTTGACTTAAGTAACTTAAGCATTTCGTTAGCCAATATAACAGTAGATGTTGTTCCATCACCCGCTTCTCTTAATACATTCATTGAAGATTCTTTAATAATAGATATTATGTTGTTTATATACACATCATTTGATTTAATCATATTCATGCACGACACACCATCTTTAGTTGTATGCACATTTTTATCATTACCAACAACTATATACTTACCATTAGGTCCTAAAGTTTTTGATATAAAATCTGCAACCATTTGGCTTATATAAAGCACCTCTACATCACTAATAAAATTAACTTTAACTGAATTCATATTTCGTCCTTTTTTCTTTTTTTTAATTGTAAGCAAAAAAAAATAAAGAGGTTTTATCCCTCTTTATTGTGTTTTGTGTCTTTATCTATTTTACCGAAGAATATTAAAGATAATATTTCTGTTGAAGGAACTATAAATCCTTTAATTAATTCAACAGCCTTATCTTTATCTCCTTTAGATAAACCAGTTATAACTAAAGCTATTATTTCCGTCAAGTCTTTAATTGACAATTTGTCTTCATTATTTTTAGTTATAGTTGCTACACCTTTGTCATCGATAATAATATTGTATTCAACGTTTTTAATATCTTCAACTTTTTCTATCATATCAACAATATCATCAGATATTTTTTTTATTATAGCAACTGACTTTGTATATATTCCAATTCCATCTATTACTATTTCTTTAGTTAAATCAGAAACTATATTTTTTACTATAATAGTTCCTATAGTAATAAATAATTCATTAGTATCTATATCACTATGTATCTCCACTTTATTTCCGTTAACTTTTAAATTGAATTTTTTGTTTTTTTTGTTCATTGTTAATCCTTTGTCTTTTTTTTTAATTACCAAAAACTTTATCATGTAACCATTTAAATCCAGCAGCTATTACCCCTAAAACTGTAAGAATTATATAAAATATAACTCTTATAACGAATTCTACTGCATACAACATGTAAACCTCCTTTTTGTTAATTTTGTCTTTTATCTATCTTTTTTGCTGGTTCTCTGTTGTTGTAAACTTCATTTATGAAATTATTAACATTATCTTCTTCTAAGATACCAGCATACTTTTCAAACTTATCTACCTTAGCTATACTTAATTCACTTTTTGTTTTATTAAAAATTAATCCAACCATTTGATTTTTAACTGATTGAATTAATTCATCAGCAAGTGACTCTATATCGCTCATTTCTTCAACATTACAATTTTCAATAAGAACGAATTTCATATACGAGAATTTATTCCTAACTTCTACAAGTTTCCTAAATCCATTAACTAATTCAAAATCAAGTTCATCTTTGATTAGCATTTTTGCAGAATTGGAAATAATTTTAAGTGCTTCTTTTTTTTCATCATTATATTCACCAAATATTTCTAAGTATTTTTTCATCTCTTTTTTTGTCATAAAAATCCTTTTTTACAAATTATACCAAATATTCCGATTAAAAAGGATAATCTTCCTCATTAATATCACCATCATCCATTCCTATATCCATATTTACTTCAGGTTCATACTCAACAACATTATTTGGTGCTGCTTCGTATTGTATAACTTTAACACCTCCTATATCTTGCTCTTCAACTTGTATTTCTTTAGATTCATTTTGGTTCATAGGAGAAACATCCTTGTAATATAAGTATGATTGTATTTCTTCTTTACCAAATCTGTTTTTTCTTACATATAATATCCTTCTATCCTCTCTAAATTCTATAATAGCCGCATCATCGCTCTGATTTTCTTTCTTTTCTTTAAATAAAAACAGAACAACATCAGAGTCATACAATTGGTCTCCAGAACCTTTTAAGCTTGGTAACTTCTCTTTTTGGCTTGCTTCAGACATTTGATTGATTAATATAATTGTAACACCAAGGTCTCTACTAAGTTCAGATAATTTTTTAGATATGTTTGATGCAGCTCTTATCTCATCTTTTGCTGTTTTATCAACTATCTTCATTTTTGAGTCTATTATAAATAAATCACATCCATTGTATGCATGATAGTTTATTTCTCTTTCAAGTGCATCTAAATTATACGACTGGTGGTCTATAAGATAGTTATCTAAAACTTTTTCTTTTTTTTGTTCGTCCATATTATTGATGTATTTTTTAAACATTAATTGCATTTTATATCTACCCATTTCAAAATCGAAATGGACTATTTTCTTGTATGTTGAAAAAGTTAACCCTAACTTTGTCACTAAAGTTGTCTTTCCAACACCTGAAGCTGCGGCAACATTAACAAATGCTCCCTTTGGTATACCTACTATAAGATTATCCAATGGTTCTATACCTGTTTGAAAAAATATTGGTTTAGGAATTTCACCACTCATCAATTCCCTTAAAGAAACATATGGTTTATTTTGTTTTACTTCTATAGACTCTTTAAGCATTCTAACTTTAAGTTCTGTTGCAGCTAAATCTAATTTTACTTTTTCGTTGAAGTCTCCTTCTTTACTTTCAAGTATTTTAAGATTTTGTATATGTCTGTTTAGTTCACTTATGTAGTCTATCTTGTCTTCATATGTTTTAGATATTAACATATATGCTTTCTCTATAGCAATTTGTGATTGTGTTTTATTTTTTTTACCACTCATTAATCCTCCTTACATTATTTTTCCTATAGCTCTTTTTATGTGATATTCATCAAGTAATAAAACAAGAGTGTTAAGATTTTTTACTGGAACAGCGTTTTCAGTCATTGAGTTAACTAATTTTTCCATTACATAATTGTAAACATTTTCTTTCATACCTATTTCTTTTATAAATTCAACATACTCCTCAAAATCTGGTGATTTTCCATGTTCTTTTATATAAGATTTTATCCCATTTAGAATTATTTTATTACCCTTTGAGAATCTGTTTAAATTTAATGAGTTAATAAACCCTATAAAATCAAAATCCTCAAATTTACTAAGTATTGTAGATATTATTGCAAACTGTAAATCCTCTATCTCGTCTATATACTTATCCATCTTTTTTCCCCAATATTCTCTTCATAAATTTATTGTTCTTAAGTTCAATTAAATAACTTAATGTATTTAATTCACAAGGAGAATATTCCAAACATTCTCTAAGTTGATTGTATATTGCTTCATATGTTGCTGTTTTTGCTATATTAATTCGCATATAAGCAACAATCTCAACTTCAGAAGGTAAATGTTTATATTTGTCCAAAAAGCTCTGTATGGCTCTTAAAACATAACTTATTGTTTTACTGAATCTTTTATCATCAAGAGATTTAATTTTGCTAACCAAAGATTCATTGTATTCACCAAATCCTCCATAGAAAATTATTGTGCTTATAATTGAACATTCAATGTCCTTTTCTTCAACAAACAACATTTTATGTTCCTAAATATATTTTAGAGCCACTACTAGATGATTTGCTTTTCTCTTTTTCTTTTAAATAAGCTTGTCTAATCTTTGCAAAATTTCTACTAATTGAATTTGGGTCAAATAACTTATCCATCCAAAAATTATCTTTTGTCATAAATCTAAGAACATTTCTTACTTCTTCTAATGAGTATGAGTCTATTAGATTTCTTATTACGCTTATATATTTCATTTCACTTTTAGAAAGATTTTTATCTAATGAATACAAGTAACTTAAGAAGTCTTTTATGAATTTACTTTTTTCATTGCTGTTAGAAGAATTCTCTTCTTTTTTTTTATTTATTTTTTTTTCTTCTTTATTAATATTATTATTATATATATTAATATTATCTTCCACCTGTGGGTGGATGGTAGTATCCATCTGTGGGTTGAGGGGTGTCAACTCCTGAGTGGATACCTCAGGGAAGAAATTGATAGATTTATCCTCATCTTCAGGTATGTTTTTATCGTTATCAAAATCAGTATTTTTGTTGAAATTTATAGCTAATAATCTTGCTTTTATTTCCTTAGAATTATCCTTATAAATTATCTTTCTATCAAGAAATCCTAAGTTAACTAATTTTGATATTCTATTTGATATTGTTTTTGGAGAACTACCAGTTAATTCTGCTAAATATTTGTTTGTAGCATAACACCAACCAGTTTGTTTTTGTAGACTAGATATTGCTGCTAATAGTAACTTTTCACTATCAAGCAACTCTTTTGAGAATAGTATTTCTGTTGTTATTACAACATAATACCCATTTGGTTCTTCGTTCATTGTGAATCCTTTTTTTTTAACAACAAAAACTATAGACTTATCCTGTAGTTAGTTTTGCATTTATTTTTTTTAAAGATGTGGAGGCTAATATGTAGAATTGTCACATTCGTATATGTCTCCAACACCTCTACAAGACGCCCCTTAGGGCAGTCAGAGACTATATACAGGCTGTGACGGGCCTTGTAGAAGTGTTGGATAACATTATATCAAAAAAATAAAATGAAAGTCAAAGAAATTGTATTCTTTAACCTTCAAAACCACTTTTTTCATCAATATTGTATTTATACCAGTTTGGCATAGATATAATTTGAAATGGTTGTTTCTTTTTGTTTTTAAAATCAAGCATCTCATACCCAAACCAGTCTCCGTTTTTAATACAATAAGAATATTTTTCAAGAACATCTCTACATACTTTATCAGTATAGTAGTTTACATCTTCTTGATTAATAACAAGCCCATTGACAAGATATGGTCTTGTTTTTTCTACAGCAACAAACGCGAACATTTTCTTTTTATCGCCCCCAAGTTCTGCTATTCTTAGATATAGCCAACTTTGGATGTCATATCCAAATTTAGCAGCACTTCCAGCAAAAGCTTCAGGAGATGCATCAGTTGTTGTTTTTAAGTCTATAACTTTATCTTTTGTGTCTGCATCAACTTTTACTCTAAGAACTACATCAAACTCTTTATCATACACAAACATTGCTCTTTCGTTAAAACCACTTCTAAGTAGTTTTAAAAAACCATAATGATTATCTAAAGACTTTTCCATACCCATTATGTCTTCCATAGCAGTGCTTTTTATAAGCTCTCTTCCGTTTGCATCTTCAACATATTTTTTATATGCAGCAGACCCCTTTCTTACTTCGCCAGGATAAATAAAATATTCTTTATCAAACTCATCTGGCTCAAGAATGTATTTATGTACAGCTCTACCAAAAATAAGAGCATCTCTACTACCAGACTCTGGATTGTCTTTAAACTCTTTGTATTTAGCAGGAGTGCTGTGATAAATTGTTTTCATACCAGAAGAACTGAGTCCTGGTGTAATTGGATTGTGGTATAGATGGTCCTCAAGTTTAATCCATTTACCAAGAGGAATACCAAGATAATCTAACTGCTCAACCTCACTCATCATATCCCAATCAATCTCATCAATACCTATAAGTTCTAACATACCTAATTTGTCTTTACCATACACATCATCAAATGTTAATTCTGTAAATTTTTTTGCCATGTGAATCCTTTTTTTATTATTATTATCCTACTGGTTCATATACTATTTCTTCTTCAGAATTAGTATCATCAGTGTCTTCTTTTTTTATTGGTTTATAGTCTGTTTTCTCGTTTGCTTTAGCTATAAAACAGTCTTTAGTTTTTGGATGCAACTTAAGACCAATTTCTTTAGCTTTTTCATCTGTAATATCATCAACTAACACCTTAACATAGCCTTTTATAAGTTCAAATTTTATACCTTCTAACGCTAATATTTCAGCTATTGTGTGTTTTGTCTCTACTTCAGAATTTAGTTCATCAACAGCTTCTTCAATACCTTTAACAGACTCATCTTTTTCTATCTCTTTTACATCTTTGTAATTAGTGTTATCAAGCTCTACAGCTTTACTAATTTCAGTAGGTAAAGGTATTAATTTCATTAACCTTTTAAGAGGTATTTTTTTAGACATTTCAAGCTCCCATGTCTTCCAAACAGCACCACCTTTGCTTGCTTTTTTTGCTGCTTCAATTTCATCAGCATTAGCAAAAGCAAAAACAGTTTGTCCATTAGATAAAACAGCTCTAGCATAAGTTCCTATAACTTTACCATCTGTTTTAAATGGGTTTGACTTATGTTTAACTGTCATATTTTCTCCATCTATATCAACTTCAAAAAACTCTCCATCTCTAACTACATAAGCATCTACCTGTTTTGCAACTCCATACTCAACAAGTTTTTTTGGCCAAAATGTATATCTTACTTCTACTTTTACACTTGGACCGTATTTGTAGAAGTAAAAATCATCTATACTTGATAGTGTTTTGTCAAGCATAAAAACAGTCTCAAGGATATTATAAAATGTATTTACATCCATATTACTGTTTGCTTTTAATATTTTTTTTACTAAATAGCTAACTTTTAACTTTGTATCATTGTCATCTTTTAATTTGAAGAATTTAATTATTTCTTCAGCACTATACGGGTTTCTTTCCATGTGAATCCTTTTTTTTGTTTTTTTAATACTCTGGTACGTATTTTTTTCTTTTTCCTTTATTTGCCCATCTATCAAACATATTTGCTGATTGGTCCATCCATTCTAAATTATTAACAGAAAAGTTCATCCTATTACCATCTTTGTGGTTAACTACCCATAACTTTCTTGGGTCTTTGTTTTGAACGAAGTATTTTGCTACAAGTCTATGTATTTTTACCTCGTTCTTTTTACCATTATTCATAAGAGTAACTCTTGGATATCCCATCCAAGTTCGTCCTTTAAGGATTTTTTGTGTTTTAGAATTTCTTATGCCTTGCTGTGGATGTATTTGGTAATTAGGAAATTCTTTTATCGTAGTCCAATCATTTTTGTTAGTTTTATTTGCCATAATTTAACCTTTTTTTTAATTAAATTATAACACATTAAAGCAGTGATTTTGGTAATATAATAATTACCTGTAATTGTTTTTTTTAGATGGAAAATAAAGCATTTTATTTCACTTTTTAATTCTTCTTCCATCTCTAAACTCCATAAAACCTTGGTCCCATTCGTGACCTATAATAAGAAACATTGCTTTTATTCTATTTCTTATATTTTTAGCATAATCTTGTGCTTTTTTTGATTTATATTTCCAACCTCCATTGTATGAGGCCCATATGTCAATCCACTTTTTTCTTCTTTTTTTCCAATAGTTTATTTCATCTATTGCTTCCATTAAACTAAAAGAATTGTTAAGCATAAGTTGAGTACATATTCTATTGTAGTTGTTTTTTGTTTTTACCCATTCAGGATGTCTACTAAAAACACTATCTAACAGATTATGCATTACTCCACAACTCCCATGTTTACCATCATCTGGTTTTATTCTAATTTCACCGGCATAACTCTCTTGCCAAGCTATTGCAGCACATGTCCAGCTCATATTATACTTAGCAGCTCCTTGATATATTTCATACAATATTCTTTGTTGTTTAAGTGATAAATTATAAAATGACCTTTTATATTCATCAACAGAATACACTTTAGCAAAAACAAAAATAGGTATTAAAAAAAATAAAAAATATCTCATCAATAACTCCTTTTCTTTGCATATTTAAATTTACCATCTTCTATGTATACTTCTAATTTCTTATATTTGTATACATATAAATCTCCTTTTACCGAAACAGATTCTGGTAATCTACCATTTAGGGTTTTTGTTTTTATATCAAACCCATTTATGTTTTTTATTTTCATTCTCTCTCCTTTTAAATATAATGAAAAAAATAAATATGGTTTTAACGACTTTTCCTTGTCGTTAATAAATGCACTGCTTCATATATATATAACGTGAAATGTTTATTTTTTCCACATTATTTTTTTGATGTTGTTATTGTTGCTGATGATACTTTAGTGTTTATTGTTGTTTTATCTTTTGATGATGTTATTAACTTATTATTTGTTGTTGATGAATAGTGAGAATCTTTATCTGTTGTTGTATAAGATTGTTTTTCAACGGATGTTTTATTTATTTTAGATACAAAGTAGTATGATGTTGCCATTTTAGAATTTGTTTTTTTAAATGGTGATTTTATTATTTCTCCATATTTAGTAAAACCTATTATATCGCTATCATCTGCATAATGTATGTATATATTGTCTATTAAATTATAAAATGCAATAGTTTCTTTTTTTCCATCTATTGTATCTATATCTATATTTATTGAACTTACATTATCCTCTTTTTTATTTAGTAGAAATAAATAATAAGGCATCTCACCTTTATAGTATACATTTATTGTTTTATTGTCGGTTATTATGTAATAACCTTCTCTTATTGTGGTAATATTTAGTATATTGTAATTTTCGTACTCTTTAGTTTCGTAATTTATTTTTTCAACTGTTTTTGTATCGAAATAATACACTGTAATATTAACATTTTTTTTTGACCTAATAAAAATATTAACCCCATAGAAAGGGTTTAATTTTCTGTTAAACATTTTTGTAATGTCTTCCTATTCTAAGAACACCATGTTTTGTAGGGTCTATAATACAATACATAATTCCTTCACTACCATATTTCATTGTTCCAGTATCTATAATTTTTCCATCCACATCTTTTAGTTCGTAATCTATAATAGATTCTTCAGTATAAGAAGGATTATATATTATAGATAAGTTAGAATATTCTCCAATTTTAAATAATTTAACAAGTTTACCTATTTTAACTATATATATAGAATTATCTATTTCTGCAGGGAATGAATAATTGTATATATTATCAACTACATTATCCATAGGCTGCGTATCTATCTTTTTAAACCCATCCTCATTAGATAAATTATATATATTTACTACAGGAGTTGAATTAGTGTTGTTAACTATACTTATAGATAATTTAGACCCAAGTTTAAATGAATTATCATCAGTTGTGTTACCGTTTACAACATCAGTCTGTAATCTTGTTGTATTACCACCTTTATCTATTATATATGCTTCTATAACATATTTACCAGTTTGTTTGAATTCAGCTTCTATATATCTGTTAGATGCATCAACTAGTTTATCATATATAATATCTGTTTTCATAGAACCATCTTCTCCACCAAAATCTATTATATTTTGAAATACATAAGAATCAAATGTTATTTTCCATAGTATATTTTGTATATTATCAAAAACACTATCTTCAGCACTTATTTTAATAGTATGTTTATTTGTGTCAGAATCATATTCAACACCAAGATTAGCATTTATTGTGTCAGATACTACAAATGATTGAGAATTTGACAAAATAATGTTTTTACCATTTAAAGACACATTGAATTCAAGCTTTAATTCATGCTCAACATAAGGCTCAACAGAAGACACATTTATGTTTACAATAGAATCATTTGTTTCTATTGTGTTTAATAATACATCATCAACATATACATTTATATTTTTTAATTCTAAATTATTAGATATAAAAAGAGCAACAGGTATGTTTGGTTTAAAGTTTGATTTATTTAACATAGAAAAATAAGCATAATAATATTCAAGTTCATTCATACTTATATATTCTGTATCATTATTGCTTTTTGTTACATCTATGTTTATATTTATAATATCAGTAGAATAATAAGAATCTTTGAATTTTACTTTTATAGGTAGATTGAAAGAACCATCTTTTATTGCTGTAAAACCGTCAAATTCTTGTTCTGTGTCATTTATTATTTCTAATACATTTATATTCATGTTTAATATCTTTGCATTGTAAAACATGTATTTAATGTTGCTTTCTATATTTAATGTTTCAATGTCAACTGTTTCACCAGATACAACAGATATATCACTATCAACACTTATGCTTAGATTTTTTATATTATCAACATTTGTTGAATAAGATGATAAATTTATATTACATACATTAGAAGATTCTGTCTTTTTATATATAATTGAACTACTTCCAACATAATTAGGTGTTTTGTTTAACCAATTACTATCTTTCTCTATATCACATACAGCAAACATTAATTCTGTCTCATCAGGAAATGGGCAAAATATATCATTATTGTATAGTTTATACTCAAATATATTGGTATCTATTTTTATTGGCTCAAAAGAATACACATCTTTACCAGGTTCTTTTACAAATAATTTGCAGTATAAATTATAACTTCCTATTTTGTCGAAATCTTTTATGTTTAAAAAAATACTTTTCATTTTATTTTTCCTTTTTTGATATAATTTTAGCAAAATTATAACATAAGGTATAAAAATGGATGTTTTAAAAGAATTAAATAGTTTATTACCAAGTAATCTTCACTTTACTGAAAAAGATACTCCTATAACAAAAAATAAACTTAATGAAAGATTAAATATTTTTGCAAAAGAACACCCAGATATGTATAAAAAAAATATACATAAAATAGGAGATTTAGGAGAAGAATTGGCGTATATGTATGGACATCATGTTGGTATAAACGATTTATTACATCCAAAAAGAAAAGAAATAAAGAAATTTTTAGAAAAAGAAGACAAAAAAGTTTCATTAATGTCTGATGAGGCTAAAAAAAAGAAATTAATAGATATTTTTGGTAAAGTACAAGATATGACTATGAGTATAGATAATAATAATCTTGTAGACCAAGGTAAAACAAGAGGTAGAGGTAACCCTGCGACAATAACTAGAACATTAGGAGCACCTATATACACTGTTGATATGAATTCTGAACCATTTCCATTTATGTTAAAAAATTCTTTAGCAGAAGGATATAGGTCTCACGAAATGTATGCTGCAGGCTCGCAAGCAAGATATGCTGCAGTTCAAGCAGCAACATCAACATCTGAGCCAGGTGCTATGAGTAAAGTATTAGTAGCAAATACTGAACATATAAAAATATGTTGTAAAGATTGTGGAACTAAGAATGGTGTGGAGTATAGTATAGATGATGGTCAGATATTAGGTAGGTATGAAGCAAGAACCAATAAACTTATAACTAAAGATTATTTGAATGAGATTAAAAAACAAGGTAAAAAAAGAATTATAGTAAGAGACCCTACAACATGTGAAGCAACAGATGGTATATGTCAAATGTGTTATGGTCACAACGCCACAGGAAAATTGTTAGAAGTAGGACATAATGTTGGTATAGAAGCATCTCAAACTGTTGGAGAAAAAGCAACACAATTAGTTCTTTCAGCTAAACATAATATATCTGGTAAATTAAAATCAAATATACCTACTGGATTTGAAGCCCAAAAAATATTACTAAATACACCACAAAATTTCAAAGGTAAAGCTACTCTATCTACAACAGATGGTGTTGTTAATAAAATTGAAAAACTTAATACAGGTGGATATAATGTATATATTGCAGATAAGCCACATTATGTATCAGCATATGTTGAACCAAAAGTAAAGGTTGGTGACCATGTTGAAAAAGGAGATTCTATATCAACAGGATTGCAATCACCTAGAGATATAATAGAATTGTCTGGTATTAATCAAGCTAGAAAATATGTAGTAGATAAATTATACGAAGCTAATGGAGGAGATATAGATAAAAGACAATTTGGTGTTATAGCTAAAGGTTATTTAGAATTAGCCAAAGATAAAAATGATACCACACATAACTTATATAGATATGAAGGATTAGTTAAAGATACTCCAAAACAAAATGTTTTTACAGTTAAAACATCAGATAAACAAATAAAAAATAAATATCTTGCAGAGCCATTCTTACATTATTCAGTTGGAACAAAAATAAGTGATAAGGTATTATCTAAAATGAAGTATCACAAAATAAAAGAATTTAATGTTATGCATTCTCCTTTACCTATAGAGCCTGTATACAAAACATACGAACAAAGACCTTTACATGGTGGAAATAGTATATGGCAAAAAATGAATTATAGAGGTATTAAAAAGGGAATAAGTGATGAATTATTGTATAATACTAAGATAGATAAGCATAAGCTTTTATCTGATAAAACAAAATACACACTTGGTGTGTTATAAGGATGTTAAATGGATGAAAAATTTATCGAAAAAATAAATAAGGTAAATGCTGCATGGAGGCCAGCATTAGAAATTGTTGTTGTGGTATCAGCTATATTATTTTATATAGTTTTTCCTGTGTGCTTTGTTGTTGCTAGTTATTTTGGACATAATATATCTTTTCCTGATGAGGTAAAAGATGGAATTAATTCAATACTTATAACTGGTGGTATTTTAGCTGGATTAAGAACAATAGAAAAAACAAAAAATGTTACATTAAACCACTAAAGGAGTTATTTTGGAAAGATTAAGAAAAAATAAAAAACTTGGTATAGGTTTTGGTAGAGGTGTTGAAAATAATGGTAAAGAGTGTGATAATAGAAAAAAGGTATTATCTTCTATTAATGATATAAATAATGAAATTGAAAAAGAAGGTTTTACAACTCCATATATGAGTCAAAAAAGAGATAGAACGCAAAAAGCAATGATGGGTATGAGAAGTGGAACAAGGGGAAAAGGAATGTTTAGATTAAGTGCAAAAAGTAGGAGAATTGGTTAATAAATAAAATTAAAAAAAAAGGATTTATATGTTTAAAGAAAAAGATATTGTTAACTGTTTGGTTATGGGTGAAGGTGTAGTTGAAAAAATAGAAGATGATTTTATTGTGGTTGATTTTAAAAACAACAAAGCAAAATATACTAAAGATGGTAGATTTATTGTTAATGGAACTCCATTAAATAAAACATTGTTTAAAAGTAAAGTTATACTAGTTAGTGGTAATCTAGTTTTTGATATAAATAGAGAACCTATTAATGATAAAGACTTAGTCCTTATATCAAAAAATAATGAATTTGTATTTGAAGCTAAATTTTACAATAGTAAACATAATTGTTTTTATAATAAAGATGGTTGTATAGATAAAAATGACTCATTAAACAATATATCTTCTAATAATGTAATGTGTATTGTTAAAAATGTACCAGATTATATTTTAGATTTAAAAAACAAATTAAAAGAAGATGTTGTTGATATAAATATAGATAAGCATAATAAAGAAGTTGAAGATGTAAAAGTTAGTGATACTGGTGATTATTTTAATGATAATGAAATAAAAAAAGAAGCCGAAGAATCTGAATATAAATTAAATGATAAAAAAGAAGAATATTCTACTCCTATTTATTTAAAAGGCGGTGAAGTGCATGATGTTTCAGATAAAAGTATAGTAAAAATCACAGATGATTATGTTCAGTTTAAAAACATAGAAGTAACAGGCGTTGCTACATTTAAAATTTCTAATTACAATGTTGATACATTTGTTAGTATATCAGGTAGAGGTGATTCAATATATAAAAACTCTATATCTAAAACAAATCCTAAAGATTATATTAGAATATTTGATTCTTATATAGTTATGAAAAATAAAAATGGAGAAACCGAGTATAATGATATACCAAATGAAAATATATCTATATATTTTGATGAGAATGATAATAAAATAGTTATAGAATTAGTGTAGAAAGAGAGATTCTTAAGAATCGTCTCCACTACCTGAACCACTATCATCACTAGGATATGGGTTGTATTTTTTATCATCATCTTCGTTTGAATCAAAAATAGGTTTCCAATATCTATCAAGTATATATGCTTCTTCAAGTAATGAGTTAACCATTGTACTTAATGACATTCCTTTGTCAATATAAATGTCTAACACTGTATTGAATGTAGACTTTTCAGGATTGTTTTCATCATAAACTATTTCTATTTCAGATATTAATTCATATATTATTTCTTGAACAGTCTCGGAAATACCTTCAGTTTCGTATGCTGTATTATACACTATATCAGATATATCAGGCATCATATACTTTAACCAGTTAACTGATTTAGATATGTCATTATCTGTGTCTTTGTTTTTTATTTTACTGATTAAATTATCTAAAGAAATATTGAAAAAACTTTTATATGTATTAAACATTTTGTCAATTTTTTCATATTCCGCATCAGTCCATCCAAATGCTTCTTTTGCATCTATAGCTAACATTGTAACTCCTTGTTTTTTTATAATTATAACTAAAAAAAATATTTTTGGAAAAAAACATAAATAGATGTTATATATTTATAATAAAGTTAAGGCTTTTAAAATTTAAAAAAAAGGATTTAAAATGAAAAAAATATTATTATCGTTAATTGTTGTATCTAGTTTATTTGGTAGTATATTTGGAAGTAAGGTATATGTTAAATCAAAGTATGGATTTAGCTATACTAAAACAAATATTAGTAGAAGCAATGACTGCTATGCCATTAAGGGAATGGATATGCAAGTTTGCTTTAGAAGAGGTAAAGTGAAGAAAGAAGATATAGAAAAAGAGATAAAAAATAGTATAGAAGAAGAGTTAATGATAAGAGATATCATTAAAAACAAATAAATGTTTTATATCTCTTTTTTCTTTTTTTTGCTTATATGGTATAATCTTCTTAAAAAAAAGGATTGTTATGCTTATATCAAAACAAGTAAAACTAGATAAGTTAGTATCTAATGTAGAGGATAGTAAAAATATAGAAGATATAAACAATCAAGTTAATGGAGATTACTACAAAGGTTCAATATTAGATGAAAATAAAGAGGTAGTGATATCTTATGATATTTCAGATGTAGAAAAAAAAGTTATAAAGGAATAAAATATGGGAGTAGATATTAAAGTATTAAAACAAAATGTTTTAGATGAGGCCTACAAAAATTTAACAAATCTGTATCCCGGATTTGCACAATTTATTGCTAAATACACAATAAGTGATATTAATCCAGATGGTTCTATGGCCATAGGTTCTTTTAGTGTGATAATATCAGGTAAGAATTTAACTATACCTATTATATATAGAGACGGTTCTGTTGATAGTACTAGTTATATTGGTGATGATGATTCTGGGAGATATTATGCTCTTACTAAAACATTATATAATAAACTTATAAACACTATATCTAATGCATTAGGCACAGTTGTAACACAAGATGATGTTAAAAAAAATAAAGGAGCTAATGTAACAGACCAAGGAATTATAGGTAGTTTATTTGCCACACCAATGACATTTTCTCCTAAAATAGCTTCTCTTATGAGTAAAAAAGCATCTGTAGATGTTGATTATGATAGTGTTGTTAATGGATTTAGAAGAGTTAAGTTTAAAAAGTTAGGATTAGTTAAAGAAGCTTCTTATAACAGCGAAGATAGTATCTTAATGGATATAGCATTTAATAATAAATCTTTTGCTAAAAACTTACTTAAAATGGCAAGTGATGAAAAAATATCTCCTATATTAGAGAGTGTTGGTGTAGATAAAAATGAATTAAAAAATATTTTAGAAAGTTTTAGGTTTACTAAAATTGCTTCTGAAATAAACACAAAACCTATAGTGTATTTTTCTTACAATGAACTTAATGGGCTTAGCACTAAAGAAAAAATTGAAGCAATTGAAAAAATAGCTACAGATGGTTTTTACATTAAAAATAGTAATAAGTTAACAAAAATAGCATCAAATTTAGATAATGTTAAAAGCGAAATTAAAAACATACTACTTAAAAAAGTTCAAGAAGTTAACTCACCTGGAATATGGACTGTATTTGATAGTAATTTTAATGCTGATACAGCAATAGTAGCTAGAAGTTATAAAGAGGTTCATAAATTCCCAGAATCTATGAATAGAAGTGATATGTTATTTGTTTCTGGAGATTCTATAACACAAATAAATACTAAAGCTACTGGAGTAGTTGGAATTAAAAAAGATAACCATATTGGCATGAGTTTTTTAGATGTATTAAACATTAGATTAAAACCAGTTTTATCTAATGAAAAGAGTTATGATAATTTAATTGTTGCTAACAATAAAGATATAATGTATTTTAGGGCATATGATTTATCAGAACCAGTTAGAATAAAAGATAGAATTATATTTGATATATCAATACCGTTGGCTGATTATAATCAAATTATAATAGCTCCAGACAATGAAATAAGTAGAATTATAATCAATAATGGTATATTATATGTTCCAAAAAGTAATGCATTCTTTGTTAAATCATCTAACATTAGAAAGTTTGTAACTATAAAAGATATAGAGGATGATTTCTTTACAAAAACAGCATCAGTTGTGTTTAGAGATGATGGTAAGTATATGTATGGTAACTCAGTTTTAAATAGTAAACAATTAGTTGTTAAATTAGCTAATGAAGGATACAATGCAGACTCTATAAAATCAATTATAAAGCAAGCAGCTGATAATAAAAACATAGAGACACCACTTATTGCTTTAAATAATCAAACAGCACAAATAATGTCGCAAATACAAACACAAACATTGAATACTCAACAAATAATGGTGTTACTTGCTCAAATAAAACAATCTATCGATAATACTAATGCACTATTATCTCAGTCTATGCAACCAGTTCAACAGATACAAGATGGAGGTATGCAACAATATGGTAGTGGTTCTGATGATGCTCAAAATGTTCAACAACAAAGTGGTTCTGGTGATACTCAAACACCTCAACCACAACAAAACCAAGATGAATTAGTAAATCAAATATCACAATATGCAAGCATGTTAGGTCAAGACCCTCAACAATTAATACAACAAGCTCAAGCACAAGGAATGTCTCTTGAAGATTTATTGACACAATTACAGAATTATGCAGCACAGTCACAACAAGCTCAAGCACCACAACAAGACCAACAAGCTCAAGCACCACAAGACCCAAATATGTCTCCAGATGGTATGGTTGGAGTAGGAAGTGGAAGTGGTTCAGCTTCTGGTAATTCTGATGTTCAAGTTGATGACAATGGTTTTATGCAACAAAATATAGACCCTGAAATGTTAGCCACATTAAAAGAATTAGCAGATAAAAAAGTTCTTGAATCTAGTATTATATCTTACTTATCAACTTTAGATACACCACAATCAACTATACAAAATTATGTTGAACAAATAAAAGATGGTGTTAACGGGATGGTTAGAGTTTTAATGATTATAGATTCTAATTACAAAAAAATGCTTGATGTAGTTAGTGATGGTATTTTGTCATCATTTTTAAACAAAGGTAAGGCATTAGCTAAAAAAATGACAGATTTTGTATTAGAAGTAGAAGCTATCTAGTTTATAGCTTCGAATCTCTCGTTTTTTTTTGATATAATATCCTAAAAAATAAAGAGAGAATTTTAATGATTATAGAAAAGGTTTCACTTTTTAGTAAAGATTTTTGTTTGAAAGACAATATAAGTGTTCCTATTAAAATAACAAAAGTAGTTAATGAAATTGTTAAAATAAAATGTCAAAATATAGATGAAAAAAAAAGGAAACATAGATACAAAGCTACAAAGTTAGTTGACGAAATATTATATATTGTAGAAGACAAAACAAGTTTTTTATTTACAACATCTATGTTATTTGCTGGATATGATATAGATAAAATATCTGAACTTGTTGGTGTGTCTAAAAAAGCAATAGAAGACTTTAGAGATATATTTTTTAATATTACTGTATTTAGAGGTGTATTAGGAAAAATATCTTTTTTTAAAGAGCTATTGTTTTCAAATGATTTAGAAGAACAAGAACTTGGTATTATACTTAAAGCAGTTCATGTTTTTGGGCACGAATATATTGAGTGGAAATTTGCTATAGATATAAATATTCTTACAACGGAAAATATTGTTAGAAATACTTTTAAGGATATGTATTTTAAATATGTTGAAAAAAGTTTTTCTAACAATATTGATGATGTAGAGAATCATATTAGAACAGGAAAGCAATTAATAAGTGCAGCTGTAGATATGCAAAAAGCAACTGCATCTAATTCAAGTTCTAGTGTTAGTGATATTAAAGACTATTTAGTAGAATTAAATGATAAAGCTATGTCTAATTCTACTTGGAGTAGTAGCTTTGATGTTATAGACTTAGATTTAGAAAATACAAAGGAAGATAAATGACACCATCATATAGAAAAATAGATAGTAGTATATATAGTACATCTTTTTTAACTAAATATAATTACTTGTCTAGCATATACCAAAATGTGCTACCAAACACTATAAAAGAAGTTTTTAAGTGGGTTAATTTTATTACAGCAAATGTGCCAACTGTTCAATCATCTATAGATAAAATGAGTTCTATAGCCATTACAAGTATAAATTATTTATCTAAAGATTTATCAGAATTAAATCAAAATGATGCAATGGCATGGAAGAATATACTTGAGAATGAGTTGAATATAAAACAGGAACTTAAAGAAATAGCATATAATTTTTTATTATATGGAAATCAATTTATTTCTATACATTTGCCTGTAGATAGAAAAATAATATGTAGAAACTGTAAAACAGTTTTAAAAAAACAAGAAGTTGAAAATATAAAAATAGAACCTATAGTTACTGATGATAAAAAATTATTATTTAAATTGAGATGCCCACATTGCCATGTGGAAGGTTTATTTGATATTAAAGATGAACAAAATCTAAATATAAATAAAATAAAAATTATATCTTGGCCAGTAAATAGAATAGAATTATATGAAGATGAGATAACTGGAGTTAAAACATTTTTTTATACACCAAGAAGTGGTGAGAAAAAAATATTAGAAGAAGGAAACAAAGATAAATTATTTTCTTTACCAAAAGATATAATTGTTGCTTCATTAAAAGAAGGTAAAGTTAAATTTAACGATAATACTATATTTCACATAAGAACAAGAAAATTTAATGCCACAGATACAGCGTGGGGAGTTCCTATGTTAACATCTGCTATACCAGATATGATTTCATTGATGTTGCTTAGAAAAACAAATGAAAAAATATATTCAGATATGATACTACCATTTAGAGGACTTGTTCCAAGAGTGCAAGGTGTTGATAATAATCCAGCATATAATTATATTAATGCAGGAGATATGAAGAAAAAAATAGATGGCTTGATTCAGTCTTGGAAAAAAGACCCAACTGGAATTAAATTTTTTCCTATACCTCTTGAGCCTATTAGTTTATTTGGTGAAGGTAAACAATTAAACCTTGCTAATGAAATAGATTCTTATACAACAATGATAATGCAAGCAATAGGTGTGCCTGTTGAATTTGTTAAAGGTGGTTTGTCTTATTCAGGAGCAGGTGCGTCATTAAGAGTTTTACAAAATCAGCTTATCGAATTAACAACATCATTGGAATTGGTGTCAAATTTTATTATTAAAAAAGTTGCTTCATATATAAACAAAGAACCTGTTAAAGTAAAACTTATACCTATTAAATTAATAGACGATATTAATGATAAACAAAATATGTTGGGATTATTACAACAAAATAAAATAAGTGGTCATACAGCTCTTAACTTTTTTGATATTGATTATAGAGAAGAACAGCAAAGAATGTTAGAAGAACAGAAAGAAGATATTAGAAGACAACTTGAAATACAAAGATATCAACAAACTATTGCTACTGATTTAGAAGACAAAATTAAACAAGAAAGTATGATGCAAAATTCTAGTGCTTGGAATATAAATCAAACAGCTATATTACAACAAGCTGATGCTTACGTTCAACAATTCTCTCAACTAGACCCAGGATTAATGAAATCTAAAATGGACGAATTGGCCAAAGAAAACCCTGTTTTATATGCTGTAGTTAAATGGAGAATGGAATTTTTAAAACAAAAACAACAAACTGAAGCTGTTAATCAGGCACAACAACAATGAAATATGCTATAATACTTGACAATGTTTATAAAACATATTAAAATTTAAAAATAAAAAATAAACAAAGGAGATAATCTTATGATTACTTTAACTAAATTAGCTGGTTATGAACCAGAAGAAAACTTAGAGGATAAAGTTGCTGAAGCAATGGATTTTATGGCAGAAAATGGTATTGACCCAATTGGAGGACTTACTCTTTTAGCAAACACTGATGAAAATTTAACTATTGTAGATGAAAAAGTTGCTGCTATTGCTCAAGCAGAATTAACTGAAGAACAATCTGAAGTTCTAGCTAAAGTAGCTGAATATTTAGGTGGTGTTGATGAAAATGTAGCTTCTGTTGCATTAAATATTAGTGCTAATGCTGAAGAATTAGCTGATAAAGTTGCTGCATTTGCTGCTGCTTCTGAAGAAGCTGGAATGCCGTTTGAAGATGCTATGATTTTAGCTGCATCTGTATATGAAGATGGTTCTGTAGATGATAAAGTTGCTAATGAAGCTATTGCTCTTGGATATACTGACGAACATTTAGAATTTTCTGAAAAAATTGCACAAGAACTTGCTGCTGAAACTGGATTAGAACCAGAAGAAGCATTAACTATCTATAAAGAAGCTGCAAGTATTAAAGGTGCTGTTGATAGCGTAGTCCAAGGTGCTAAAAAA
>Ga0256843_1000204_pt1 | contig 51756 bp, 53 predicted proteins | sample AlvinellametaG_FD_191572 | JGI IMG/M metagenome (GOLD analysis project Ga0256843, IMG submission 191572) | Pompeii worm associated microbial communities from hydrothermal vent at the East Pacific Rise, Pacific Ocean - Alvinella | ecosystem: Host-associated > Annelida > Integument > Unclassified ...
TAAGCCTCCTGCTCCTGAGAATAGGGAGATTATTTTCATATTAATTTTTATATCCTGTATTACAGTATGGATGAGTTAACTGTCCATTGTCAATTATTCCTAATCCTCCATCTTGTTTCCTTTGTATATGGTCAATAGAAATAGAATTTTTATGAACTAAACAATTACAAATTTGACATTTTGGAGCAGATTTTATAGCATCCCTAATATATATAGCACTTTTATTATTTGTACTAAAATCTTTTTTCTGAGTTTCATTTGATATATTTTCATCAAGAGTTAAAAAAGAAAATTCATTTTTTATTAACTCTTTTATAGTATCTTCATCTGATAAATTATTTTCTAATAGTAAATCAACAGATTTCATTAAAAATTTAGCGACATGAGGGAAACTTGCCTGTGCACCTCTATATTTTCTATGAATTTGTTGAATTAAATAATCATATTTCCAAATAATTTTTTCTATTTGAACACGAGTTTTAATAAAGTTATTTATTTTTTTCTTCTCTTTTAATTCTAAAATAAATTTTACTACACCATAAAATAGTGCTGGTTTATGTCTTCCTTCTTTAGAATAAAAATATATAATTGGATGTAAACCCAATGATGAAGGATGATTGCTATTAATTAGTTGAGCCACTTTTAATGTTCTCTTTAATAATTTTATAGTTTCATCTCCTATATCATCATCTGATAGTTCTGTTTTATTAGTTATATTATTAGAAATATTAACAAAGTCCAATACTAAAGGTAATGATGTAGAAGAAGATGATTTTCCTCCAATAGGAATATCTAAAGTTCTAATTGGTGTTTGAAGTTTTGGCTCAAATAATATTTTATGTATTTCTTCAGCAAGTTCTTGTATTATTTTTTGTTTCTCTTCTTCAAACTTAGACCAATATTTATGTCCTGTACCACTTCTAATGATTGCTCTAGCTGCAATACTATTAGGTTCTTTTCTACTTTTTATAAGTTTTAATTCTGTACTATCTATTGGAGCAGCTTGTTGATTAATTTTTAAAAAAGAGTTTTCTGCTTTACTGGCATCTCCTTCAACCCATTGTAATTGTATCGCTAAAGCTCCTAATTTTTTCGCTTTTTCTACAATTTCTCTTTTTACCTTATCAGGTCTTCTCAATGCTAATGTATAATCTTGATATGAACCAATTTGAGAATTTACTAATTTTCTAGTTTTATTTGCGATTTCTATCTGTTCAGGAGGAATAATACCATCATAAAATTCCTTTGATATTTTTCCATCTCCATAATCATCATTTACCCATGCACCTAAAGAACTTAATCTATGAGAACCATCAATTACAAATAAATAACCTCCTGAACTTCTCCATAATATTATTGCAGGAATCAAATCTCCATCTAAAAAACTTTTTATAAATTCTACAACTTTATTTTCATCCCATTCATTTGTTTCTCTTTGAAAATCAGGTTTTCTTACTGTCATAAAAAAGAAAGAATCCACTTTAATATCTTCTATGGAAATTGTTTCTTTCTTTTTTCCAATACTTTCATTTTCTTTAACCTCAAAATCTTCTCTTGGAATAATTGCATCTAAATTTACTTTTGGCATTTTTTATCCTTTTTTTATATTTTAAAAACTAACATTTTAACATCCATCAAGTTAATCGGATTATTAGGACTTTTAATCCGAACATCCAAAACCTGGGTCCCATCAATACCCAAACTCTCCAAAGCTTTCCTATCTTCCAAAGACAACTCCTCATACTTCTCTTTTTTCATCAGACAAATAAGCTGAAACCTCTTGCTCTCATCATACTCATAGATATAATCAAAAATCTTAGTAGGATTAGCAATATGCCACATTCCTCTAATGCGTAAATCGGTAATGCCTAAAGGGTCAACCTTTTTGACTTTTCCTAGCTCTTTGGTTTCTGTGAACTCTACATTTGGAATTGTGTTAATTCCACTCGAGATAGTGTTTTTTATACGCTCATACACTTCTGTATCGGCACAGAAACAGTCACCATAAATAAGCCACAGTGATTTTAATTGGTCTGTTCCTTTTTGAAGATGACCAATGGCATAAATCATATCTTTTTCATGCCAATCTTCACAAGTTCTACAAGCCGTAGTTATCATGGGACTATTGGCATAGAGTTTGGCTTTTGGATAGGAGCTATTTAAAGCAATGGCTGAATTTTTAGATTCAATCTTTTTAATCTCTATAGCATCGGAGTTTTTCAAAATCAAATCAGGTGGATTATTTTTATTTCCTTGGTAGGAGAAGACGCTTGAAAGCTTTTCTAATTTTGTAGCACTATCATCCTCATTTAGCGTATTGGCAAACACATCTTTGATGTAGGTCTCTAACCCCTCACCCATGTTGTTGGCGCGGTTGTTGCCTTGGGTTAGGGTTTGGACATTGATCTCATAGTTGTTGACAATATTTATGAATGCTTTGATGATATTTGACATAATGGCTCACTTATTTTTTAATGATTATATTTTAACCAAAAACTTTATAGAAAAGCAGAAATATGACAAATTATAATACTTCTAACCATCATACTCAACAATCCGCTCCTCTAACCGCTTAATCTTAAAGCTTTTAGCAATTCCTGTGGCGGTGAGGTAGGCTCGTCGGGGAACGCCCAAAGGCATGGTGGCGGGGATGCCCATGTTGGTCTTGGTCTCAAAGAGGTTGTTTTTGGGGAAACTAGGCTCCGTACAGCCAAAACAAGGGGTTCCTACCACGGTTTTGGAGCTAGTCTCATTCCAAAGAATCTTATTGCAACTGCCATGAGTATAGGGAGCTTGACAGCCGTTTTCATAAAAGAGACACCCCTCTTTGTGTCCCCACCCTTGGGTGTCAACTTTCCACTCAAAATACTCATTACGAGGGCACCCCGTATGCACCGTAATGCTATAGAGCTCTTGGGGGCGATGCAACGCATCGAGAGGAATGGGACGAGCGTGGCGTAACATCTGCAAAACATACGAAAGCCAACGTGGATGAATGGGGCAACCCGAAAGTGCAATGACCTTATGCCCAAACATGGCATAATATGGGGTGGGTTGCTCCTGATTATGAATAAACCCAGAGATATGCTCAGGATCTGCCTCTTTGAAGATCCCACCAAAGGTAGCACAGGTCCCAACGGTAATAATCCATTGAGCTTGAGAAGCATAATATTCAATCACCTCACGTACATTTACCCCTCCCTTCATCACGTTGTCCGATAGTGAGCCTTCAATGATCAAAATATCGCACGTTACCTCACGATGCAAGACCGCCTCAAGCGTTACTTTGGTCTCAATCAGTGGGTGATGAACCAACTCAAACTGCTCAAGCAAAGAGAAGAGATTGGGATGGTTAAAAAATGAGTGTGCATTACCATTGCAAGAGAGAGATTGAAGCCACAGGAGCTTGGGCTTCACCTTAGACCTTGAGGGCATTGTAGATATTACGGGAGATATCATCGATATAAAAAGTAATATCGTGAGGAAGTACCTTTTCTCCCTTGAGAAACACCATTCCTCCAAGATACCCCATAAAGAGTCCAAAAGCTGAGAAAAAATCCTGATTGCGTAAGTCTCCGGAGGCTACCCCATCATCAAAAAAGATCATAATCTCCGTGATGAATCCTGATACACAAACCATCCCCTCACATCCATCTTGAAAAACCTCTCGATTGGAGAGATAGACCCGTAAAAAATACTCGATCATCTCAGGTCGCTCTTTTGCCATCTCAAAATAGAGGGTTACAATCTTATGAATCTTCTCCTCGGTAGAGAGAGAAAGGGTATTGACCTTTCGGATTTCATTACCAAGAAAATCCGACGTGTATTTGATGATCTCTTTGGCTAGAATATCTTTGGAGGCAAAGTAGTTGTAGAGATTGCCCACACTCATGTGGAGCTTTTTTGCAATATCTGGAATCGTGGTCTTATGAAAGCCCTGCGTCGCAAAAAGATGCAGGGAAGCCTGAATAATTGATTCTCGCTTCAATGCTTTTTTATCGGCTATTTTCAAAAATATCCTTTTTTTTTAATGAAAATATTTTAGCATAAGTTTATCAAATTCTACCCACACTTTCGCAGTTTTTCTGAGATCTCATTGGCTGTCTCAACGGGTTTAAGACGTTCACAATATGCCTCTTCGTACCCCTCTTCAACAAAGGCAATAGGGGTGGCACCACTGTCACGAATCAGATCCACAATAAAATTATCGCTGTGTGCCTGTTGAAAGGGTTTAGCATCAAAAAGAGCAAATTTATACGCATGATCATCAAGGTGTTCAATAAATTCATGCTCCACACTGTAGGTATCCACCGTATAGCCTAGATTGTTTAAGACCGCTGCATAGATTTTTGCCGTGAGCGGGGTCTCTTTAAAAAGAATAATCCGCTCCCCCTTCTTGGGCTCCTCTTCAGGCTCAGGTGAGATCATTTCACGCACATCATCCAAGGGAAAATAACCTTCTAAAATGGTCATCAACTCTTTCATGTCAATGGGCTTTTTTAGGTAGCGATCCATTCCAAATTCCAAATATCGCTCTCGATCAGCGGGGGTGGTATTTGCGGTGAGTGCAACAATGGGTACATGTTGTTTTTGATGCTCCTTCTCATACGCCAAGATCTTCTCAGTTGCCTCTTCGCCACACATCACGGGCATCTGAATGTCCATAAAAATAATGTCAAAATCTGACGCTTTATAGAGATTTAGTGCCTCCAACCCATCATTAGCAAGCGTTACCTTGATGCCAAGACGCGTTAGAATATTTTGAATCAACTTTTGATTGATGATGTTATCTTCCGCCACAAGGGCCTTTACGTTGGTAAACTCGGTATTGAGTGATTTATCATTAATTTTGGTTACTGGAGTTTGCCCCTCTTGCAAGCGAAGGGTTTTGGGCTCAACCAAACGAAGTACCCTCAAGATTTTGTTGTAACTAATGGGTTTATAGAGCACTTTGGTGACCTGATCTTTGAGTTTACAGTTACACCCTTCTATCTCCGCGGTACTAATCAGTATGGTCTTAATGCCCAGCTTAATTAACTTATTCATGACCACTTCATCGTGCAAGTAGCGGTGATCCACAAAGAGAATATCCGGATAGACCTTGGGCGACATCTCTAAAATCTCATGAGTCGTATAGAGGTTAAGCTTTGCACCAATGAACTCTAGGTAGTTTTTAAAGTTTTCATCAAGCTCACTGCGTTGTTCAACGATAATGTACCCCACTCGAACATCCTTAAGCTGAGGAGACTCACGCATCTCACTCGTTTCACTTTTTAGCATCTCGAGTGTAAAGCTAAAGGTAGCCCCTTCTCCCTCTTGGCTCTCCACCTCTAGCTTACTTCCCATTAGAGAGACAAACTTACTCGAGATGGTCAACCCTAATCCCGTACCTCCAAACTTACGACTCGTACTAGCATCCGCTTGGGAGAACTCATCAAAAATCTTACTCTTTTGCTCATCGGAAATCCCAATCCCCGTATCACGCACCATAAATTTTACCCGAACCTTCTCCTCCGACTCCGAGACTTTGACAATACGTACCTCAACTTCACCCCCCTCATCGGTAAACTTAATCGCATTGCTCAAAAGGTTAATAATAATCTGTGAAATCTTCGTGGGATCACCACGCAACTCAACGGGCAATGTGGGATCAATAAAGAGCTTTAGATCAATATTTTTTTGCGCTGCTTTGGCTGCGTAGGAGTCAATGCTTGCTTCAAACTTCTCCATCACATTAAAAGAGATGTCCTCAAACTCTATTTTTCCCGATGTTGCTTTGGAGAAGTCTAGAATATCGTTTACGATACTAATAAGGTTATTGGAGCTCTCTTCAATGATATTAACAAACTCTCGCTGGTCCTCTTGAAGGTCGGTATCTTTGAGGATATTGGTAAAACCAATAATCCCATTAAGCGGTGTACGAATCTCATGGGACATGTTTGCCAAAAAGTGATCCTTCGCACGGCTAGGCTCTTTGATGGCATTGGCAAGGAACTTGTAGATCTCAATGGTATCATTTTTCTGCAACACCCGTGCAATCTCTCGCTTCTGCTTCTCATCAAGGTCCGCTTCAATATCTTTGAGGGTATACTCCAAGAGACGATTGTTGTGAACATTGTTACGAAAAAAGTAGATCAAAATGGTCAACATCACCAACAGAAACGTTGAGATATTCACGTAGTTTAGGGTGGTCTCTTTCATGGCTCGAATATCGCTACCAATATGACGCTCTACCTCTTGAAACAAAACTTCCTGCGCTTGCGAAAGCTTCTTGATCTTTTTTGTAGACTGTTGCATCCATGTTTTCAAAGAGGTGTGATACACCCCATCCAGAGAGTCAAGAAAAATCTCTCCCCGTGCCCGTCGATTAATATCCAAAAAACTCTCTGGAGCAATAATATTGGTCAACTTAGCAATGGTAACAATGTTGCTAAACTCCCCATAAAACTTGGGGGTCTCATCATGATTGACCAGCTTCTCCCAGATCACTAAGTCTGAAGGGCTCATAGGGATGGCATGACTTAAGGTGTGCGCAATCAGACTTCGCTCCAGCAGAAGATTCTCTTTGAGCTTCTCAAGCTTGTAATAATACCCACTGTTGTACTCTCGAATAAATGAGTAGTTGGTTAAACGCTTCATGATCGCTAAAAGGGGATCAATAATCTCCATTTTATAGTGCTTCATCAAAAGCTCAGTGTAGCCCTCATCCAGTACCGCAATGCTGTGTCGAATCTTTTGAAGTTTTGGAAAAAGTCCTTGAATCAATTTTCGATCCGCATGCAAATCCTCACTCCCCTTCATCAGCTCAGAGAGATCTGCTAGTTCAAGATCAACCAACTTCTGCTGAACCTTGACTCGGCTTAGCCCCTGATCTTTTTTGTTGCCCATATAGATCGCGGCATGGAGCTTCTCATCGTCCAACTTCTCCAACAACTTATCAATTTTTTTAATCACCTTAAGATCAAAGGTACTCTGCTCCATATTCCGATACTGAGTATAGGAGAGATAGGTGTTATAAATTGAAAGCGCAAGCACCCCCATCACGGCTAAAATAATGACCAAAAAGAAGGAACTTCGACTGTTATTTATCTTCATTTCAAGATCCTTCTTATTGATTTTTCTTATGATAAAGGGCTATCTTCTGGGTCATATCCGTGAGGGTTGCCAAAGAGGTTAAGAGAAGATTGGGCAAAAAAATCTCCGCAGATTTTCGTAAATAGGTCTTATAGACTCCCCAACTCTCATTAAGGGCTTTAATGTCAACTAAAAGGGATTCAGGGTAGTGATAGTGGTTAATCTTTGTTAAGGTATGATCAATCGCCGTAATGGCATCTTCCATGTTTTCACGGTTATTGGTTTTATCAATATCTAAAGTGGATGCAATGTAGTACTTAAGTGCTCGCTCTAAAAGATAATCAATCTCTTTAAAGAGCATCAACATCTTCTCTTCCATGGAAAATTTATACTGGTGAGCATTCTCAATGGAGTTGGCTGCCTCCAAAAAACTCTCACTGTAATCTAACATCAAAATACTCTTCTCCCTGTCCACCTTCTCCTTGAGAATGGATTGAATCTCCTCTTGATTGTAGACCAAAAAATCAAGAATATTTTTACTATCCCGACTGTTGGTAATGCTTGCAATGTCTGCAACGGAACGCTCCATCCGCTCCATATCTTGATAGAGCTTATCACGGATCTCACTCTTATTTGGATTGTGGTACAACAACAGATACTCTTTGGCAATTTTTTGTCCCAAATAACGAATATCCTCGGAGGCTTCAATAACCTTGACATCCCCCCGTGTAGAAGCCGAAAGAGAACTAGCGTGCATGATAAGAATCATGACAATATAATATATTTTTTTCATTTTTTACTCTCTACTAAAACATAGGCTTTGGTAATAATATTCATATCTTCTAAAATTTCATTGGATTTTTTATAGATAAGCGTGGGTATAAATTTTGTCGAAGAGCGATTCATAATCTCAAAAAACATAAAGGATCGCTCTACCTTTTTGAGACGCTGATTAATCTCTTCGGTATTTAACGGGAAGGACTGCAAGGCACTCAATGCCTCCTTAAAATCCTTCATGCTCTCTCTCATTTTGCTCTCAAACTCTTTATCATCAACTCCCCAGACCTTAAGCATGTAGAGACTCGCCATACGTTGCGATAACATCCGCTGTCGTCCAGAAAGGTTGACAATCTTTGCATGAGCATGACCGCACGACTGCACAAACAGATCCGTCACCTCATGAGAGACCTTTAACAACGCATCAATATCCTCTTGAAACTTCTCTAAATTTTCTTGCGTTGGGGTTAACTCTAAACGATGCTTAATGGGTTCCCAGAGTTGCTCTTCCTCCTTCAGTTTTTCCTGAATACTCACATCATCCCCACCGTGCTCCATCAAAAGCTTCAACTGTACCTCAAAGCGTGCAATCACCTCTTTAAGATCCTCTTTGGAGTTACCAAAAGTATTGTTCATGCCAATCATGCTGTAGTCTTTGAGCATGCGTTGGGTAAACATCCGCTGTTGACCGGCAATATCAATCAACTGGTTTGGATTATCAATCGTTGATGCAACGAGGAAAGGAGGAAAAAACGATAGAATAAAAAAATATTTCGTACAACGTAATCTCATGAGATACTCCTCTCTATTTTTTATTTTTTTTCAGGTAAAGCTTAGTAACCTCGTCCATCTTTTTGGTAATATTATCGGTCGTATTAAAAACAATCAGTGGCAATCCCCCTTTTTCGATATTGATGTAGAATTTATGCACAATCTGCCAAAGCTTATTGATCTCGGCCAACTTCTGATTAATCTCAGGGGTATTTGAGCTGTTGTTCATGAGGGTACGTAGATTATCACCAAAGTGATTAACCGTCTCTTTCATCATCTCTACGCTGTTTTTATCTTTGATCCCTGATTGATACGAGATGTAATACTTTGCAATTCGTTGCGAAAGCATCCGCTCTTTGGCTGCAAGTGCAATAAGGTCCACCTCTTTAACCTGCAACTCATTTTTTAATGAGTTAAAAACATATTGACTCCCTTCTAGCATCGATTCACTCAAATCCAAAATCAACTGAGCGTTCTCAAGAGAAAACTTCTCCTTAGCAAGTGCTTTAAACTCTCCTGAACTCAGAGCAACAAACTTCAAAAGATTCTTAATCTCTGGATTGGTGATATGCGCATCAAGTATTTTATGGGTCTGTGAAAACTCCTCCATGGACTCTTTTAATTCACGACTTGCTTTACTTTTGGCAATGTTTTTACCGATATAGAGATAATCTTTAGCGATGCGTTGTGAGAGCATCCGCTGTTTTCCTGCCATATTCAATAATTCACTCTCTTCCACTTTTGATGAGAGATTGCCTTTTGCTGATACGGTATTTGTTACGATTAATAAGGCGATAAAAAAAACAGTTAAACCCTTGATTTGCTGGCACTTCATTATAATTTCTCCTATTTTTTACTAACGACCACATAGAGATGGGTGGCTCGATTCATATTTTTTAATATATCATTTGATTTTTTATAAATAAGGGTGGGGATAAACGTATGGGTCGAGGCACCCATCACTTCAAAGAACATAAAAGACTTCTCTACATGATTTAAAAGCTGATTGATCTCCTGATTGTTCAATTCCGATGCCTTAAGCCGTTGCAGGGAGCGTTTAAAAAGACTCATTGCATCGTTCATTTTCTTCTCAAAGTTTTTATCTTCAATCCCCCATGCTTTTAACATGTAAAGCCCTGCCATCCGTTGGGACAACATCCGTTGCCGTCCCGATATATTGATGATCTCTCCCGAATGCTCACCCGTAGCATCCGCAAAAAGTTTTGTTAACCTATCCGATGCCTTGAGTAAAGCATCCAGATCAGCTTGAAGTTTCACCACTTTGGATTTTTTAGGAGGCTCTAAGAGGATCTCCTTGATGGGTCCCCAAAGACGCTCTACCTTTTTAGCGGCTTGAACAATATTCGCTTTGTCGGTATACTCCGCCAAGGAGAGAAGATGATTTTCAAACGCTTCCATTGTCTGATTTAGATCTTCAGCAGGGTTACCAAAGCTGTTCTCCATACCGATCATGGCGTAATCTTTAAGCATTCGTTGTGTAAACATTCGTTGCTTTCCTGCCACATCAACCGCATGGTTGAGACTCTCTATTTCCAGAGCAAGAAGAGAAACATTTAAAAATGAAAAAACCAGAAAATGCCTCATGAATTTTGGTTGATACACGCACACGGTTAACTCCAATAATTATAAAAATATAATTTATTAATTTAATAATTATATTTAAATTAAAATTAAGCTTTCCTTATTTTTTTTATATGTTATAATTGCAAAATTAATTTTTGAAGGCATATTATGGGACTGAAATCGGACAGTTGGATACGTGAAAAATCGCTCAATGAAGCGATGATAACCCCCTTTTGCGAGGGGCTAGTGGGAGAAGGGGTAGTCTCCTATGGACTCAGCTCTTACGGGTATGACATTCGGGTAAGTGATGAGTTTAAAATCTTTACCAACATCAACGCCGAAGTGGTCGACCCCAAAGATTTTAACCATAACAATGTGGTGGATTTTAAAGGAGAGGTTTGCATTGTTCCCCCCAACTCTTTTGCCCTAGCACGGACGGTGGAGTATTTTAAGATGCCTAGCAATACTCTTGCCATCTGTTTGGGTAAAAGCACCTACGCCCGTTGTGGCATCATCGTCAATGTCACCCCTTTTGAACCAGGATTTGAAGGACACATTACCATTGAGATCTCCAATACCACACCTCTTCCTGCAAAAATCTATGCCAATGAGGGGATTGCACAGGTACTCTTTTTTGAGGGAGATGAACCTTGTGAGACCACCTACAAAGATCGCAAAGGAAAATATCAAAATCAAACCGGAATTACATTACCAAGAATATTAAAAGAGAATTAAAGTTTATTGGAATATAATAAATAGTAACAATTTTAATAAAAAGGATGACCCATGGGTTTTTTTGATTTTGTAAGCAGTGCGGGTAAAAGTTTACTTGGCAAAGGGAACGATGCAGAGGCGATAAAAAAAGAGATTGAAGAGAGCTTTGAGGAGCTTCCCGTTGATGGACTGGTTGTCGAAGTGGATGGCGATACCGTTACCCTTGCAGGGGTGGCTAAAGATTTTGCTACCCGAGAAAAAGCAATCTTAATTGCTGGAAATGTCGAAGGAATTGCCAAGGTCAATGCCGATCAACTTGTTACCATGGAGATGATTGCTCAATCAACGGAGGATGAAGAGATTGAAATTCCTGAAGAGATCTTCTACACCATCGAAAAGGGAGATACCCTCTGGGAAATTGCAACCAAATATTATGATGATGGAAGTAAATACACCCACATTGTTCAAGCAAACCTTGAAGTAATCAAGGATCCTGACCTCATTTACCCTGGTCAAACCATTCGAATCCCTGAGGTATTGGCGTAAGTCACTCCTCTAGTGAGAGGTCTAGAAATGGACCTTTCTGTCCAATTCTACATCGATTGCTAATGCCTCGATATCGCCCTCAATCTCTTTGCGAATGTCCACCGCTCGTACCCCAACGTACTTTCGAACAACCGCAACAATTTCTGCTTTCATCTCATCCATAAAAGGCAATTCACTCGTACTGTCACGATCGGACATAATCGCAATGGTTAAACGGTCTTTAGCAACGGAAGCACTCTTTTTTTTGTTAAACCAATCAAAAAACATTATCTAAAAATCCCCGCTAACTTCTGAAAGAGCCCTATATCACTGATCTCAACATCTTTCATGTCCACTTTTTTACCACAGAGACGATCGGAGATACGAACATAGGCTTGTCCGGCAATTGATTTTCTATCCAAAATCACGGGCTTTCCTTGGTTGGAAGCATCAATAACCCCTTTATCTTCCGGAATTTTTCCCACCAATTTGATGTTTAAAATCTCCAAAATATCTTCACTGCGCAACATCTCCCCACTCTGGACCATCTCCGCAGAGATGCGATTAATAATAAGATATTTTGCCACTTCGCCTCCCTCTTTGACCTTTTGCGATTTTGAATCCAAGATTCCAATGGCACGATCGGCATCCCGAATGGAGGAGACCTCAGGGTTAACCACAATAATCGCAGCATCAGCAAACTCAATGGTATGCTCAAATCCGCTCTCAATTCCTGCAGGCGAATCCAAAATCACGTAATCAAAGCTCTCTTTCAGCTCCTGAATCAACTTTTGTACTTTATCGGAACGCAAAACGCTCTTATCTTTACTCTGTGACGCAGCCAAAAAACAAAGATTGTCACTTACTTTACTTTTGATCAACGCTTGCTTGACGGTGGCTTCACCATCCATGACTTGGACCAAATCGTACACCACACGATTCTCCAATCCCAAAATCATATCTAGATTCCGTTGACCAATGTCAAAATCAACCACCACGCACTTTTTGTCGTTCATGGCAATGCCCAAACCCAAGTTTGCGGTTGCGGTTGTTTTACCAACTCCACCTTTTCCACTGATTACTGCAATTACGATGCCCAATTTATCTCCTTTTTTATCACTGGGGTTATAACAATTTCATTGTTTTTTAATTCAACCCGATTGAGTTTGTTCTCTAAAAGAGCACTATCAACCTCTACACCATGAAAAATAATATTTGCTTTTGGGGAAGCCGTAATCATCATAAAGTAACCATCACAACGGATCGCCCCCTCTACTAACTTCGTAATAATAAGATTACCGCTTGTACGTATGACCGCTCCACTGTTAACACGATTCAACAACAAGAGATCACCCTCAATGTTGAGCTCTCGCCCACTGCGTACCATCTCATCCAGAACCGTTAAGTTATTTTCTAGACGACTAGAGAGTTTTTCAATCTCTTCCCGAGCAAGTTGTTCATTCAACTCTCGCTCAATGGTATGAGCACGCAACTCCTCTTCCAATGCCTTACGTGAGCGACCCACAGGAAGTGTCTCGTTCCTCAGAAATTTAAGAGATTTTTGTTTAAGATAAGCAATGATCTGGTCACTTACCTCTCCTTGAAGAAGAATAAGATGATCTTTAAAAAGCATGTAGTTGGTATCAAAAAATGCCATAAATTGTGCTTCATCATCCACAGTGGTCTCAAATACTTTGACTGAATACTGCTTATTTTTCAAAAATACTCCATTTTTTGTGTTATTATCTATTAACAATTAAGATTTTATCTTTTTTTCTATTAATAGTTGATTTAAATACCGGCATATCCGCTATTTTTTCAACCCCAATCAACAATTTCATAATTTCATCTCTTTGTGCTATAATCCTTGATATGAAAAAGAGAACCTTAACCATTTTAACCCTTCTGTTCCTCTCTGGCTGTACCTTGACCAACCTTGCAGCAAAAGGCAACCAGAACCACCACATTACCATCCTTGACCAAAAAACATTAGCCTATTCGCCCCGTCAAAATCTCCCCTTTACGGAGCTCTCTGATCTGGCGTATGACCCCAAAAACAAACGCCTCTACATGATCGGGGACAAGGGCTATTTTTACCAATTCAAGGCAACCTTTGGCACGAAAATTCAACAGCTTCAATACCTTAAAGCCTTTCCCATTCGTGACCAAAAAAACCGTGTGACGCACCCTGACAGTGAAGGCTTGACCCGTACCAGCAAAGGGGAGCTCATCGTCTCCTTTGAGCATCGTCCACAAGTCTCAAAGATAAGCACCACAGGAAAGATTCTAAACGACTATCCTCTCCCCAAAAAACTGCAAAATAAACGGCACTATCAAAACAGCAACAGCATCTTTGAAGCGGTGGCGTACCATCCCCGCTATGGCATTCTTGTCGCTGCAGAACACCCCATTGATCATGCGCCAAACAACCAGCAGAGCATCTACGCTCTCTCGGGTAAGACATGGCACTTCCAGCTTCAACCCTATGCCAACAATGCCATTACCGCCATGGAGGTGATGGATGATGGTAACCTGCTCATAATTGAACGTGCCTACAATGGACTAACCAAACCTTTTGTGGTCTGCCTGACCAAACTCTACCTCAATCGGTGCAACGCAAAACAAGAGTGCCCCACCCAACGTCTCGCTACCTTTGATAGCTCAAAAGGGTGGGGATACAACAACTTTGAAGGGCTGACAAAAGTTGGGAAAAACCGTTACCTCATGATCTCGGACAACAATAACCGTGCCATTCTTCCCACCACCCTACTCTATTTTGAGGTCCATCCATGAGAGTTTTACGCCTCATAATACTCCTGCCTCTCTTTGGACTTTTAGGCTACTGGGGAAGCCTCGCCTACACCCATGCCAAGGCCTATGAGTCTGCTACCGCTAAGATTGCTCAAGCTTCGGATGCTGCCGCCCTTGCCCAAGGCAAACTGGATCAACTCACCTCCGTCATCTCCTTTGGTTGGATCAAAGACAAACGTCGCGAAGAGCTAGAGCAACTGCGCACCCAACAACACCAACAAGAGCAACTTACGCAACACTATCTCTACTACTTTTTAGCCACACTCCTTGCAACCATGCTGGTGGCACTGGGGTGTACCCTCACGGGTGCCACGCTAATTCTTGCCATCGATTCTCTCATTTCACTGATTTTTGGATTGATTAATCCAATTTTAATGGTGACCATTCACAAAGAGATTGAACATCTAGGGGATGTCATACTCTCTTTTGAATCCAAAGGAATTATGGGATCTGTGCTGAAGCTCTTTGAGAGTGGAGAGCATGTTGTGGGGGTAACGATTCTTCTCTTTTCCGTGATTATCCCTCTGCTTAAAATTATCACCCTCATCTTCACCCTCATCTTCAAACGCTTTCCCTTTGCTCATCATCTGGTCAACTTCTTTAAACATCTGGGGAAATGGTCAATGTTGGATGTCTTTGTGGTGGCTATTTTTCTGGTCTATCTTACCAGCAATCAAGGAGAGGTCTCTCGTGCCCAGATTCAAATTGGGCTCTATTTCTTTTTAACCTATGTGCTTCTTTCCATGATCACCACCCTACTTACAGGGCGGGTGATTCAATCCTCTTAAACAGCAACGACTACGCTTGCTGTTCGTCCCTAGCCAACCATCGCCATAAGAGTCCGGCAATCACTGCACCCACAATGGGAGCGACCCAAAACAACCATAGTTGACTCAAGGCTGAAGTATCTGCAAAGAGTGCGGTTGCGGTACTTCGGGCAGGATTAACAGAAGTATTGGTTACGGGAATGGAGATCAAGTGAATCAGTGTCAACCCCAAACCAATCGCAATGGGAGCAAAACCAGCAGGTGCTTTAGAGGACGTTGACCCAAAAATAATAAAGAGAAACATAAAGGTTAACACCATCTCAATAATAAATGCTGAGATCATACTGTAGTGATTGGGTGAGAGTGCCCCATAACCATTGGAGGCAAAGTTTCCAACCTCAAAGCCCGCTTTACCGGTGGCAATTAGATAGAGTACTCCCGCACCTAAAAGCGCTCCTAAAAGTTGTGCTACAATGTAGGGAATTAGCTCTTTCGTCTCAAATTTGTTCGCACTCCATAGACCAATGGATACTGCCGGATTGAGGTGACAACCAGAGATATGCCCAATGGCATACGCCATGGTTAAAACCGTCAAACCAAACGCCAAAGCAACCCCTAAAAATCCAATGCCCAACTCCGGAAAGCCCGCGGATAATAGGGCAGCACCACACCCCCCAAAGACCAACCAAAATGTTCCAATAAACTCTGCAGTTAATTTCTTACCTAAACTCATTGTTTTCCTTTTTTTTGAAGTGGAAAAATTATAGCATTTTAAAAATACTAAGGTAATAAATAAACACAATTAAGAATATTTTATAATCTTATCTAAAAGATAATCTGAAATAATTGATGAGAGTAAAAAGAGGCGTATACAACGAAGAACGTTATCTCATCCACTCAGGTGAACCCTGAGGGAATAAATTAAATGACCATTTTAACATCATCATGATCGGAAAATGCTTTAAAGAGTGCATTACGCTCCTCTTCCGAGGCAACCTCACATTTGGTGTTCATGCTTAAAAACTTTCCTTTATTAGAAACATTCCCTTTGGTACAGCTATGGGCTCGATCTCCCATAATCTCTCCAATGCACTGCTCTAACTTTTTCTGATCGGTACCAATCAGTTTAAATCCCCACTCACATGGATAATTGATTTCTGGTTTCTCTTGCGTCTTATCGTCTAAAATCACCGGATTTTCCTCCTGTTTTTGCTTCAAGTTGTATCTTCTCAATCACCATCCCTTTATCGATTGCCTTGAGCATATCGTAAATGGTTAAGAGCCCCACACTTACTCCCGTGAGTGCTTCCATCTCAACTCCGGTTCTTCCTTTGAGTTTAACCGTAACAATCAGTTTAAAACCGGGGAGATCTGGCAACTCTTGAATATCCGTTTTAATCGACGTCAACATCAATGGATGACACATCGGAATCAGCGTGCTGGTCTGTTTCGCACCTTGAATGGCGGCAATAACTGCGGTTTGAAGTACTGGACCCTTTTTGGTGATGTTGGCCACCACCGCCTCATAGGCTTGAGGGGTAACAGCAATTACACCCGAAGCCGTAGCCATTCGTTCACTCTCCTCTTTGTCGGAGACATCCACCATCTTGGGCTTATTGTTCTCATCTAAATGGGTTAGGTTCATCATCTGTTTCCTACTATTGAATATTATTGCTATCTTACCTAAAAAATACTTTTTACTTTGACAGAAGGCATTTAATTAGGATAAAATTCATCTACTTTATAGTAAAATAGTATCTTATAGATATCATAAGATTAGATTATACATTTAAGGAGAAACACATTATGGAAAAAGTTCTGGTACTCGGTGGAGGTTTTGCAGGCGTTGAAACTGCCATCTACCTTCGAAAACAGGGGATTGACACGACACTGGTTAGTGATCGTGACTACTTCTACATCTACCCCACCTCCATCTGGATTCCCACAGGAGATGCCACCAAAGCCGATGTCTCTGTACCCCTTGAGCAGTTGGCCAACAAACATGGGTTTCAACTGATCGTTGATCCCGTCACTGCCTTGGATGCAGCGAGTAAAAAAGTAACACTCCAAAGTGGTCGAGTACTCGATGACTTTAGCTATATTGTTGTTGCCATGGGTCAAGATAAAATTCAGCACCAAGGGATGGAACATACCCTCTCCATCTGCGGTAAACCCCAAGAGGCTGAGGAGCTTAAAGTACGGCTAGATGCTCTTGTCGCTAAAGGATCTGGAAAAATCGCCATGGGCTTTGGAGGAAACCCCAAAGATAGCTCTGCCGTACGTGGTGGACCCGCCTTTGAAGTGCTTTTTAACGTGCACAACTTCCTCAAGAAAAAAGGATTACGTGACAAGTTTGAACTCACCTTCTTTGCCCCCATGGAGAAACCTGGACAAAAAATGGGTGAAAAAGCTTTGGTCATGATGGATAAGATGTTTGGTATGACCAAGATCAACAAAAAAGTAGGTTCTAAAATCACCGCATTTGAGAAGGATGGAATTACCTTTGAAGATGGCACAAAACTTGAATCAGACCTCATTATGTTTATCTCTGCGGGAAAAGGACATCACATCATCGAAGCTTCCGGATTGCCACTTAGTGAAGCGGGGTTTGTCGTGACCAATGAGTACAACGAGATTGAAGGATTTGATAAAATCTATGCCATTGGGGACAGTGCCTCACTTATGGGACCCGCATGGCGTGCCAAACAGGGACATGTCGCTGAGGTTATGGCAAAGAACGTTGCCTACAACATCTTCCAAAAGATGCAAGGTATTAACTCCAAACACAGCTACAAAGAGCACCTTAATATCCTCTGCGTCATGGACACAGGGAACGGTGCAGCGTTTGTCTACCGCGATGACAATGGAGGCAAAATGATCCCCCTTCCCATTATTGGGCACTGGATGAAAAAAGGGTGGGGCTGGTACTGCCGTAACTCAAAACTTGGAAGAATTCCACGTATTCCAGGGATGTAAGCGCATCCCTTTTTAGATTTTTTATCACCTAAAGGAGAAACATGAAACAGATTACCGTTCTAGAGAAATACCCTGTATTTACCCACGAAATCCCAAAAAATAGCACCCAGTATCAAAGCGTGGATGCGATTTTAGCGTATCTCAAAACACAAATTGAAGCACATCCCATCGCCACCTATATTGGCGAGTTTGATCACTACCAACACACCACTAGCCTTGAAGTTGGTGAGATTAACCCTAAGATCAAAGATGCCAAAAACATCATCTGCTGTTTTGGAAAAGTCCTTCCTAAAGCCGAAGTTCTTGCCGTTCGCCCCCGATCCATTGGTGTCGCAGAACATGAAGAAAGCTTTGTGGTAAGTTTCATGGAAGCCCCCAACCCTGATGCCAATAAAGCCATGCAGAGTTGGGTGGAGGGGATTTAGGGAGAGAACCTTCTCCCTACCTCCAACCAATTTACCCATTATCCACTTCTTAATAAAAGCCCCTCTTCTTCTTATTACTTTAAGTTTTTTATAATAAAATATATAAAAATAAAACTTAAGTAATTCAAAAGTTGTAATATGTTGTATTTTATTATTTATATGTTATAATCAACACGGTATTTACCTAGTATTTAATATCTTTTTTAAGGAAACTCTAACATGATCAAATTTCTATTTATTATGCTTCCTGTTTTACTGCTTCTTTCAGGGTGTGCACTCAAAGAGGAGTATGTCCTTTTTGAAAAGAGCCCTGCCATGCAAGAGGGAACCAAAAGTCCCAATGATCATACAATGGTAACCACTCAGATCAATGGCGCTAAATTTGAATACAAGATACGTCCCCATGATCGAATAGTACTCTCGGTCTACCGTCACCCAGAGCTAAGTACCTCAGGTACGGCTCAAGCGGGTGCCGGTAGTTTGGGGCAGAGTATTCTTGTTAACTCTCAAGGGGAGATTCAACTCCCTTTGATTGAGACCGTTCATGTGGCAGGACTCTCCCAACCAGAAGCACAAACGATGATTCAAGAACGCTTCAGAGAGTACCTTCGTCATCCCAGTGTGCAACTTGAAGTCATCAATAAACGGGCATACATTTTAGGAGAGGTGAACCACGCCGGTCCAATTAATCTTACCAATGAGCAGATTCCCCTTTTACAGATGCTCTCGATGGCAGGAGACATTACCCAAAACGCCGATCGACATGCCATTATGATTCTTAAAAATCGAGGGGAGAGTATTGAAAGTACTGTGATTAGCCTAACAGGAACCAACTCCATGCAACTTGCCAATCAGATGATACGCCCCAATGATGTGGTCTACGTTCTCCCAAAAGAGATGAGTCTGTTTAACAACAAAGTAGATGAGATCAACCCTATTTTCCAACTCATCAGTAACGCATTGACCCCCTTCTTGACCATTCGTCTCTTGACCCAATAAAGGCAGTAGGATTGTTCCATGTACTCCATTAATCATGCCACCCCTCAGACCAAACAGGAGAGTTACCTGATTGAATTTTTTAGGACCATTGCCCCCTTTAAATGGTCCATTATGTTTATCACTCTTCTCTCTGTACTCCTTGCGAGTCTCTACCTCTACTTTACCCCCTCAACCTATGAGTCCTATGCCATTCTCAAGATTAAACCCGACACCCAAGGGAGACAACTCAACCCCAATGACCCACTAGGCAGTGCGTTAGCAGTCTCTCACCATCAAGGCATTGAACAAGAGATTGCTATTTTAAAAACCTTTTACACCAATAAAAAAGCGATTGATAAACTGAATCTCAAAATTCAATACTTCAAAAAAGAGGGCTACCGTAAGGTGGAGATCTTCTCCAATCCTCCCATTGAGATTACCAATCTTACCATCTTTAATCCCAAGATTTTAGGAAAATTTTTAATTCTCTATCCTCAAAAAAATGGCTATTTTTTAGAGATTAATGGCATTAAGAGTAAGCAACTGCTCCCCTTTAACCGTGAGATCAAGACCAAAAACTTTAAGTTTACGGTTGAGAAGCGTTCCAATTTTCACCACCCCATCTATTTTAAACTCAATGGAAGTAACCGCAATATCTATGAAAAAATTGTCAAACGAAACCTGCTGATCTCTAAACTCAGTGATCAAGTCTCTTTGATTAAAGTTGCCTACCAAGACACCTCGCCTGAACGTGCCACCAACTATGTCAATACTCTCACCGACATCTATATCGCACAGAGCATTGTCGATAAGAGTAAACGCAACAATAAAATTCTTGACTTTATCAATGAGCAACTTCAAAGTACCGGAAAAAAACTGAAACTCTCGGAAACCCAACTTGAGGAGTACCGTATTGCCAATAACGTTATCGAACCTACCATGCAATCCAATACGCTTTTGGAACAACTTAGTGCCATTGAGGTCGAACTCTCGGAGAATAAAATCCGTAAAAAACTCGTAGAGAACCTCTTGACCATGGTTCGACATGGTCGCAACCTTGAGAACATTACCCCAACCCTCAGGGAGCTTGGAGATGAACCCACCATTGCCCTGATTCAATCCCTTCAAGAGTTGCAACGAGAGGCCGATGAGCTCAGCACTGAATACACCGAGAAGTACCCCGCACTCAAGAGCTTACGTCAACAGATCAATCGCAATCGACGCAACATTGCACGAAACATCAAAAACCTTCGCAACAGTATTCTCAAACGTCAAGAGGATCTGCTTAACCGTAAAAAAAATTATGAATCTGAACTTAAAATTCTCCCAAGTAAAGAGAAACAACTGATCCACCTGCGTCGAAACTACGATGTCAACTCCAAGATGTACTCCTACCTGCTCGAGAAAAAATCAGAAAATGAGATGAAAAAGGTTGCCACCATCTCGGACTATGAGATCATTGACCCCGCCTACTCCAACCCCAATCCCATCAAACCTAAAAAGTCCATGACCTTAACCATTGCCTTTGTGTTGGGATTGATGGTTGCCATGGGTATTGCCTACGTACGCAACCTACTTATTGATAAGATTCAAAATCTTCAAGATGTAAAAAACATCTCCTCCCTACCACTCTATGGGGTCTTAGAGATGCCCTACCGGCGACACGTCCGTTTAGAGGTCTTAAACAATCCTCAGTCGGCTACCACCGCGAGCTTTCGAAACATACGGACCAATCTACAGTTTTTGAGCAAAAAGGCAAAGGGCAATACCATTTTGATCACCTCAAGCATTGAACAGGAGGGGAAAACCACCATCACTGCTAACCTTAGCAGTATTTTTCAGATGGCAGGATACAAATCGATTGTCATTGATCTTGACCTCTATCAACCTCGCCTGCATAAATTTTTTAAAATTGAACATGAGGTGGGCATTAGCACCTACCTCAATGGCAAAAGCACACTTGGAGAAATTATCTTCTCCACCGCCCATAAAGGATTGGACATTATCCCTGCCGGTCCTCTTGCCCCCAATGCCTCTGAGCTTATCTTGTCAGAGCGTCTTAAATCTCTGCTTAAGCACCTTCAGAGTCGATACGACTACATTTTTATTGATGCAGCCCCCTTTACCACGGTAGCCGATACCCTCTACTTAATGCAGTTTAGTGATGTCAACTTGATTGTGATTCGTGAAAACTTTACCAAAAAATCCTTCCTTTCAAGTTTTGATCAAATTGTCAAACAACACGGCTTCAAAAATACCGGCTTAATCTTTAATGCCAACCGAAGCGAAGAGAAAAGCGAAAATAAATAATAGAAAACAACAGTTTATATTATTTATTATGATAGAATCATGAAAAACTATACAGGGAACACCATCATGAAAAAAGTTGTTATTGCCCAAAATATCTCTTTTTACGCGTGGCACATGCGATTAAACCTTGCCAAAGCCCTTCAAGAAGCAGGCTACGAGGTGATCTTTCTCTCCTCAAGTGATCCATTTATTGCCAGTCAACCAACCCAAGATCATCCTCCGCACGACATCTACAGTCAAAAACTCTCCGAGATGTTTGAATACCACGATATTCCCATCCATCGTAAAGGAACCAATCCCTTTACGGATCTAAAAACACTCTACGCCTTCTATCGGTGCTATCAAAGCATTCAACCCGACATTGTGCTGCACTACACAGCAAAACCCAATATCTATGGAACTCTTGCAGCGAAATGGATTAACATACCCGTCATTAATAACATTGCTGGACTAGGCACCCTCTTTATCAAAGAGGGACCCTTAACCCAACTGATCAAACAGCTCTATAAATTTTCACAACGAGATGCCGATCGTATCTTTTTTCAAAACCCCGATGATCAAAGCCTCTTTTTAAAAAATCATCTCATTCAACCCCAGCAGAGTGCCCTGCTCCCTGGAAGTGGGGTTGATCTACAAACCTTTCACCCCCTTCCTAGCAAAGCACACAAAGAGTTTCGTTTTTTACTCATTGCCCGCCTCCTCCGAGATAAAGGGATCATCGAGTACATTGAGGCCATTAAAATCATTCAAGCCAAATACAACAACGTTCAATTCCAACTCCTAGGAGCGCTCGATGAAGCTAACCAAACCGCCATTAGTTCCAAGGAGCTAGAGGCATGGATTGACAAGGGATTGATCACCTACCTTGGTGTGAGCGATGATGTACCAAGTGTAATTGCTCAGAGTGACTGCGTGGTGCTTCCCTCCTATCGTGAAGGCACCCCACGAAGTCTGCTTGAAGCAGCGGCAATGGAAAAACCCATTATTACCACCAATACCGTGGGCTGTAAAGAGGTGGTAGAGGATGGCATCAATGGCTACCTCTGCCGTGTACGCGATGCAAATGATCTGGCAAAAAAACTTGAAAAAATGTTACTACTCCCCCCTCAAGCTCGTCAAATCATGGGAAAAAAAGGGCGAGAGAAAATGCAACGCTCTTTTGATGAACGCATTGTCTTTGATCACTATCTTCATGCCATCAAGGAGGTTCTCTCATGCAACTCTTAATCACCGGAAGCAGTGGCTATCTAGGCAAATCGTTTATCCAATCCTACCACAAAGCGTATCAAATACAGACCTACTCTCTGCGTCACACCCCCCTTGAGAATCTCTCTCTAGAAGGGATTGAGGTGATCCTTCATTGCGCAGCACTCGTCCATCAGACACAACCCCGTCCAATCCATGAGTATCATGCCATTAACGTTGCCTACCCCCTTGCCCTTGCCCAAAAAGCCAAAGAGGCGGGGGTTAAACAGTTTATCTTTATCAGCACCATTGCCATTTATGGCGAGGAGTATACCTACATTGATGCCCAAACTCGCCCCAATCCCGCTACCCCCTATGGCACGAGCAAACTAGAAGCTGAAGAGGCACTACGTGCATTGGAGAGTGACACTTTCAAGGTTACCATTGTTCGCCCTCCCATGATCTATGGTAAAGATGCCCCAGGGAACATTCATAAACTTATTCAACTGATTAAAAAGCTCCCCCTGCTTCCTTTTGGAGGCATTAACAATCAACGAAGTTTTATCTACATCAACAACCTTACCCAGCTCTTGCATCACCTTATTCAGCATCAACACCGTGGAAGCTTCTTGAGCGCGGATGATCGTCCTATTTCGACCAGCTACTTGATTCGCTCCCTAGCAAATGCCCTAGGTCGTCCCTGCTACCTCTTTGCCCCCCCACTGATCGAAGGTCTTATTAAGCGTTTTAAACCTGTGCTTCACCGCCGTCTTTATCAAGATCTTATCATTGATGCTCAAAGCACTCGAGAGCAATTGGGATTTCAAAACCCCTACTCCTTTGAAGAGGCAATTCTCAAGACGACCTCCTAAAACTTAGCTATCTCTCTATATTAAAACTGTAAAATTAAGAAAAAATATTAATATTTTTATAAGAATAGAGAGATAAAGGATAGTCAATGAATCAAAAATGTACCCCAAACCCTCCCCCCTATAAAAACATCATCCCCCCTCAGAGTACCGTTATTGATGCGCTTAAAATGATGAATGAGATCAACATGAATCTGCTTGTGGTAATGGATCATCAAACCTTTATTGGACTAGTGAGCATTGGGGATATTCGACGCGCGCTTCTTGAGGAGCTAACGCTCAACGATACGCCCATTGAGAAGATCATGCGACAAGATGTTCTCATTGCCAAGGAGAATCAGAACCTAGAGAGCATCAAACGCATCATGCTCGACCAACAGATTACCTGCATGCCCGTGGTCGATGCCCACCATCAACTCATCACCATCCATTATTGGGATGATCTTTTTGGTCACCCCAAAGCCCATACGCCCCTCAATGTGGATGTTGTGATTATGGCAGGCGGGCGAGGTAGCCGACTCAAACCCCTCACCAACATCATTCCCAAAGCACTCGTTCCCGTAGGTGAACGTCCGATTATTGAGATTATTATTGACAATTTTAAAAAATATCATGTTCACAATTTCTATATTTCGGTCAACTATAAGGCAAACATGATTGAAGAGTACCTGCGTCCAAAAGAGTCCTCAAATACCAAACTCCACTACTTCACCGAAGATCAACCACTCGGAACCATTGGCAGTCTGCACCTTATTCGAGATCAACTGCACCAAACCACCTTTGTCTCCAACTGCGATATTATCATAGAAGAGGATTACGCGGACATCTACCACTACCATAAGGCACACAACAATGACATTACCATTGTCACTGCCATCAAACACATGGATATCCCTTACGGGGTCATAAAGACCGGCAAAGGCGGTTACCTGCAAGAGATGATTGAAAAACCAGAATATACCTTTCAAGTCAATACCGGTATGTATCTGTTAGAGCCTCATGTGATTCAAGCCATCCCCACCAATCAATTTTATCACATCACCGAATTGATTGAGACCATACAAAAAAAAGGAAAAGTAGGGGTCTTTCCTGTTGCAGAGAAAGCATGGTACGATATTGGACAGTGGAACGAGTATCAAACGACACTTAATCACTATCCATAATCCAAATGTTTGAAATCAAAGATTTTAATCTTTTAGATCAAACCTTGCAAGCGTGAGGGGAGTGTTGGCAAGCCCTTAAAAAGTCGTCCATACGGAATTTTTACGGAGGGGAAAAGCACCACAAAGATGGTTAAAAAGAGTACCATAAAGTAGACATACAGGCTTCTATTGGCAACAAACCATTGCTCCAATCGACCTTTGTATGGGGCGATTACCTCATCATAAAAACGCACCTTATCCTCATCAATCGCCTCAAAAATCTCCTCCTCATTCCGGAAGATCAACGAACCGATACCTGAAAGCCCTGGGGGGACCTGATTGATGCTCTTTTTGACCGCATCACTGTAGGCTCGATACCGCTCCATCGGTAGGGGACGAGGTCCTACGATGCTCATCTCACCTTTAAGAATATTAAAGAGTTGAGGCAACTCATTGATCTTGGTCTTTCGAAGCACTTTTCCAAAGGGAAAAACCCGTGCATCATTTTTCATCGTAATGGTACCATGCCCCATCGATTCACTGTTTTTTACCATGGTGGTAAACTTATAAACCCAAAAGGGTTTCCCCCCCTTTCCAATACGGGCTTGACGATAGAGGACCTCATCCTCATTACTCAACTTTAACACCAGTGCCACGGTAAGAAGCAGGGGTGAAAAAAGTACAATAGCAAGAGAGGAAAAAAGAATATCAAAAAATCGATAAAGATATTGGCTAAGAACATGCAGTCCATTCAGCAAACTCAAACGTAAACGATACACCTTAAACGCGTGCGATCCAGATCTCATGTTGGGCTCCTTCAACCGTTTTAATTATAATATTATACAACATTTTTTGTTGTATTTCATTTATTTTTTAATAGAAATTAACATTAAGGGGTGGTTCCATTTAAAAACTCTTCTAGATTTTCATACCCATCTCCATCCTGATCTTCAATCGCATCATCCGGATTATTAGGATCAAGGTGATACAACCGTTCCCACACATCTGGCATGCCATCCTGATCATGATCCCGATAAGGGGTCCCCCCATCAAGAAGATAACGATCAAGGTGAGCCATCATCTCCGCTTCTGAGACATAACGGTATCTCCCTGCCTCATAAACCACCCACCCCCCAACATCATCCACCGTTTGAACCAGCTTACCCTCGCCTTTATGAAACTCTTGAATCAGACGACGATCCACAAGATCTCGGTTGACAACCCATGAACCATCAGCTTGAAGTCGTTGACTTGCTCCTACCCCACCTTCTGCCAACAACATGGAGGGCAAGGTGGTGGCAGGGTGAACCGTGACAGGAAAACGATGCTCTTGACGCACCCTTCGACGATAGTGCAGTTCAAGAGATGCTTTTTTGGGTTTTCCTCCCCGTAAGGGATAGCCCCAATGCGGAGAGACCCGCTCAATCATGGCATTCCATCCATCCGTTAAGGGATTGGTATGATGGGGTCCAACGTTCCCTTCAAAATAGATGGAGGGATTCCCCAATACCCCCGTTGCCTCAGGAGTTTTTGCCTGAGGGTCATAAGGCTTGAAGAGAACTTCCCCTCGTCCTCGATAACGGGTTAGGGGTCCTGCTTGATAATAGTTACTAATAATGTCCACCCTAATTCCCCCTCCAATGCCCGTTGCCCACCAGCTCCAATTGTAAACAAGATTGTTGATAATCTCTCCCGAAGCAACCTTAAGCAGGGGGTTACGATTTTTATTGTTGGCAAAAAAATTATGATGAATTGAGATATTCTCCATCTTTTCAACAAAAGCAGATCCTCCTGCGATTAAACTGGTCCCAGGGTGCCCATAGTTGAGCCCCTCTGCGGAGATGCTGTTTTGAATGGTTATGTTCCGTAGCCCCTCCTCCCCTGAAGCATCTGCCCAGATATTAATGTTGTCATCGCCCGTCCAGCTCACCGAACAGTGGTCCACAATAATGTTTTCTCCTCCTCGAGAGATTACCAAGCCTGAACCATGCTGTCCTTGTGCCTTGGTTCCCCCTTTACGAATTCGAAGGTATCGCAGGATAATGTCATGGGCATGACGAAAAATTAAGACCGGCTCTTTGGATTGAATGGTGGTTAAGGTGATACCATCCCCCGAAGCGGTCTGCCCCGCAATGGTGATAAACCCATCATGATCCACCACAATGGGGTAGGAGAGGTGAATGTAGCCTCCCACAGCAAACACAATGGTCCGCGGACCCGTAAGTTTCTCCAGACCATAACGCAAACTCCCCTCTCCTCGGTCATGAAGGTTGGTCACCACATAAACCTTCCCTCCACGTCCACCACGGGCATACGCACCACCCCCTTGAGCTTCAGGAAACGCAGGAATCAAAGGGGGAGAGATAGGCTCATCCTTCGTTAACTCTTCTTCCTGCTCTTGAGGTCGGGTAGCATTCTCCTCAGAAGACGAAACATCTCGACCAATCTTCACCTCAAGGGTTGGTTCTTGAAGGGCTTGATGTTTGATAAACTGCCAAGAGAGCAAGAGAATAAAAGCCATAATAAGGGATACTAGGTAGGGCATGAATCGTCCCTCCTTTCTAAAAGTTGTTGATAGAGACGAGCTATCTTCTCCAAAGCAAACTCTGTTGCACGTGCATAACCCCGTGTGGCATAGCGCTCCCGTAACATGGACTCATCCAACAGCCTAGCCACCCCCTTAGTCAAAGCACCACAATCTCCCACCGGATAGAGCACCCCATACCTTGCCCAGATCAACCCTTGACGCAACTGTTCACGTGGGTCCAACTCCGGTGCAAGAATCTCACGGGGACCACTCACGCAATCGGTTGCAATCACAGGTGTACCACAAAGCATCGCTTCAATAAGTACATTAGGGAACCCCTCAGTCTGCGAACTTAGTACCAAAAGATCTGCTCGTTTGATGTAGGGAAAAGGGTTACGCACCTGACCCAAAAAGTGTACCCGTGAGATTAGATTCAGATCATCCACACGGGACTTTAACCTACCAAGTGATCCCCCATCCGCGCCCAAAATAATCAACTCAACCTCACTTGGCAACGCGACCAATGCCTCTATAATATCTTCATACCGTTTCAGTGGAATCAACCGACCCACCGCCACAAGATAACGTCGATGGGGATAAAAATGAAACGCCCCCTCAAGGGGTTGCTCTTTTGCTCGTTGCACCATGGCAATATCATAAGGATTGTAAATGACGCAGAGAGGAACATCAAACGCAACCAGTGACTGTAGATCCATGGACATCCGCTTGGAGATGGTCACAATCCGCTCCGCAGAGGGGTAGAGCCATCGTATCAAGGTGAGATTAAAGCGTCCCGAAAGTCCTGCCCCAATAAAACGGGATGCCACGCTATGGTTGACCACCTGTGCCCGATGGGTAGACCCCAATCGAAGAGTGAACAGATTAACATAGTTGGCACGAAAAAGATGGCTCTGAATCACAGGAATCTTGTGACGTTGTACCAATTTTTTTAATCGCCACGCATAATAAGGAATTAAGAGCATCCGCTGAGTTGATGAGCTCTCTTCATCATACCCCTCAGAGAGATAGTAAACCTCCACCCCCTCAGGAAGGCTATACGCACAACTACGGGTCAAAGCAATAATACGCACCACAACCCCTTGCGCTACAAAATAACTAGCAAGCGCAAGTACCACCCGCTCCGCGCCACCATTTCCTAAAGAGTTAATCAAAAAGTTCACACTACGCATAAGATTGCTCCTCATCAAGATCAACACTCTCACGATCGTATCCCCAAAGAATTACCAAAAAGAGTACCGTCATGCTTGTGCTGTAAAACGCATATTTTGGAATCCCTGTTCGAACCCACGTAAATGCCTGCGTCATCACAAAGGCATAGGCAATGATCATGCGGGGGTTATAGTGAATCAGACGCGTAAAAAAAAGATCAATATTCTTCAGTAAGAAACCAGAAAAGAAGCCCATGAGCACAACCCCCCAAACCCCCAAGTTGTAATACCCAAACGCCACCACCCCTGGGGGAACGGTAAGGTGCTCATACCCATAAAAGAAATAGGTATTAAGGTAGATCACACTACTAAAGTGACTCAACCACGATTGGGGGAGATAAGAGCCACCCAACCCCCAGATAAAGTCCTGAAAATAGTAGTAGTCGTAACTCTTACGTAGGGCAAACTCCAACGAGACCTGATCAAAGTTGAGAAAGGTAAACATGCTCAAAAACTGTTGCAAGAGGTTACTCATCTCAGGAAGTTGAAATTTTTGCGTATCAAGGTAGATATCCAAGGCAGGCAAAAGAAAAATCATTGCCACAAAAAAGAGTCCAAAGTGCATAAAGTAGCTCTTTTTATTTTTTAATGAAAGGTAAAAAAGGTAGAGTAAAATCAGTGCCAAGATCCCCTGTTTTCCTTTAAAGAGCACAAACTTCGAAAAGAGGGTTACCCCCAACGAGACCGCAAAGAGTAACCAGATCCCTAACCCCTCACGCTTTTGAAGAAGGAAAAAGATCACAATCCCCAGCATGGAAAAAGGAATCAATCGCTTCATAAAGATAAAACGGGAATTTAACCAGACCTCTTCACCGTAACCGGAACGAACCCGTGCTGCCACCTCAACCGCCCGTGCAATGCCCCCAAAAGAGCTTGCATACAGAAAGAGCGATGCCAACGAGAGCAGTGCCAAAAAGAGTCCCATCAAAAAGAGAAAATTCACCTCCCGTGAAAAGATCCGAATGGTCCGCTCCTTCAGACGAAATGAATGCGTGATATACTCATTAACACTCCATGTTCCCAGAAAAAAAGCAAAGAGAAAAATCGCCACCAAGGCAAACGATTCAAAGCTGTAAAAGGTCTCTAAACCATGATAACTAATCATTAAATCGGGTGGATAGAAGTCCAAAAAGAAGAGGGTTCGATTCAAAATAAAAAGTAATGGAACCAAAAGATACTGAATAAGAAAAAAGATCAAAAAAACCGCACGGATATGCCACCCCTCTCGTACACTTATTACCACGTACTTAAAGAGTCCCACAAAGAGTACAAAGTAGAGAGAGAAAAGCAACGTATCCATCATGATAAGACCGCCTCATAGGCTCTCATAATCCGTTGAATCCCAAAACGTTTAAAGGTAATCTCTCTCAATCGGTGGGGATGGTATTGGTCCTTATCAAACGCCTCAATTGCCTCAACCAGTGCCAAAGGATTTGATGCCACCAGTTCTCCGGTAATACCCGATTGTACAATCTCAATAATCCCCCCCACCGCACCATACGCAATGACGGGTAAGCCCAAATAGTTTGCCTCCAGTACCACATTGGGGAACCCTTCGTAGGCGGAGCTCAAAAGCAGTACATCCGCCGATTTCATGTAGGGATAGGGATTGAGTTGATGCCCCTCAAACGTGACACGATCTTCAAGCCCTAAGGTCTGAGTAAGTGATTTAAGCCGTGGTGCCTCAACACCATCACCGACAAGAGTAAGATGATAGCGATCATCAAGATGGCTCAAGGCTTCAATCAAGTGATCAAACTGTTTTACCGGTCGCAATGCACCCACCGCAAGCAGGTTAACCTTGTTGGGGTCAAACCGATAGCTCAACGGCATTTGAGCCATCGCCTCAATACGAGCCCCATCCACAGGATTGTGAATCACCACCATCTTTTTTGGGTCCAATCCATAGTGGGCAGAGAGATCGGTTTTCATGTAGTTGGATTGACAGATAATCCGATCAAAGCGATGATAATGGTGCCTATAGAGCCATTCAAAAATAAAAGTAAAGCGCTCTTGTTGAATAATCCTACTAACAATACTGGTCTCACGTGCCACCCACCGGATCGGCTTTTTTGCCAGACGGTTAAGCCAAACAATGCCCACAGAAAGCAGAGCATTAAGGTAGCCAATACCTGCAAACACTGTATCCGGTTCCAATCGGTAAAGGGTTCGAAAGAGCGGTAATAAACCCCGTGTTGCAGAACGAACCCCAAGGTTATGAACCACAATATCTGAAGCAAGCTCCTGAAAAAAAGCACCCGAAGCATCAAACACAACCAAATGAATCTCATAATGATCACGAGAGAGATGGTTCATAAGGCTCACCACAATACGCTCAGCACCCCCAATGTTAAGCGCATGAATAACAAAAACGATACGATGCTTCTTCATCTTGGTTCACTACCTTCAGACCTTCCCTATGCGTTTTAGTAGATCTTCTATAATAAAATACTCTACCCGTAAAGGCGACTTTTTCCAACTCAAATCACGCTGCCAATACCCAGGACACTCAACAAAACCTCGCTCCGAAGCCGCGTAGCTGATCTCAACAATTTTAGGCTCTCCCTGATCCATGACAAAATCAAACGCCACCGAAGGTATCTCAAGCTTCTCACGGGTCTCAAAAGCAATCTCAACACACGCTTTGGGAATCTGACCAATGTCCCACGTCATGCGACCACTTCCTGAAGCACGAAAATCATCCTCCCGCACAAATCGCTTTTTGGTCACGGCACGATCCCCAATAACAAAGACCCGTATATCATGATCACAGTTCTCAATAAAATCCTGCGCATAGAGATAGTTTCGCTCACGGGGCAGTTCACGGTTCTTTTTGTGCGGAATCACATAACGGTAGATTCCTCGTCCAATATTCAGAAAGCTCTTAAGGTCACGATCCCGTTTAAAGTGCCACCACTTATCGGACAAAACCGCTCCCCGATGGTTGGGTAAAAACCCCCGTCCAAAGGCTTGATGAGCATACGCCTTTGCCTCATTGGCATGTTTAATCAGACGAACATTATGCGATCCTGCGCCGTTACGCAGTTTAAATACCTTGGGAAAGGTGGTGGCATTGATCCACTCAAGCGCACTCGCTTTATCGTAAAAGACATAACTCTTGACCATCGGAGCACCAATGCTCTCCAACAGGTACTTCTGCCCCACTTTATCATCAAAAAAACAGGAGGCTCGTGCGTTGGGATAGACCGGAAACCCTTTGGTCTCTAACGCCCCAATTAATGCCCGTGCAAAGAGTTTTGCTTTGTAATCGGAGTGTCCCCAGTGCCACATAAGGGCATCACACCCTTGAAGTTGGTCCAGAATATCCCACGCGTAACAATTCACCAATTTATAGGCAATCTTATGCGTTTTACAATACTCAACCCACTTAGGCGCATAGGAGTCTTCATGGTAATGAATGGCAATGGTTATCTGTTTCACGCTTAAACCTTTTTTATAAATAAAAAATTTATAGTAATATTATATTTTAAAGATACTTATAGGCTTGAGCCTCCAAACGATTCTTGCATAATCTTGGGTATCTTTCTGATAGAATAACCAATTCAATATTACAAAATGTTTATTTTTGTTATAAAACAACAAAAAAAAATATTTACTGCTATTTTATTCCTGTTCAAACGGCAAATCCAACGATTCCACGATTCACCATTTATTTTTAAAACCTATTTAAGTACAATATTTTCCAGAAAGTTTATTACCGTTGAAGGAGTGCACGAAGATGTCTATTAATGTTACGGAAGAAGAGTTTTATGAGATGCTGTGGTTTCGATCCTCCATGGTCTTTACCCAAGCCGAACGAGAAAAAATCAAAAATGCCCACGTTGCCATTATCGGTGTTGGTGGAACCGGTGGCATCGCCTCAGAACAGTTGGTTCGTGGAGGGGTGAGCAAGCTTACCTTGGTGGATCCGGATGTCTTTGAACTCACCAACATCAACCGGCAACACTTCTGCACCATCTCCACGTTGGGAATGAAAAAGGTTGATGCGGGGAAAAAGCGTCTTTTAGAGGTCAATCCTTTTGCTACCATCCGTACCTTTGAGGAGGGGATCCATAAAAACAATGCGCAGGAGATTCTTGAGGGGGTGGATTTTGTCATTGACGCTTCCGATAATAAATCCGCGCACTATCCCCTACACCGTATTGCCAAAGCCCTTAAGATTCCGGTTATCTCCCGATCCCACGCCATTCCTAATTTTACGTTTGGTGCCAAAGCCAACCTCTGGGACTATCGAGATGAAGGGGTAAGCACAAGAGAAGAGGATGAGCACTCCCCTACCGCCTCCATTCCGCTTGAAGAGGTCACGGAAGAGGCGTTTCAAGCCAAAGATCAACAGGTTCATGAGGAGTTTAACCGTATCTACCGTCGTCTCTTTAAATCCCGCTACGCGCACAAACTCCTACTTAGCGAAAATGAGCCTCCAAGCAACTTCTTTGATGAGTATGCTAAGGAGAAAGAGAAGCTGGTCCAAGGGACCAATTGGGGACCGGCGGTTACCTTAACTGGAACCTTTTTTGCCACCATCACCATCAACCTTATTATTGAGGCAAAAAATATCTTTCTTGGTCCCATCTCCATTAAAGCGGATGGAAGCTTACCGGCAATTATCGACCAACAGGAGATTAAATAATCTCCTCTTAAGCAAGAGAAGGTTAAAAGTATCTCCATAACAACACAATAAGGTAAGCCCATGCCATCCAATGAACTAAAACTCCACGTTGTTTTTGACAATGAGAGCCACGATACGACCACCCCCTCCCTCTGGGGGTTTGCTGCGGTGATTGAGACCCCACAAGCAACGATTCTCTTTGATACCGGAAGCAATGGACGGGTCCTGCTCAAGAATCTTCATGCCCAAGGAGTCGCGGTAGAGACGATTGATACGCTCTTTATCTCTCATGCCCACTGGGACCATATCGGTGGGTTAGATTCCATCTTGGAGCTTAATCCTACTCTCGATATTTATCTCACCCAACACCTCTCAAAAAACCTTATTCGAGATCTTAAAAGCCTCGCGCGCAGTGTCACCATTATTGGCGACACTCCCACCCAAATCTTGCCCAATATCTACTCCACGGGTGCCATGGGTGAGGCGAGTGAACAATCCATGATCATTCAAACCAAAGAGGGATTGGTGGTGATAGCTGGGTGTGCCCACAGTGGCATTGAAGCCATTGTGCAACGTGCTCAAACACACCTCAACCAAAGCACCCTACTTCTGCTAGGAGGGTTTCATCTCTTTGACAAGACAGCAACGGAGATTCAAACCATTATCCAACATCTTCAAGCACTAGGAACCCACTATGTTGCCCCCTCTCACTGTACAGGAAGCCCTGCCAAAGTGCTCTTTGCTAACGCATTTCAAACAACCTACATCGATGGAGGTTTGGGTCTAAGTCTCACCATTAATCAGGGAAAGATCACTTAAAAAGGGCACACAGGTGAGGATCTTTTTCACAGGCAAGTGCTTTAACCCAACCAGCAACAATCTTGGCACCTTGAGGGCTAAAGTGGGTACGATCAATGCGACCATTGGGGTAGCGTACTGCACCAAATTTCTGATCAAGCTCCTCTTGCGTCAATGCCGCGTAGGCTTTATAGCTTTTCCCATTGAGATCCAAAAAGAGTACTCGCTCCTGATACGCCAACTCCCGCATGTAACGGGGGTACTCTCCTCTTGAGTGGTAGGCTTTGCCATCCAACTTCAATCGGGTCTCTACGGGGGAGATTAACACCGGTGTAATTCCCCGTTGTCGTGCCGCACGAATGTAAGTTTTAAGTGCCCCTTGAAACTCCTCTTTGGAACGTTTTTCAAACTTATCATTGGCACCAAACTGAATAAAGAGATAGCTCCCCTCATGCGCATGGGTAAGATCCATAAGTTTTTGGGTCGCTTCCCAATGGTAGGGACCTTTGTGCTGAGCAATTAAATCGTTCATCTCTTGATAACTTACCGAGGATGCGCCTCTTCGTCCACGATTGTACCCCTCACGAGGTGATTTTAAATAGGTTTCAATTAATGCACTCCCCCACCCCATGCGTTGATCGTCATAATCATAACGTACGGTTGACCCCCCAATGATAAAGAGTTTCTCTTCAGGAGGAGGGAGCGTATCGTCCAGCGATAACACCCAATTCCCTCCCCAAAAAAGTGCTAAAAATACTAAAAGAGTGATAATCCACTTGTTCATGATAATAACCTTTTTAGATGTTCCAACGTAGGAAGACGAGGATGACGCATAAAGTTCCGTATGCGAATCCGTTTTTGCTCCTGTTTACGTCGCTTTTGGTACGCCTCATACGAATCAGGAAGCCAGTGAGGCAGTTTAAATACCTTTTTAGAAACTACCCCTTCAGGGCTTAACTCAACCGTAAAAAATCCAACATTTAACGCCTGATCCAGCGTGACCACCAATGAACGACGATGCTCAATCTCCTGCTTTTTGATGCGACGATCGGTAAAACGCTCACCGTTGTAGCGCGTAGGAATGTCCAGATCCGGAAAGATAAAGTTACCCAATCCATAAAAGATGTATTTTCCTCTATAGATCTCATGGCTCTGAATCACGTGGGCATGATGTCCAATAATAATATCTGCCCCCGCATCAATCAGTGCGTGGGCAATCTCTCGATCACGATACGAAGGAAAGGGAATCTCTTGAATACCCCAGTGGGGTTGCACAATGGTAAAATCAACACGATCTTTCAGGTAGGTAATGTCCGCAATGACCCGATCCAGCTCCAATGGGGCGCTCCCATGATGCTCTTCATCACCAAAAATTGCATGGGTCGAAGCACAACTGTAGCCATAGAGAGCAAGAATCTTATCCCCCCACTCAATAATGGCAGGGTTATTAAAGTTCTCACCTGCTAACCCTGCCCCAAAATAGGGAATCTCCAAAGATTCCAAAAGGGAACATGTCTGAAGAAATGCCTCCTTCCCAAAATCCATTACGTGGTTGTTTGCCAACGAGACCGCTTTGGGTCGATGACCAAAAGTCTCCAAAATATACGAACGCTCTTGACAAAGATTGACCTTCCCATGCGCCGGTCTCCCTTCACATGAGAGCGGTGCCTCTAAATTTAAAACAAATGCTTTGGGATTAAAATCGATGGTATAGGGATGATCCAAAACCGTATCCCCAAAAAAATGTAACTTATTCATTATGATATCCTTGTTGAATCTTCTTTTTGATATAGAGCATAAAAATGATATTGTGCACGACCCCCACCATGACAAAAAAGAGAATGGAGATCATAAACGAACCATAAAAATGGTACCCCAAATAGATCCCTGCCATCCGCATTAACAACACCGCCACCTGAAACTTAAGATAGACCTTTTGAAGATTTAAAATATTAAAGCTCACCACCGAAGGGGGTGAGATAAACGAAAAGAGAAACATCACAATGGTCATCTGAGCAATCATCCCTGATGATGCCCACTGCTCACCAAAAGCAAAAACAAAAAGCTCCTCACCAAAAAGCATCACCACCACCAAGGGAACAGCAAAAAGCTTTATCAGCCCCAGTGTGGTCTTGACGTAGAGCGAATAGAACCCCTCTTTATTTGCATAACGCTGGGAGGCTCGCTGATAAAAAACACTGCGAGTGGTTCCTGCAATCAACATAACCGGTGCCTGCAACACACGATAGGTCAACGTATAGTACCCCACCACCGCTGGTGAGAAGAGTGAGGAGAAGAGCAAGATGGGCATGTTTTGCGAAAAGGCATTCAACAAGGTAGCACTGCTTTGATACTTAGGAAAATCCTCATGACGCTTCATGTTGGCTTGAATACGACGTTTGGAAAAGTTTTTGAGTTGAAGCGTCTGCTTTTTGAGATGAAAACGCAACAGCATCCCAAGGGATACCCCCTCTGCTATTAATTTACCGACAACCAACCCATTCACCCCTCCAAAGTAGCGTGTCAAACTCTGCCATGAGACTGAAATCAGTGCAGAAGAGACCTTGGTAGTGGCGATCTTTTTATAAAACTGCCGTCGGGTACTGTAGGCATCAAAAATTTGAATTAACCCCAAGATTAAAACCGCCACAGGAAGCAACCAGAGCAGGTAGGCTTGATGCCCAAAGTAGTCCCAAAAGAAATCGTAAAAGATTAGCAGTACCCCCCCCGTCACAAGCGCAGTACCCAACGTAATGATCATCGATAAAAAGACCAATGCTTGCGCATCACGGTCCGATTTTGGTAACATAATCGCTTGGTCATAGCGCCAACTTGAAACCATGCTAAACATGCTTGCAATGGAAAGGAAGAGGGAGTAGTGCCCAAACTCACTGGGGGTATAGAGCCGTGTCAAAATGGGAATAAATCCCAACATCACCACCTGTGCCAAGAGGGTCCCTGACATTAACGTAGCGATCTGAACCACGTATCGATTACCCCAGAGGGTTTGCCATCGCCTTCGCATCTTAGCCTATCTTCTGCCCCAACCATTGAGGGTGCATCAGTTTACTGTAGTGATACCGACGTGTAATGAAGGTACTCTTAAATTGCCACTCATAAAAGGCATGCTTATCCTTCTCCCGTTTGATCCGTTTGTTCATGGAGTAAAAATAGCCCTTTACCTTAAGAGTACGATCAATGTGCTCAAGATAGTACTGCGTATAGACCGTGGACATCTCCGCTAAAGAGGAGGTATCAATTACAAGATCAACACTACTATCTGGAAGGTATCGACTCACCCATGGGGGGATCAAAACAAAATCATACGCATCGATTACCTCATCAAAGCAATCCAAGCGATCCATAATATCACTTAAATAGGCGATCTTTTTATCGGGATAGGTATAGGCAATAAAGTAGGAGGCATAGGTCAATGTCTCTGGCAAATCCAGCAAAATATGACAACTGCTGGGAATGTAGCTCTTTAAAATCCGTGCAAGCCCTCCATACCCTGCACCGATCTCAAAAATAACTGGACGTGAAACGTCAATGTGAACATGATCCACAATATCGTGCACAATAACGCTGTAAAAGAGGGAACGTAAGCTCAACCGTAACCCCCGATAGTGCACACAGAGGTTATTGCCCGCATAACTCTCTGAAAGGGAAAAGAGGATCTCTTTGGGCACCAGTGCACCCAAACGGTGATACTCCAAGACAAGATCAATTGCTTTTAGGTAACTCAGATGATACCCATATGCCAAATTAACCACAAGAAATTGATCTTTGACAATATTTGCAGGTAACTCCTTCATCCCTCGAAAATTCTGAAGATAAAGACGGTTGATCTTCCCTTCTTTATCAAAGAGCTCTTGACGAAACGCCTCACTCATCTCCTCCCACCATGTGGCACGATCAAACTTATCGGGATCGTGCTCATTTGCAAACGTATAAGAGCGTTCAATCTTCTCATAGACCTCCTCTTCAACCACCCGTTGAGGCAGAAGCTCAACCAGTGGAGGTTTGGGCCATGGGATCTCGTCGGAGCCCTCTTGGTAGAGTTTGGCAACATCAATGGTATCAAAACCATCTAAACGTAGACGTTTTTTAGCCAATCGACCATTGGAGACCAACGCAACTAACTCCCGCGTGGCAAACCCCACACGCCCAATAAACGTGTAAAATTTAACCACCTCCAAAGGTGCCAAGGGGGCATCCCATGTCCGCAATAAAAAACGCGACTGCGGTTGATAGACAACATACTGATAGAAGTTTTTGCACTCTTTACCAAGGTACCCCACCCGCTTGAGCAACCATTTGAGTATTTCCATAGAATTTTTCATTATTTAATTGCCAAAATCCCTTCAAAGGGTCCAAATTTTGCCACGGTCATCATGTCCACAAAACCTGCCCGTTTTAACATGTCCATATTCCCTTGGGTGGAGAAGGGTTCAAGTACCCCTTTGAGGCTACGAGACTTCTGAATAATCTGTTCAGGAGTATAGCCCTGCTCTAGCTTATACTCATTATAGATCCCTGTCATGATGTCTTGGAAACGTGCGTCTGGAGCGCGAACCTTCTCAAAGTAGAGAAATGCCCCTCCCCAATTAAGACTCTGATAGATCTTATCAATCAACTGTTGACGTTGACTCGGACGAATAAATTGTACCACATAATAGGACGTAATAAAATCGGAAGGCTCAAAGTTATAAGCTAAGACATCATCGTAGATAAACGAGAGGTTATCCAGTTGATACCGCTCCCGTGCCAAGGCAATCATGTCCTCTTCAATGTCCAGTCCAATAAACCGTGCATCCCGATCCTCAAAGCGTTTAGCAAGCTTATACGATAAAATGCCTGTTGAGGTCCCTATCTCATAACAGATGGAGTCATCTTTAACAAAATAGTCACTCAATTTTAAAATTAAATCATGCCCCTCATGATAGAGTGGAACAGATTTTGCCACATGTTGCTCAAAATCTTTGACCATCTCCCCTGAGAACTTCCACGCTGCATTGCCTGAATCGATATTATCACCTACGGTACTGGTTGTCATGCTATCTTTCCTTGTATATTTTCTAGTAGTTGTATTTTTCTTAAAATTTTCTTTAAATTATATATTAAGTTTACATTCATTAAACTTACAAAAGAAAATAAACAATTTATAATATTATATGTTATTTATTATTAGAAAGAGATAAAAAGAGGCAAAAGGGGAGGGAAAATCCCTCCCAGAAAGATCCATTCAATCAGTTCGTGAGCGTAATATCATCCACGCGACCTGAACCACGAATCATAAAGGCATTAATGGAGTGCAGTTCATTGTTAGGCTCATATTTTTCCAACGCTTCAGCCAGATTGGCACGGAAGAAGTGCCACTGCCCATCACTGCTGTTAGCACCCAGTCCCAACAGAATATACTCTCCACTTAAACCACGATCATCATCCCGTGGAGTATAGGTAAAGTAACGTCGACCATTTTGCGTCTCTGTGGAGATATAGATGGTAAAATCCTCCCCATAATTCATACGCCACTCTAAAGTAGTGTTCTCTTGGTTGTTCCATGCCCCATCACCGGTTCGTGCCCCAAGCATGTACCCATTACTTTTTCCCGTTCCCGAAAGAGCAATTACGTGTCCTCCTTTGTCGGGGTCTTCGACATTGGTAATGGTCGCTCCCTCTGGATCATCCGCAAAGATACTCCACCCTTGGGTTGTCCCATCTTCTGCATCTTCATAAAGGTGCTCTTGATAGGAGAGAAGGGTCTCAATATTATCTAATCTTCCTGAGCCACGTACCAAGAAGGCATGAATAGCGATGAGCTCATTATCGGGTTGAAACTGATGCAAATCATCTTCAAGGTTACGGGTAAAGGTCTGCCATGTTCCATTGTCTACACCACTGCCTAGACCAAAGCGAATGTAGTTATCACTCACCCCTAGATCCTCATCGGTTGGGGTATAGAGCATGTAGCGTGGTCCATCACGGGTCTCTAAGGCAACATAGACACGGAAAGGCTCATTAAAATTGAGGCTCCAGCGAATTGACTTATGATCACGATTATTCCATTGACCATCACCGGTACGTCGTCCCAACTCATAACCGTTATTCAAACCATCACCATGAACCTCAATGACCCGACCCTTTTCAGGGTCCTCCACATTTTGGATAGTTGCCCCTTCGGGGGTGGTGTCATAGATCTGCCAACCATCAACATTGCCATCTTCCGCATCCTCATAGGTGGTCACCTCTGGTGGGGGTACCACTTTGGCACGGGAGAACATCTTGATATCATCCATCAACCCACTTCCCCGTACCGCAAACGAGTTGACCGCAATCAATTGGTTCTCCGGTTCAAAATCCTGAATGTCCTGTTGCAGGTCACGGGTGACGGTTTGCCAAAAATCATTGGTCTCACCATTACGCCATGTATCATTGTTTAATCCCACCAGAGCGCCTCGTCCTAACTCATGCCAGATGGTCTGACCATTGTCTGTAATTCCACCACTGGGGGTATAGTTGCCGGTATTAATATAGCGCAAGATACGATCCCCTTGTGCGGTTTGAACATTGACCTCAACTTGGTAATCCTCATAGTAGCGAGACTTCCACTGAAGAATCTCATTTTCCGTATTGTTCCACACACCGCGTAATCGGTATTGATTCTCCTCACCGGATCCCTGAAAGGAGATCACCTGACCTTGTCGATGGTCTCCCCAGACATCCTCGACGGTTGAGATGGTTGCTCCTTGAGGGTCATCATCACTCACCATCCAGCGAGCAGCTCCCCCTCCTTCTCCATTCTCGTACACATGAGCTTCAGGATTGTAGAGCATAATATCATCAATGGAGGCATCTGAACCACTGTAGATAAAACCATTCACCGAGATAATATCATTATCCGGTTCTGCATCATGGAGGTCGGCCTCTAGGTCTCGGGTATAGGTTCGCCACACGCCTTTGTACTCATCATGAAGGTATCCACCTAAACCGTGCAAAATACCTCCGGTAAATCCATGCAAGAGGTATCGACGGGGAAGATCATTATAGAAAAGATAGCGAATCCCATCCGTGGTATTTACCACCACATACACCGTGTAACGATTGGAGACCACCATTTTCCATGAGATGGTCTTCTCTGACGTGTTGTTCCACGCATCATCACCCGAGATGGCACCAAGGATACACGAACCCCCACCGGTCAAGCGAATAACACGACTGTCACGCGCAGGACTGTACTGGTTCTCAAAAACGACCGGCTCGGTACGTACCCGCCATCCATCGACTGCACCATCTTCACCATCTTCATAGACGGTTAAAGCATGAGCGGTATTGAGCATCATCAAGAGCCCAAACATCACATTAATTGCTTTCATACGATTTCCTTTGTTATCTAATTGTTTGCATAAAAAACAACATCAACTATTATTTTATTATACTTAAGTTTAAAATTAATTTAATCAATAAAGTTTATTATAAAGAAAGAGGACTTCAAGCATAAAATCCTCTCTCTTGGTAATCCATTTTAAACATTTTACAATATAGATAAACGTATTATAACATAATAGCTTTAAGGCTCTTGCCATCTGTTTCTATTCTCACCACCAATAGGCTCTTTTTTAGTTTTTTTATAATTTAAGACTATTTTTATCCGATTTAATCTATAATCTCCCCATAAAATAAAACTATAAGGAAAATAAATGGCAACTGTAACATTTAAAAACGACATCGTATGTAACCTCGCTGGAACGGAAGTAAACGTAGGAGATAAAGCACCTGAAGTAACTGTGGTTAACTGTGATCCCATGCTTCAAGATGAGCAAGTTGGAGGAGAAGGTAAAGTTCAATTGGTCATTGCTGTTCCTTCACTTGACACTGGTGTATGTGATGCAGAGACACGAAGATTTAACCAAGAGGCAGCAAACCTTGACGGTGTTGAGGTAATCACTGTATCTATGGACCTCCCTTTTGCTGCAGCTAGATGGTGTGGGGCTGCAGGTATTGACAACATCAAAGTATGTTCAGACTTCAGAAACAAAGATTTTGGTAACGCTTATGGTGTTCTTTTGGCTGATGGTCCTTTAGCAGGTGTCTTAGCAAGAGTTATCTTTGTTATCGGAAAAGATGGAAAAGTAACCTATAAGCAAGTGGTTCCAGAAATTACTCAAGAGCCAAATTATGAAGAGGCACTTGACGCTGCTAAAGCTGCTGTTTAATTCTTGAAATAAACATCTCCTCCCTAGAGAGCACTCCCACATTCAGTGGGAGACTCCTTATTAAAAAATTCTGCTATAATATTCCCAATGAGATACACACCCAAACAGATCGAAAAATACCAACGTCAAAAATACATCGCTTTTTTAGAGAAGACCACAAAAAACCTCTTTAAGATGTTTCGTAATGAAGCCACCAGCCAAGAGCAGTTTATTAAAAAGTTCCATGAACTAAAAGAGAAACTTGATGGACTCACGGAAATTCGACTGGACTCAGAGTACCATCAACGGCTCAAATCCTATATTGAAAGGCTCTACCAAGAGACCCAAGAGGAATTTATCCTTGATGATATTCGTGAAAGCAATATGACCCTACTTAATCGTCTACAAAAACTCAAAAATGGTACCAGCTATAAAAAAGAGAAACATCGCCATCGTGATAAAAATCAAGACTGGGGTTAAAGAAGTTTAATCTCTTCCACCAATTCAATACCAAAACGTTGATAAACCCTCTCTTTGGCTAAATCAATAAGTGCTTTGGCATCCTCAAACCTTCCCCCCCCATGATTGACCAAAAAGTTAGCATGCACTCTACTCCACTCCATCGCCCCTTGACGATACCCCTTGAGCCCAACCGCATCAATCAACCGTCCAGCATAATCCCCTTGAGGATTTTTAAACGCAGAGCCTGCGCTTGGAAGCTTGGGCTGATTCTTTCGTAAAGTACGTAACTGCTCAAGCAACACTACATCAAAGCCCCATTCTAATGCAAACCGCACCTCAGTTACCACTCCCCCAAGACGTGCAAAACGGTACCCATAATCGATCTGCGCTTTATCCACCCACACCCCATTAATCTTGAGTGCCTCTAGGCGGTTAAATATCTCGTAGGATTTGACCCCTGCGTTCATAGCAACCATCCCCCCTAAAGAACCTGGTAATTTAGAGAGAAACTCAAACCCTGCAATATTATGCTTTTTAACAAATGAAAGAATTTTTCCTGTGGGCGTTGCCCCTCCAACATAGAGATACTTACCATCCATGCGAAGAAAAGAGAAAGTTTTAGAGAGCATCATCAGTGGTGGTGGTGTAGGAGAGACCAAAAGGTTATTCGCACGTCCAATAATGATCCGGTCATCCGGTATTAATACCTCATCCTCAATCATCAAGACCTCAACCGTTGGTCCTATTTTGATACTGGAAAATTGGTTAAAATGAATGGTTTTAAACAGCATACGTCCCTCTCTCATTTTGATGAAAGCAATTATAACTAAAAATGACGTATCCTATGCACAAAAGATAGAGCACCACATCGCATGATGCTCCACCAACAAAAGATAAACAAAGAAGGGTGCGATTACGCCACCTGTCCAAAACGTTTTTTCATCTGATTGAACAACTTGGCAATAATCCCCTTGGGCTTGACAATGGACTCCATATACGCATCAAACGTAGTGTGACGTTCATCCAAATAGCCCTGAAGATAGAGCAGTGATGCCTCAATACCATGTCTCTTCTCAATCTCTAAAAGGGTAGCATAGAGGGGTTTAATCGACTCAACAACACGCTTTGAGGCAGAGCGTCGAAAAGCGATATAGTTGACATTATTTGAAACACGATCCCGTTGAATCTCAAAATCGGTGGTAACCCAATAATACTTACCTGATTTGGCAAGATTTTTAACCACCGCAGTGATATTTTGACCATTACGAATGCGTTGCCACATTAAAAAGAAAATGGCACTGGGCATATCGGGGTGTCGCAAGATGTTATGTGGCTGTCCCACCACCTCACTCTCACTGTAACCGGTAACCGAAGCAAAAAACTCGTTGGCGTAGAGAATTCTTCCTTTGGCATCGGTTTTACTTACCAAAAACTCTCGTGAACTAACCTTGATCTCCTCATCAACAGGTAAGGGTCGATAGAATTTCATTCAATTCCTCCTTATAGGGTATTACGTGCAAATGTAGTAGTTGATGTGGTCTGCATAGGATAATACATAATGCGATAACATGTTACAGATAGAGGCAATACAAATGCCACCATTTTATAAACATTGTTCATTATCTTTATCCTTGTCTCTCATTTTGCGCTAATAATAGTAACACCTAAGTTGGTAACAATCATGAAAAAGATCCTTATTTAACCCAATTCTTTCGCTAAAACTTAATGATTTGTTTCATTTTATTGCATACGTATCAAATATTCACATCACAAAATAAAAAATCATACGTTTTAAAAACTTCTTTTGTATAATCCTCTTTTAAAATTTATAACCTAGGAAGAGTACTACATTGAATAACCTCAAACTCTTATACATCGAAGATGATATGGACATGCAACGTATCTATACCGATCAACTCAAAGCCTTTATTCCTATCCTCTACCACGCTAAAGATGGGGAAGAGGGATATGAACTCTATCTCCACCATAAACCCAATATCATTCTACTCGATATTAACATGCCAAAAATGGATGGACTCACCCTTGCCAAAAAGATCCGTTCCATTGATAAACACGTTAAAATTATTATTACTACCTCCTACAGTGAACAAGAGAAACTTCTTCAAGCCATTGAACTCTACCTGATTAAATACATTATCAAACCCATTGAACCTAATATCTTAAAAGCAGCCATCCATAAGGCCATTGATGAGATTAAAGAGACCCAAGGAGAGATACGCCAGCAACTCTTTCTTTTAGACAAAGAGACCGTATGGAATTCCAAAGAGCAAAAGCTTTTTAAAAACAATCAAGAGGTTAAGCTCACCAAAAATGAACGTCGTCTTTTGGTCTTGCTCTCCAAAGATAAAAATAAAGTCTATACCTTTTTTGAAATTTTCGACTACCTCTCTCACTTTGACTTTGATAAAGAGTACGATGCCAATCAGATTCGAGCACTGGTTAAGCTGGTACGCAAAAAAATCCCAAAGCATGCCATCATCAATATTTATGGTGAAGGGTACCGCTTCAATCCTCTAAATGATTAAGTGCCTCACGATAACGATACTCTTGAACCAATTGACGTACCTTGCTTAGGCGAGCCTGATCTTCACGTGAGAGACGATAGGAGAAAATCTTGGCTAAATGATGCTTGAGGGGTTTAGGACGTTTACGCATTATGGCCTCTTTCAGTCTCTCAAAGAGTTTGATACGTTCCTCTCCAGTTAAAAAGGGAAAGCTCTCCTTCTTACAAGAGGAAAGCTTTTGTGATACGAGATGGTGAATCAATGTCTCATAGAGCTTCTCTACTTGTATGGGCTTATTGAGGTGCCCATTCATCCCACTAATCATACTGCGTTCAATATCTTCTTTCATTGCGTTTGCTGTAAGTGCAATAATGGGAATGGATCTATCTTTTTGCCGAATCCAACGGGTCGTCTCATAGCCATCCATAATAGGCATCTGTATGTCCATTAGAATGAGATCGTACTCTTTAGCTTCAAAACATGCTAAAAGCTCTTTTCCATTAGAGACCAGATCCAAGGTAATCTTGGCATCTTCTAATAATCCTACAATAATCTCCTGATTGATAATATTATCATCGGCTAACAGTATTCGACTTCCTTGAAGTAATGCTATGTCCAAAAAATGCTTTTCTTTATAGCGATAGTTTGGACTATGCCCTAAAGCTTGCTGTTGACTCTCTAACAGTTTTACCTCAAAAATAAAACTACTCCCTACCCCGTAAGTGCTCTCAATCCAGATTTTTCCCTCCATCAACTCAACCAACTGTTTGGAGATGGTTAATCCCAAGCCTGTTCCTCCATAATTGCGGGTAGTGGTATCATCCGCTTGCGCAAAAGCACGAAAAAGACGCTCTTGCTCTTTAGGTTTAAGTCCAATGCCTGTATCTCTAACCTCAAAACGAAAACGATGGGGTGCCACACGACTGATTAGAAGTTTAACCTCACCAACCGCCGTGAATTTTACCGCATTGCTTAGAAGATTTGTCAATATCTGAGAGAGTCGCAAACTGTCTCCGCACAACTCAAAGGGAACATCGTTTGCATAAACCACTGAGAGATCAATCCCTTTCTCCTTGGCGGTAAAATCAACCAAATCCATTGAGCTTTCAACCGTACTTGCAAGATTAAAGTTAATGGACTCCAACACACATTTACCCGCTTCAAGCTTGGAAAGGTCCAAAATATCATTGATAATACTCAAAAGCATCTTGGCCGAGTTATCAATTTTTTGAAGGTAATTTCGTTGTTTTTCATCAAGGTTGGTCTGCAATGCCAAATAACTCATCCCAACAATCCCATTCACAGGGGTACGAATCTCATGAGACATGTTCGCAAGAAACTTTGATTTAATCTTTACCGCAACTTCTGCCTTCTCTTTGAGTTCAATCAACTTCAAATAATCCTTATGCAACTTCTCCTGCAGTGCATTAAACCCCTCCACAAGATAACCAATCTCATCATTCTGTTCCACCACCATTTTACGTGAAAAATCTGGAGTCTCATGACGTAAATTATCCAGTGCCGACGTAACCTTTTGAAATCGACGTTTAACACTTAAATAGAGATAAAGAATAATGGAAGTTAAAATAATCAACGAGGCAAAAGAGAAGATGAGTGTAAACTGAAAATGCTGATTGGTCATTTCGGAGACACGATGCAATCCTGATTGAAAGGCATACGCTGCCTCCTCTTTTTTACGCTCAAAAATTTTTTTGGTCTCTTGAAGTAAACCACTAATTCTCTTGAAGTCAATATTATCCTCTTCCACATTAAAAAAAACTAGCTTACTGCCTTTAAGATAGTACTCATGAATTAATTTCTCTTCCCGCTCAAATGAATGATTACTATCGTATTGGCGCAGTGCTTTAAGATTATCCAATATCTGATCTCGCTTTAGCAGGGCATCATTTAAACGTTCAAAGTTTTCAGTTCGAGCAATGTATTGAAAAAGCTCCTCCATCTGATTGAGCTGTTTTAAATTCTCATTATGTAACGTAAAGATAGGGAAGTAGTGTGTCTCTATTGCTCGAATCTCCTCCGTATTTTGACGCGTAAAACGGTAACTTACAACCAAGTAAATGGAAAAGAAGAGAAGGATAGCAATAGAGACAATGCGTAATTTTGAGAGTATTGTTACATTAAACATTACTGATGATAGATCCTTTAGTAAAAATTCAATGTAACATCTTTAAGATAAAAGCACCATTAAGTGGAATTAAAATGAATCTAAAGAATTTTAATTAATTTTTATGATAATACTCCCATCAAGTTTCTGCTTTCCATAGGCAATAACTTTACGATCTTTCATAAGTTTTTTAATCTCTTGAGGCGACATCTTTTTAGGAGGAATACGGGTTCCACTGTACATCTCTTTAATCCAATACTCTTTAAGCTGTTTAGGGGTCTTTTTTATAATCTGCTGATAAAACTCTTTGTAACTCTCTTTATTATCAATGGGAATCACTTTGATACCATCAATGTTATCGGTCTTTCCCAAATAGAGATCAGCTAACTTCTCTTTTGAGATACTTATAAGGCTTTTTTCATTGGAGATCATTACCTTAATATCGGCAAATACTGCGGTAGAAAAAAGAGTAAAGAGTAAAATCTTTGTCATTTCTATACCTTTCAATGATTTGATATATAAATTTATAGGGAGGAGTATACTTCTTTTAAGTTAATTTTTTCTTAAAAATATAATTTATATAATATTTTTATGCTTTTTAATAAATTTAAAAATATTCCATCATAAATTTAAATATATTCATGCTCCATCAGGATAGAATCCAACAAAAAAATACTATAAAATTGTTTCTATCTTCTCTAAAAGATCTGCCTCATCAAACGATTTTACCAATACCGTATGTACGGTATCATCTACCCGACTACCCTCTGCCGTAGTCAAAATCATGGGCATAGCTTCTTGACGCATCTTAGAATAAAATTGATGAAGCAGAGCTTGTTCCTGATGGTCAAGACTTAACAGAAGTAGATCAATTGATTCTACTTCAACCGTCTGCATCGCCTCGTCCACATTTAAAACCACCAAGACATCATAACGTTGCTCTAAAATATCCACAAGATGATCAATATCACGCGTATTATCATTCAAAATTAAAACTGTTTTAGGATCCTCATGCGGTAATGCTGGCAAATGTAAAGCTCGTGCAAGTTCATCCAAAACTCGATCTAATTCAACAACAAAAGCCTCCCGATGCACCTCACTCCCTTCATGCAGATGTGAAGCAACCTGAAAAAGTGCCTGCATCCCCAAAGTTGCTGAAAGCCCTTTAATCGTATGAACCACATCATGGGCTTCTTGAGTGGAGAGTGTCAAGAAATCAATACGTTGATAACGCAAGAAAAAATTATTTAAAATCTTGATATAGAGTTTATGATTATTATTTAAATACTTTAAACCAACCTTGGTATCAATGACCTTAAATAGAGAGAACCTCAAACAACTATGCTGCATCTAAATACTTTAAAAATGTCTTATAAAAAAGTTCTACTTCAATTGGTTTGTGTAGGTGTTCATTCATTCCCACTCCCTCTGTTTTTAGAATATCATCTTGGGATCCATTCGCTGTTAATGCAATAATAGGAATCACCTTATCCCTTTCTCGAATAATCTTTGTTGCTTCATACCCATTCATAATTGGCATCTCAATATCCATCAAAATCAAGGCATAAAGCGTCTGATTATATTTTAAGACAGCCTCTAGACCATTCTTTGCAATATCAACCTCAATACCACTCTCCTTTAGTAACGATAGGACAATCCATTGATTAAGCTCTTTATCTTCGGTTAAAAGGATTTTCACTCCCTTCAAATCAGCAACTTTACGTTTTAACTCTTTCTTGATCATCTAACGATAAATTCCCTTTTCTTTTTTCAAAAGGAATGGTATCACTAGAGTTGGTACGAAGCGTGAAAAAGTAATTTTTTTAAGAAAGAAGATATAAATCCCTTTTTTGTTATCCTAATAAAATAAAAATAACCAAAGGTTAATCATGCACCTATTTCTTAAGAGAGCCATTATTTTTTCCGTAGTAATTGTGCTGTTTCCATTCGAGTACTATCACTTTTTTCAACTCAAGAGATCCCATCATCTCTCGATAGACAAATAAGGAAGAAGATGGTTATGTCAATAGTAAAACCAACTTTTTCTCTTCTCTTAATCTATCTAACAACATCACTTCCTGCTCTTGAAACAAGTTGTAACGGCTCTGAAACAACAGGAACTTGTCAAGTATCCAATCTACTGCAACAAGAGAATCAAGCGAGACGATTTAGCCATTTAAATCAAGCTTTATCTAAAAAGAGTTCTCCCCAACAGCCCACTTCCCAATCATCTCACCTAACTACTTACATCAGCCCTAAACTGCAATCAATAGAGATAGAGTATCAAGGAAAAACATTCCTAATTGAACGAGAGGGGAAAAGTTGTCCACCTTTTTGTATTCAACCCATGCAGATTAAAAAGGTTAAAACGGTAGGAGAATTAGAAACCCTTACATTTATTCAAGCAATGAAAAAACATAAAAAATTCTTACTTATCGATGCGCGTAATCGAAAAGCTTATAAAAAAAATACCATTCCAAAAGCCATTAATCTACCTTCTAGTTTACTAACACCTAAAAACCCCTATCGTCAAAAGATCCTGCCACTGCTAGGGGGAAGAATGGTGCAAAACAAATGGTACTTTAAAGACCCCCCAAAACTACTAATTTTTGATAACGGGATCTGGGATCCACAAAGCAGTCAACTTATTCAAGAACTCATTAATGTCGGATACCCTCAAAATAGACTTCTCTACTATCGAGGAGGGATAGAGAGTTGGAAAAATGTGGGGCTTACTCTCTTCTAATCATGGAAGGAGATGCCACCACTTCCTCCAAGACAATACCGTCAAGCTTTTCATCCACATCATGAAGTCTAGCCCAAGGAATGCTATCATTTAAAGGAAGCGAATCGTAAGAAGAGCCCTCTACTTGTGTTCGATAACGTACTAAAGGCTTTTTCGTTCGAGGAGGAGGGATCAAGCCCAGCTGGATTTTCTCCTCAATATCCATCGGCACAGGCTTAACCATAGGAAGCATCATAATATTTAACTCCACCTCCTCAACTCTCTTTGCCTTTATTGCAGATGATGAATGTTTTTTTCGAACCTGAGGTGCTAACTTCCGCCGACTTTTCACTTCTACTACTTTTTTATGCTTTTTCTTTTTCTGAATCTTAGAAGATTTTGCTCCATGAAGTGGTTTAAAACCATACGGTTTAAGCCTCTTTTTCTGCTTCATTGAAGAGCTCTCTAAAACCGAAGTAGGTAGTGCCAACTTCAAATCAGAAAGAATCGCATCCAAATCATCTTCACTTAAATTATCCTCCATTAATCGACTCGGATTATCCTCTTGCGTTACCTCTGCTAACTCTTCCAAAACCACCCTTGCAACCTTTTTAGTAGCATGCTCTTTTAAAAAAGTATTATTAAAACTATTAATACTTGAATAGGCTAAGAGTCTCCTAATTTTCTCTAAACTCTCCTTTGAATCAGTTTCACCATCCAAGAGTAACTTATGATCTTTATAACGAATCAACCAACGTTGATACTCTTGACTAAAGAGTGGTAAAATTTTATAAAGTAAAACTAAAACCTCCTCATCATCAACCAATAAAGGATTAATTGTAACTTCATGATAAACTTTTTCATTAATTAACAGACTCACAATTGTAGTCAAGGTATTTTCACTTTCTAAATTTCCAAGAATAGCAACCATCTCACCCTTTTCACGTTTTTCAATAGTAAGATCTATACTCTGATGCTCTGCAACAATTGGCTCAATTTCAATCGGTCTCTTCATTGTCGTCTGCGTCAATAGAGCAATATCTCCCACCACAAAATAGTAGAGCACCAAAACTACTAAGCCTAAAGCCAAACTACCCAGCCATACTCCCAAGCGCATAAGCTACTCCAAAAAATGTTATTTTTTATTATATTACAATAATACAAAAAAAAATATAAATTTAAAAGAAAGGAAAATAAAAAGAAGAAAAAAGTGAAAAAAACTATAAAAGGGGGAAGTAGAAGAGAAAAATATAAAAAACTAAGAGAATTTCAAAGAGGCAGCGACCTACATTCCCAATCCAGACAGGATAAGTATTATCGGCGATGGGAGGCTTGACTTCCAGGTTCGGAATGGAGCTGGGTATGACCCTCCCTCTAGAGCCACCTCTAAGAAAGGTAAAGACATTAAGATTAATGTGTTTAACTTTCTTAGCTTTGGTAAGCTTTGAAGTTCTTATAATGAGATGTTAATACATAACATAGTTAAGAGTCTAATTTCATATTGGGTTTTGCACTTAATAAGGTAGTGCTTTAGAAGGTAAGTAAAATACAAACGATCTATTAGTACTGGTCAGCTAAACGCCTTACAACGCTTACACACCCAGCCTATCAACCACGTAGTCTTCGTGGGAT
>Ga0256843_1000206_pt1 | contig 51568 bp, 53 predicted proteins | sample AlvinellametaG_FD_191572 | JGI IMG/M metagenome (GOLD analysis project Ga0256843, IMG submission 191572) | Pompeii worm associated microbial communities from hydrothermal vent at the East Pacific Rise, Pacific Ocean - Alvinella | ecosystem: Host-associated > Annelida > Integument > Unclassified ...
GTAATCACAGAGTTAAAACGCACTGTTTTTGCTTTCTTAAAGGCTTCAAGTGCCGCATTGAATGCAACTTTGTCTTTTGATACATCTGCATTTTCAAAATCGTAGGCAAAACGTGCCGCACCGTCAAGAGAAACATAATTCCATTCATTGGTCACACGGAAAATCTTTTCATTTCTGTTCTTTATAGAAGCAGGTTTTACTTCATAATAGATCTGAAATCCGTCTGAAGAGTGTGCAGAAACCGCAGGAATTCTTTTGAGGTCCCAGGCATTGGATTTATACTGAAAGTCCCTGCTGACCAGTGCACCGACAGGACAGACCGCAGCACATTCGCCACAGTCAGAACAGTTGGTATATTCCGTACCGTTACTTGGGGCAATAACCGACTTTTGAAGTTTGTTCCACATCGCATAGGCATCTTTCGGCATGCTTTCTTTGAAACCTTTGTCAAGCGGTTCTCCACCTCTTTTGGTTGTGGTAAGCGCTGCATCACCGATCATGTCTTTACAGACGGTTGTACATCTTTCACAGACAATACAGAGACCGGCATCGTAATGCAGTACCGAACTCCAGTTCTTCACTTCTCTCTTGGTATCCGGGATCATATAGGACTGTGAATCCACTCCCAGTTCCAGTGTATAGTTCTGAAGTTCACATTCACCACTTTTGTCACAGACACCACACTGAAGCGGGTGATTGACATCATACACTTCCATAATAGCACGACGCTCTTCAAGAATATTGGGTGTATCGACAGTGATCTCCATACCCTCTTTTACTTTTGCGTTACATGCATATACCTGTTTTCCGTCAGCTTCTACAAGACACAAACGACACGCCAGCGTTGGCGAACATCTTGTCAAGTAACAGATCGCCGGAATAAAAACATCGTTGGCACGTGCGGCATTGAGAATATATTCTCCCTCTTTTACCGCAAATTCTCTACCATCGATTTTAATATTGACTGTACTCATATTAATTACCTGCCCTTTCAAAATCTAGCCTCTTAAATCTATAAGAGGATACCAAAGCTCCACTTAATCCCATGTCAAATGTAGGATTAAGTGCAATGGTTCCCTTCATGGATGTGTCAATCCTAAACAACCGATCGAACTTCACACCATCAATAGTAAACATGATACGTTCACCATCTTTCAGTTTAGTTACCACCGCAAACTGCTGCGATCCGAGAAGTACCGCTTCATCTTCCAGAAGAGATGATTTGGCGGTAAATGCCGAAAACTGATCTGTCGGGTTGCAGTTATAGATGACTGCACCATCAAATCCTTCCAACTCTTCTACCTCTTCCAATGTTCTGCTGAGAGAAACTTTTTTGCTTTTGAGCAGATAGCCTCGGTATTCATTACCGACACTGTCAAAATAGTCAGGAAGATCGTCAAACTTGACAGGCTCAAAACCTTTTTCCTCCGGCAGTTCTTCCGTATAGTCGATTGTATATGCGGCATTCAGTCCCAAAGCATTGGCAATATCATTGAGCACATATCCTCCATACGGAAGCGCCACATTCATCGGTACAAGACGTTTGTCAACCGTTACAAGTGTCCCTTCCTGCTGATTCATCGCCGGCATATCAAGATCACCGTCTCCAAGCGCAGAAAGAGTGAAATCCGCAGGTATGTTATAACCTACGGTTTTCCCCTCTGCCATATCATCCAGGTCACAGACAAGCGAAATACCCATAGCATTCCCTGCCGGCGGTATGCAGACGACATTAAATCCGGCATACTGCTCCATCAGGGCAACGAGTTTTGCAATCTGTTCCGCTCTTGGGTGGGCATAGAGATCAGCACCGACCACCAGTGAGAATCCCTTCTTCTTACGCAGTGATTTCTCAAGCATATCAAGTTCTTCTTCTCCCACGTTTGTCTCCGCCGAGAGATAGCCGATATCCAGATCATCAAGGAAGGTACGAATGGTTTTAGGGAGTTCAGCTTCTTTAAGCAGTGTCTCTGCCAAAAGTGCAGCAACCCCTTCTTCGCTTCCCACTTCATACTTGATAAACTGTGTTACGATATTTTGAATTTCCAGATCTTCAAGCGGATGCATATAGATCACTCTTGCCTGATTCCATTTGCTTGCCATATTGATATGGTATTTCACAGTAGGTGCATCATCATTGATTCGGGAACCAAGTACAATCACCGCTCTGGAATTTGAAATATCTTTCAGTGTACCGTTATAAAGATGTTTACCCGTCACACTGCTGTATGCCTGCATAAACTTCTGATAGGCTCTTGCTTCCGGAGAGACAAGTTTGAAACCATACTGCTTTTTAAGCTTTTGGAAGATCAGTGCCTCTTCATTTGAAGTCTGGTTTGAAACAAGCACGCTACCTGCTTCTTTAAAGGCTTTTACCGCTTTGTCAAATGCTGCTTTGTCTCTGGCTGCATTTTCGTTGGCATAATCAAAACCAAATCTTCCCGCACCACAGAGATTGGTAAATTCAAACTCATTGGTAACACGGTAGATTTTTTCGTTTTTGACTTCATAGTACATCTGACATCCACCGCCGCAGTGAGGACAGGCGCTTGGGATCTTTGTCAACTCCCAGGCATTGGCCGTATACTTGAATTTTGTACTGACCAGTGCCCCTACGGGACAGACCGCTGCGGCTTCACCCAGAGAAGCATAGTTTTTCTCTTTTTTGGTATTGACAATGGTAGAACCGTATCCGCCGAACTTGATCTTGAGTGCTTCATCACCTGTGATCTCCGTAGAGACACGTACACACTTTTCACACATGATACAAAGTGCCGGGTCATAAGAGACATGCCCCCAGTTCTCTACCGGTCTATGCTGGTCTCTTGCTGTAAATGCCTGCTCCTCAAGATGAAACTCCATCGTTTTGTTCTGAAGGTCACATTCACCACTCTTGTCGCATACACCGCACTCAAGCGGGTGGTTGACATTATAAAGCTTCATAATATTCTGACGCTCTTCAAACAGTGCCTTGCTGTCAGTCGTAATCACTGCACCGTCTGTGGCTTTTTCCTGACAGGAGAGGATCATTCCCTCCACGCCTTCTACTTCAACCACACACATACGGCATGATCCGATAGGCTGTACTTTGGTCAGGTAGCACATGGTCGGCACATAAATATCATTTTCTCTGGCGATTTCAAGAATGGTCTTGCCAAAAGTACTTTTAAACTCCTGTCCGTTAATGGTTACCGTGATCTCTTTCCCGGTATTCATAGAATTATGTACGCCCATCTTACACCGCCACCATTGAAATGTAGTAGCATCGCATACATCTCTCTGCTTCTGCGATCGCTTCTTCTCCTGTAAATCCGAGATTGACCTCTTTGTTGTTGGTCTTTCTCTCGTCTACACCGAGTTTTTCACTCTCCGCTCTGGGAAGACCCGGCATCCAGCCTGTGATCTTCTCTTTCTTGTCATAGACACGGAGTCTGGCAAGATGGTCTTCCATAATTTCATCATCTGTCAGAGAACATTTGCCATCATAGATATATCGGCTGATCACCGATGCGGCACGACGTGCCTGACCTACCGCATTTACGATGGTCATAGGGCCGTATTCACAGTCACCTGCGGCAAAAAGTCCATCACGTGAAGTCATAAAATCTTTACCGTTGGTCAGAATACTGTTCCATGAAGTCATTTCAATGTTCCACTCTTCTGGCAATATCTGTGTATCAAGTGCCTGGGAAACCGCAGGAATAAGATAGTCACATTCTATCTCAAAATCACCGCCTTCGATCTTGACAAGCTGTGCGCGCCCGCCGTTAGGGTCAGGAACCAGTTCAAAACGGTTCACTTTGAGTTTGGTAATTTTCTCTCCGTCATCAAAGATCTCTTCAATAGCAGAGTGAAAGATAAACTCTACACCCTCTTCAACCGCTTCATGATACTCTTCATAGGTCGTATTACGGATGATCGTCTTTTCATCACGACGATAGAGCATGATCACTTTCTTCGCCCCTTCACGGATAGAACAGCGTACCACATCCATAGAGGTAAATCCTCCACCGACACAGACAACTACTTTGTCTTTGAGTTCGTTGGATGCGGGAGCCCCTATCTTGTACTTGTGCCAGAGGTTCACTTTGTCAAGCATTGAGATCGCACCCCAGTATCCGCCCATTTCCGGGTTTTCGTTGGCGGCACGTACTTTTTTGGAAAGTCTTGCACCAAATCCAAGCAGCGTCGCATCATACTCAGCATCGATCTCCTTGAGACGTTCTGCATCTACCCGGTGATTATTTGTAATACTCACTGTAGGCATACTGAGAACCAGCTCAATATCTTTGTTGTACTTGCCGATCGGCATTCTATACTCAGGTACACCGACCGCGACTTCACCGCCGTTGACAGGCAGTTCTTCAAAAATATCAACCTGAATACCTTCAAGTGCCAGATAGTAAGCCGCCGTCAGCCCTGCCGGTCCTGCACCGATGATCGCTACTTTCTTACCGTCATTTCTCGGTGGTTTCGGTTCTCTGGGATGCAACCAGTTGAGTTCATGATCTGTTTCATAATCAGCACCCAGACGCTTCAATTCCATAATCGAGATCGGTTCATCCAGGTTGGCACGTCTACAGGCATCTTCACACGGATGGGGACAAACCCGTCCACAGGTATGTGCCAAAGGCATTGTCTGTCTTGTCGCAGCCAGAGAATCCGTAAAGACCATATCTCTTACACCCTCGATATACGCAGGAATGTCCACATGTGCCGGGCACATATCAGTACAGGGTGCCGTTACTTTGGCGATGTAGTCCGTATCTCCCCCATAATGTCTGGAAGGGATCTGTGCATCAATACAGGTATCAAACTGCTCCTTGTAATACTCCATCAGGTCGAGGATCGGCTTGGGAACAGTCTTTCCGATCTCACATTTTGAAGTCGCCATCATTGTCTTACTGACCTCTTTAAGATGCGCAATATCATCATAGGAACCTTCACCCCGTGCAATCTTGTCAAGCAGATCGTAGAGTATTCTGCCTCCCCATCTGCCCGGAGCACAACGACCACAGGCTTCGGAGTATTCCTGGTACTGTGCCGCATATTTGGAAGCCAGTTCCACCGCATCGATATTTTCATCAAAAATAGCAACACCGTCCCAGCCGATAAATGCTTTGGAGTTCTTCTCCCCGTGATAGGTTTCAGGCAGTTTGAATTCGGATTGGCTCGACTCATCAGAGGATTTACCGCGGTTGTCGATAAACTCGCCTCTCCAAGTTGAGAATACAATGCCAGACATTATTTAGCCTTTGTTTTTCTGGATGTATTTTTTTTACCCGCAGGCTTTCGGCCCGTCTGCTTTTTCTGTGCAGGTTGAGATGCTGCCGGTTTTGCTTCTTTCTCTTCCGTATTGGCCTTCTCTGCTTTGGCTTTTGCCTCTTCCTGAGCCTTTTTCTCTGCTTTGGCTTTGGATTCAGCCTCTTTAGCTGCTTTTTCAGCTTCCGCTTTGGCCTTTGCTTCCGCTGCTTTTTTCTCAGCTTCGGCTTTTGCTGCCGCTTTTTCCGCCTCTTCTTTTGCTTTTGCTGCTTCAGCCTCTTTCTTTTCTGCCTCTTCTTTTGCTTTTGCCTCTTCGGCTGCTTTCTTTTCAGCTTCCGCTTTGGCTTTGGCTTCTTCTTCGGCTTTCAGGGCAGCTGCTTCTTCAGCTTCTTTAGCCGCTTTTTGGGCAGCTTCTTTCGCTGCCGCGATCTTCTCTGCTCTCTCTTTTCTTACACTTTCATCTACTTTTTTAACCACGACAGTCCAGTCTACCTCATTGAACTTCAGTGAGTTCATCAAATCATGGCCTGAGGCCTTGATAACATCCGCAGACTTTTGGATAGAAGAGAAATCTCCCACTTCAAAAAGGAAAATACCCACTTCACCGACCTTAAGCCCTTTATCGATCAGTTCAACCATTCTGTCATAGAAATCATCATGTAAATGTCTTAAATCATATCTTTTCATTAATAGGTTCCTTTCTGAGCAAAGCCCATAAATGACTCTTCAGCAGAGAGCTCTCGCGACTTGTCGCTCTTAAAATTTATAAAATTATTCATTTTGTCTCTCCTATCTATCAACTTCACCGAATACGATGTTGGTCGTACCGATAATTGTAACGACATCAGCAATATAAGTACCTACAAGAAGGTCCTGAAGCAGCCCGGTGTGAAAGAAGCTCGGTGCTCTACATTTTAGTCTGTAGGCATAGGGTTCACCCTCTGACTTGATATAGAAACCAAGCTCCCCTTTGGGAGACTCTGTGGGCACGTAAACTTCACCTTTTGGCGGTCTCATACCCTGTGTTACCAGTACAAAGTGCTGCATCAATGCATAGTTTTGTGTCATGATCTCTTCTTTTGGTGCAGAGATATACTGTGGTGCATGTGCCATCAGCCCGGGTTCACTCTCTTTATACATAGGAACCAGCTGTCTGAGAATTCTAACCGACTGTCTCATCTCTTCCATATAAAGTCTGTAACGGCCGTAGGAGTCGCATCTGTCAGAGACGGGAATATCAAAATCCAGTTCTGAATAAAGCTCATACGGCTCCTCTTTTCTAATATCATACTTGACATTGGAACCTCTGAGCATTGGACCGGTACAGCCCCAGCTCAATGCATCTTCTGCCGAAATCACTCCGACATCTTCCAGACGCATTTTCCAGATACGGTTTTCTGTCAAAAGCGCTTCATAGGTATGTTCTACTTCATGTTCCACTTTGGCACAGAAACTGATCATATTTTCTATCCAGCCCGCAGGAAGATCCAGAGGAACCCCACCGATACGTACCGCAGAGTGTGTCAGTCTTGCCCCACAGTAGTCTTCCATAAGGTCCATCGCAAATTCACGTTCACGGAAGGCATATAGGAATACAGACATTGCCCCGACATCCAGTGCATGTGTTGCAATGAAGAAGAGGTGGGAGATAATACGGTTTAGCTCCAGAAGCATAGTTCTGATGACCTGGGCACGTCTCGGCGCTTCGATACCAAGCAGTTTTTCCACTGCCAGTGCATAGGCATAGTTGTTTGAAGTTGACGCAATATAGTCAAGTCTGTCCGTCGTAGGAAGAAACTCGTTATAGGTCATATTTTCCGCCATCTTCTCAATACCTCTGTGAAGATACCCGATATCAGGATAGGCTTTGACAACCTGCTCTCCGTCAAGCTCAAGAACCAGTCTCAGCTGACCATGTGCAGAAGGGTGCTGGGGACCGAAGTTGATCACCATTGTATTGTCGTCACGCTCAAAATTGAGGTTTTCGAAAAAAGGTGTTAATTTATTTGGTTGTTGCATACTCTCCCCTTATCTTCGCTCATCCAGCTGTTTGCCGGACTCTTTATTGTAATCTACAAGAATCGTTTCACTGTACTCGATCGCCTGTTCTTTCTCACCTTCGGAGATATCTGCACCAAACGGTACTTCATATCCTACTCTGGAGAAACGTTTTGTATCATATCGGTCAATACGTGCAGGGTCTCTGTTCTCCGGCCCGATGACATCTCTGTACTCTTTGCCGAAAATTTTATCTACTTCATACCATGAAGCAAATTCGTCACCCTGTAATGGATAGGTTTTCAGCAATGGATGTCCCTCCCAGTCGTCAGGCATAATAATACGCTTGAGGAAAGGATGGTTATTCACTTTGATACCAAACATATCGAACATTTCACGCTCGGCGAAATTTGCCGACTTGAACAGCGGTTCAATACTTTCAATCGCTTCATTCTCTTTGATCCGGGTTGTGACTCTGACTCTTTTTGCTTCTGTCACATTCAGCAGTTGCCAGAAAAGTTCAAATTCACCGTCCTGTGCCAGATAATCTACAGCCGACTGCTCCGAACACTGTGTGTATCCACACGTTTCTTTAAGGGTTTTCATTACATCGAAATTATCTACTGCATTAATATGTATTATCAGCTGACCTACAGAAATATATGACTCTTTGGCTTTGTTACCCAATGCATTGACCACATCGGCAAAGTGGCTTCCTGCTTCCACTTCTTCTCTGGGCACACGCGGGGCAACCCAGTATCTGTCCGTATAGTAGGATTTTTTCTGTACATTGTCTTTGGGAGTATATTTTCTCATTACACCAACCTCAAATTCTGTTTTGTATTGTTATTCATGTTTGCAGACTCTCTTCTGATCTTCTTTTGAAGCATCATCAAAGCATACTGAAGGGTTTCCGGTCTAGGTGCACATCCGGGAAGGTAAATATCCACAGGAATGATCCTGTCAACTCCCTGTACCGTTGCATAGGTATTGAACATACCGCCGGTATTGGCACATGACCCCATAGAGATGACCCATTTTGGCTCTGTCATCTGGTCATACAGTCTTCTTGCGAATTCAGAGTGCTTTTTGGAAAGTGTTCCGGCAAGGATCATAACATCCGCCTGTCTGGGAGAAGCCCTGAAGATCGTACCCATACGGTCAAAGTCATAACGTGACGCACCCGATGCCATCATTTCGATCGCACAACATGCGAGTCCGTAGGTAAGCGGCCAAAGTGAATTTGAACGCCCCCAGTTTACCAATTTGTCTACCGAAGTCAATGCTATCGGCAAGCCTGCTGCTGAGGCATAATTTACTTGATGCTGTGCCATTCAAGTGCTCCTTTCTTCCATGCATATACGAAACCGATTGCAAGCAGTACAATAAATAATATCATCTCTGTAAATCCGAACCAGCCGAGCAGTTTAAAATCAATTGCCCACGGGAACATAAAGATGATCTCCACATCAAAAAGAATGAAAAGAAGTGCGATCAGATAAAACTGCGCCGAAATAGTATTGGGCTGCTTGGTTACTTCCGGTCCACATTCATAAATGGTAAGCTTGAGCTTTTCAGTATCGAGTTTGGCCAGTTTTCTACTGACGATACGTGCCAACATCAGTGTTGCAGGAAATGCAACTGCTGTCAGAGCAAATAAAACAAAGACACCGAAATACGGGTGTTCTGTAATTACATGAGTCATGGTTATCCCTTTCGTTATTATAATGAGAGTTTTCTCAGAATATCACTTTTATACTATCTAAAAGAGTATTAAAGTAGTTGAGCACAAATTTTTCTTTGTAAATGAGATTTAGGGACTGTAACCAAGTGAAACAGAAAATCAGGTAAGATAGCAAAATAATTATCACTTTCATAAGGAAATATTTTGAAAAAAAAGATCAATATACTCTACTGGATCGCCATGGCAGGACTGCTTTTCTACTTTGCCTATACCAAAGGCTGGATACTGGCAAACTTTGAATCCATCTCTCCCAAACAGGCACAGGCTCTCATTTTGAATGATGACAATATCACCCTTCTGGATGTACGTAGCGTAGAGGAGTACAAAAGCGGCCATATCAGAGGAGCAAAACTGATACCCCTTGGAAAACTCGAAGCAAATCTGGACAAACTCAAAGCAGACAAAAACAAAAAGATCGTCGTCTACTGCCGAAGCGGCATGAGAAGTGTCGCGGCATCCCGCATTTTGGAGAAACACGGGTTCGTACCGCTCAATGTAAAAAGTGGTATGGGCGGATTATTGGGCACAGAGTTGGAGGTTGTAAAATAAATTGATGCCGTCAGGGGAGAGATACCCTGTACGGTTTTATACTTTAAATCCCATACTCTTGGCACCATCAAAGCTGGAACCGAGCTCTTTTTCGATCTCTTCGAGGAAATCCTGGTGGCTGAAGACACTTTCATCCCTGACAGCTACTTTGTAGGCTGTGTTCTTGATGATCAAGTTGATCTGTCCACCGGTAAGTTCATATTTGGCCAAAGCTTCCACATCGAAATCTTCGGTATAGTCCGCACCTTCTGGAAGCATGAACTGCCAGAGTCTCAAACGCTGTTTTTTACCCGGTTTCTTAAACTCTATCTTGTAGTTGAAACGTCTGGAGAAGGCTTTGTCGATATTGCCCAGCAGGTTCGTGGTCGCAATAAGGATACCTTCGAATTTCTCTATCTGTTCAAGAAAAATATTCTGCATCTGGTTGTGCATCTTGTCTGCCGAGGAACCTGCCCCTTCACTGCGAGAGCTGAGAAACTGGTCTGCTTCGTTGAGCAGTAAAATAGGGTCTACTTTTGCTTTACGGCTCAAGTCTGTAAAATCATCAAAGATGCGTCGTACATTCTTTTCACTCTCACCCACATACATAGACAAAATTTTTGAACAGTCAAAAGAGAGAATGGGACGTTTAAGCGTTTTGGCAAGGCTCATCGCTGTCATCGTCTTCCCCGTACCTGCCGCACCATAGAAGATGATGCGTGCATCGATGCCTTTTCGCTTGTCTTTGATACCCCACTCTTTGAGTTTTTTAAATACCTCTTTGTCAACCTGTTTGACAACATTGTTCAGTGTCTCTCTGGTTTTGGGATGCAGTACGACATCATCGAGCGTAGTTACAGGTTTGAGGTACTCGAAAAGTTCCTGCTCCTGCACCAGTGCATCAAGTTTGAGTTTGGTAACTTTCTTTTTCTTCTTGGGGTGGATAATGCGCTGCATCACCTCCTCCTGCAGGTAAAAAGAGCGGCTGACACCACCGAACATATTGAGTATCTCTTCATAGTCGATGATATCTTCGGTAATGAGCTTGGCACCGTCTTCCAGCAGAGCACGGTTCTTGATCTTCTCATATTCATCAAAGGAGATGAGTTCAATAAGTGTATTCATATCACGAAACTGTCCCTCTCCACCACTGTACTCTTCTTTGAGCAAGGCAAGAAAGATGCGTTTTTCCTTCTCGTCAAGCCCCTTCTCTTTAAAGAACTCTTCTACGACAATAGGTGCTTCCGTCATCTTGACACGCTCTTCAATGCGTGTTGTCAAAAGTGTCAATTTGTTCTTCAGGCGGCCTATGCTCAAAGAGTTGTCTGCAAACCCCTGTTTGAATGTGGCTATCTTGTGCAGAAGCGCTACCATGTCGAACTGGTCCTGAAGATATTCCAAATGATCGGTATAGGGCTTGACCTCCGGCAGAGAGAGTTCAAGAGAACCCTCTTCCAGCAGACGCAGCAGTGAGATACTTGGTGTCACGGAGGTATTGAGCAATTCCAGCTGTGAAGGATCATGTGCTTTGACCTGACCGAAGCTCATCTGTATAAACCAGCCCAGATCAATAAGGTTTTTTACCAATCCGAGTTTTTTCAGATAAGCGTACCCGTTCTCGGAAAAGTTGTCCTGAAGCAGTTCGAGTACGGGTACCTCTTCCATCCCTTTGACATAGCGGCGGCAGACGTACTGTATGAGATCTGCCTCTGTTCTGGTACATTTAAGATGTTTGTAGATAATACTCTTTTTAACATCTTTTATTTCGATAAAATCAATCAGATATTTCAATATTTATGCTTCCTTTTGGACATACTTTAAAATCTTTTCCTGAAGATCATTCAGATCAAACGGTTTAAGCACAAAATCATTTGCACCCATTTCAAGCAACTCTTTTTCATTAAGACCATTTACCGAAATAATCACAATAGGAATATCTAACTGCAAATCCATTCTGATCGCCCGAAGCACATCCTCTCCATCCATTTCATTCATATGCAGGTCAAGCAATATCAGATCAATATAATTACTACATGCTTTTAGTACAGTCAGGGCCTCAGAACCCTTGTCCGTAGAAACAACCTTAACATCAGCTATCTTTGCCAGCATAGTCTCTATTAACTGAATATTGAATTTATCATCCTCTACGATCAAAAAAGTTTTTCCGTTCAAATAACTTAAATCCATCTACTCTCTCCTTTTTATACATATTTCGAACGATTATAGCATTTTTTATTCATATTAATAACAATTGAACATTTTGGGGCATGAAAAGATTTTCTTTGTTATTTTACAGCAAAGTTATATTTGGATTTGATATACTATTATATATTAATAACTTTATCAGGAGACAATAATGTACAAAGCAGCCCTTTTATTTTTACTTATACTTTTAACATCTGAGGCTTCTATGGTCAGAGATAGACATACACATCTTATGTGGGAAGACACACCTCATGTCAAAGAGACAAAGATCACACATCCCAGAGCAAAAGAATATTGCAGTGAACTTACATTGGGGGGATACAAAAACTGGAGACTTCCTACAATTCATGAGCTGCTTACCCTTGTTGACTACAGCCGGGTTTCACCTGCCATTCTCAACGCTTTTTCCTATATAGAAGATGAATCTTTTTACTGGACAAGCACCAGGGTGGCAGATGAAGATGATGCCTTCTGGGGCGTGAACTTCAAACGTGGTGCCAGCTCCAAAGCTTCTGAATACTATGACCGTTATGTACGTTGCGTAAGAGATGACAAATAATCTATGGGCTTCTTTTCACGTTTTTTTTCCAAACCGGTATATACCACACTCAGCATTACTTCGGGTAACGGTTTTCACCTGCGTCCTGTAGCACAGTTTGTTACGCTTGCCAAAACTTTCTCCTGTGATATCAATGCAGAATTCAATCAAAAAACGGTCAATGCAAAGAGTATTAATACCCTGCTTTCTCTCGGATTGGAACAGGGAAACAGCTTTCATTTAAAAGCACAGGGGAAAGGGGCCAAAGAGGCTGTAGAAAAACTTGAAACACTCTTTGGAAAACTGATGGAAGAGGATAAAGCAGTTGAGACCTTAAGCAAGGAAGGGTCCATATATGAAGGTCCTGCACTCGATGGAGAAATTATTTCACGCGGTATCGCCGTTGCGGCGGCATACCTCTATGAAGCAAAAGAAACCAAAAAAGAACATCATATCACATTTCAAAAAGCCTTTATCCAGAGTCTTGATGAACTTGAAACACTCTACCAAAGAGATACACAAGATAAAAATTCAGGTATCTATCTTGCCCAAAAAGAGCTTCTTTCAGCCCTTGGAGAGAATGTTGATTCACTCGAAGCATTCGAAAAAATCATTGCCAAAGAATCCACACAGCTTGCAGGAAGCAAAATGGAAGCAAAGATTACTGACTATAAAGACATTTTACAGCGCATCAAAAAACAGATGGGCTTCACCATAGAGATGATCCTGCCGGGTTATCCTGTTATTCTTATGGCAAAAGACCTTCTGCCCAGCCAGATAGAAACATTACGGCAAAACCAGATCAAAGGTGTCATACTCAAAGAGACTACCCTTACCTCCCACACCGCCATTCTACTCAGGGCTTCCGGCATACCTTCTCTGATTGCCGACTACTCGGAGATCAAAAATACAGATAAGATCATACTGGATGCACACAGTGGCCTGATCGTCACAAACCCTACAGAAAAGGATCTTCAGCAGGCAGAAAAACGTAGAATAAATGATCGGGAGCAACGAAATATCGCTGCAAACAGGCGTTTTGAACAGGCACGGACACAAACCCAAAAACAGATCAGGGTTCTTGCCAACGTTACCGATGTACCTTCTACCAAAGCAGCCAAAGAAGCGGGTGCTGAAGGGATAGGACTGCTACGAACCGAATTTCTTTTTAAAGAAAATCAGCCTTCACACGAGATGCAGACAAAAGCCTATGAAGCCATCTTCTCGTTATTTGACGATATTACTGTACGTACCTTGGATGTAGGAGGAGACAAGAAACTGCCATATCTTAGCCTTCCCAAAGAGGAGAATCCTTTCTTGGGTATTCGAGGCATACGTCTTTTCAGAACACATCCCCAACTTATAGAAGAGCAGTTATATGCCATTTTTTCCGCAGCAAAAGGAAAGAAGATCAAAATAATGTTTCCTATGGTCAGTACCGTGAAAGAGTTTAGTGAAGCAAAAGCATTTGCAAAAAAAATTGCAGAAAAACATGCACTGGATATCTCTGCTGTTCAATTTGGCATTATGATTGAAGTCCCTTCAGTACTTTTTATGCTCCCTGATTTCAACAGGATTGTCGATTTTTACTCCATCGGTACCAATGATCTGATACAATACCTTTTTGCCGTAGAGAGAACCCATCCTACTCTCAAGGTCGATATATACGCTTCTGTAATTTTTGATGTGATTGAAAGTATTATTGCACAGGCAGATAAACCTGTCAGTATTTGCGGGGAACTCGCCGGTGACCCAAAAGCCATCAGTACATTGCTGACATGCGGTCTAGAAACCCTTAGTGTCTCTACACAGAGTATTGCAGAGACAAAAGAACATATCAGGCATCTCTAATAAGGAATCTTCAAAAGTCTGGCAAAACTTTCTTTATAATCTCCCGGCAGAATCGGCTTTCTAAGATATAGATCAAAAAAAGCTCTCTGATCTTCATACTTGCTTGGATAAATTGTCAACGCTGCAATACGTGTTTTCTCACTTTTTCGCAATGCAACTTTTGCAATCTCTACACCTGATCCGTCAGGAAGATTCATATCGACAATCATGGCATCATAAGGGTCATTTTTTTCGATTAATGCTATAGCTTCTTTGACCGATACAGCCACATCCATATGAATACCCATATCTTGTTCTTCCATAAATTTTTGAATTACCTGACTTTCAAATTCAAGATTATATTCCACATCATCAACAATTAAAATATTTTTTATCATTATATTCCTTTAAATTACAGTCATTTTCAGATTATTGTAATATATTCTTTTGCTAAAAGCTATAGGATTATTCCTATATTATCCAAATCAAAGACTTTCATATTGAAGATGCAATATGGTATCTTTTCAAAATTTACACATCAAACGGAGTATCTCATGTTCCCCCTTTTACAAAAAATCGGTAAAGCGTTAATGACCCCTATTGCGGTACTTCCTATTGCTGCACTGCTTCTTCGCCTAGGATTTGGAGATATATTTGACGGTCAGGTTGCACTTATTATGAAAAGTGCGGGAGAAGCTGTTTTTGGGAACCTTGATCTACTTTTTGGGATCGGTATTGCCTACGGTCTTTCAAAAAACAATGACGGGGCGGCTGCACTTTCGGGAGCGATAGGCGTACTGATTGCCAAAGCAGTCTATATCTCGATTGACAAAGACATCAATATGGGTGTATTTGTCGGTATCATTATTGGTGTACTTGCAGGAACACTCTACAACCGTTTTCATACCGTTAAGCTGCCCGAATTTCTCGGTTTTTTCGGAGGTAAACGTTTTGTTCCCATCATTACAGCTATTTCTGCCATTGCGATAGGAGTACTTGCCGGATATTTTTGGCACTATATACAAAGCGGTATTGATACTTTCTCCGGCATGATCATCGGGATGCATGAGTTTGGAACATTCCTCTATGGGGTACTGAACCGTTTGCTTATTCCTCTGGGACTGCATCATATACTCAATTCTGTTTTCTGGTTTCAATTGGGGGATTATACTTATATTAAAGATGGTACAGAACTTGTTGCCAATGGTGACCTGCATCGATTTTTTGCAGGAGATCCCACTGCCGGTATTTATATGTCAGGTTTTTATGTGGTCATGATGTTTGGACTGCCGGCCATGGCCTATGCTATTTATCTCAACACTCCAAAAGCCTACCGAGCCAAAGCAGGTGCCATTCTGGCCGGTGTGGCTTTCACCTCTTTTCTTACCGGTATCACTGAGCCTCTTGAATTTCTTTTCCTTTTTGCCGCACCACCTCTTTTTATACTGCATGCCATTCTTACAGGACTGGCTTTGGCTGCGGCACAAATGCTTAATATTCATGCCGGATTTGGCTTTTCGGCAGGTTTTATAGATTATATTATCAATTATAAACTCTCAACAAATCCTATATTGATTCTGCCTTTGGGTGCTGTTTTTGCTCTTATTTACTTTACGACAAGTTACTATCTCATCAAAATACTTAACCTAAAAATTATGGAAACAGAACTTTCAGAATCTGAAAAAAATACAGGGAACACTTCTAGCGAGGCGGAAGCCTTTATTTTGGCATTGGGAGGTAAAGAAAATATTCTTTCTACCGATGCCTGTATTACCCGTTTACGCATGCGGGTTGCAGACAGTACATGCCTGAAAGATAAAGACTTTACAGCATTGGGGGCAAAAGGCGTAATCCGTCCAGATAAAGAATCTATACAGATTATTTTAGGTACCAAAGCAGAGAAAGTAGCCGAAGAGATTAAAGAGATCCTCTAAATGAAGCTACATACTATATTTTCTGAAGTACTTTTCTCAATGCAGAGGTAATATTAAAGTAATACTCTTTCTCTATACTTCGTTCATCCGGATAATTGTTATCCGGTGTAATCTACCTTAGAAGGATTGCTGAGAAAAACCACTTTATACTGCCTCGTAAACTGTATAAAAGCAACAGTAGATGATGCAGTGAAAAAAACAAACAAAAATCAGTAATTTCACAGTCTATCCTTCACTAACAACCTCCTCAACTCCTTAAGCTTTCGGTTTTAAACCGAAGGTTTATTTTAAAATCATTTTTTCTTCTTTTAATTTAAATTTATCTAATGTTCTTGTCTCTATTATGGTAATAAAGAGGTAATTTTCTTATCCTATAATTTATGTATACATAGCATATGTATAAAAAGAACAGAGCGTTTTTTACACTGTATATCAAGGATGAAAAATGAAAAAGCTTATACTATTTTTTACCTTCTACGGACTTGCTTTGGCAGGCAACATCCAAACAATAGAAATAAAAAAAGGTTTTACCGTAACCTATCTGATGCTGGAAAAACAGCATATAGCCCTTCCCGATGATAATCTGGGAGAAGAAAATAATACTTCCAGCCGTGAAATCCAATATAATGGAGGTGATGCCCAATAAAAATAATACCTTTTCCTGAGTTTTATACATGCCATACCCTTTCTTCAAATTATTTAAAACTCAGGAAATATTTTCAAATACATCTCTCTTCCAAAAAAACCTCATCACAAATCATTTTATAACATTAAATAATAACCTTTATATTTTTATTGTATAATAATTTAAAAAAGAAGAAAGGAGGCTTTTTACTTTATGAAAAAAATTTTACTCTTCTTGCTTATCTTCTTTTTAAGCGGGTGCTCTTTAAATACACTTCTCGTAATGGGAGAGATCAACAAAGTTCGTCTTGTTCAGAACACTTCTTATGTTAAACACTATAGAGCCTATTTTCAAAGAACACACCTTAGATCCATCAGACATGGTAAAAAACATCTCTATTTTTACAATAGAAGAAAAAGAGATTTTGCCATTCTTTTACATCCTAAAAACAGTTATATTCTCTACAGTTTTTCACATCCTGGAAATGTGGTTAGAATTCGTTCTGACCGTAAACACGGCTACTCATATATGTTACGTACACTGAGACACAAAGGATACAGACCTACCTCTCCCCACACTGTAGGCTATACGGCACATCTCTCATTGCGACGCTATAAAAAAGTAAAGACCTACCGGGTAGATGTTAGAGATTACCGCCGACTTCAACAGCTGTATAAAAAGGCGATCAGAACCTATAATCCAAAAGTAATACAAAATGTACGGACAAAACTGCCAAAAGTACTGATCTATTCCTATTATAAAAAATATAAAGCCCGGGCTACTACCTGGGAACAGTTCCGTGCACTTAAAATTATTGCCGATAAACTAAGCCTTGAAAAATCTGCAACACTCAAAGAAAAACCAACAGAAGAAGAGAGCGAAGAAACAGTCACTGTAGCCAAAAAAGAAGAGAATACAAAACCGGATTATCATTATTATCTAAAAAAAGCACATTACAATGAATTGAACCATTATCTCTCTACCCCCGAGGCAAAACGTACATTAAGCTATGCACAATACAACACTCTTCAAAAGAGAAACAATCACCTGAAAGAGAAAAAACTTCTGGAAGAAGGTTCTCTTGAAGAGTTGATCACCGCTTACAAAAAAAATAAAAATCCAAAATATAAAGCAAAAATCATGCAGCGTATTAAAACCATACAGGAAAAACAGTAAGCAAACAGAAAAACTACTATGAAACCATCAATCTGTCCAAATTGAGTACAATGATGGTTCCCTGATCTATTTTGCTCTTTACTTTTACAGCAATATGCAGTTCATCACAAAGTTTTTTTACAATATGCAAACCAATACCGATTCCTCTGTCCTGCTCTTTATAATATCTGTCAAAAATTCGGGAGGGATCCTGGATTCCTTTACCTGTATCTTCAATATAGAGATACTTTTCTTTCATATAAATCAATACTTTACCGTTACTTCTATTATATTTTCCGGCATTGCTCAACAGATTGTCAAGAATACGTATCACTGCATCTTTATTGGTTTTAAGCAATATCTTCTGCAGCGTAAGGCTGTATGTAATATCGGGGTAGAGAATTTTAAAGTATTTAATACGTTTTTCCAGCAACTCTTTTAAATTAAACTCTTCTATCTGGGCAGGAAGGCTTTTTAAAAATATCTGCAAATTGTCCTGTAGTGCCAAGATGGTTTCGATATTATTTTCAAGCCGTTCAATTTTTTGATTCTCACCTATTTCCCGTTTAAAAAGCTTTAAATTAATACGCATTGAACTAATAGGTGTATTGAAATCATGCAAAATATCTTTAACAAACTCTTCATTCATCCGCAAAGCTCTGCGAAGAGGCATAAAGGCATACAGGGAAAAAAGAAAAGAGACAAATGCAGATACAAAAGAGTAGAAGAAAAATTTACGATAGGTATTATGTTTTATTTTTTCAACCCGTGCCAGATAGCGACTTCTCGGATACACTACCTGCATAAGATATTTTTCAACAGTCGGTACTTTGAAGTAACTGTAAAAATCTCCATGCTTATAGAGTATATTTTCTTCCCTGTCTTTTCTTCTGTCAACAAAGTCAGTCTTTAATCCGTCACACTGGACTTTAAAGGCACACAGCTTCATTTCTATCTGTATTTTTTCATCGAGTTGTACTTTTTTATCCTGAAATTCATGCCAAAAATTAATGGCAAGCAATATTTGCAAAAGAATAAAGAAAATAAAAAAACTTTTAAGCAGCGATTCCAGCTCATAGGTTTTCAATCATATACCCCTGCCCTCTGATATTTCGTATCTCTATACCCAATTTGCTTTTTAATTTGGCAATATTTACGCGTAGCGCATTGGCGTTTGGCTGCTCTAGAAAATCCATGAGAGTATAACTGTCCACCACTTTATTCTGCTGAGTTATCAAAGTATGGAACAAATTTAGCTGTACCTCACCCACACTAATGATCTCAGAAGCTTTTTTAACTGTTCTGCTTACAGGATCATAAGAGATATCTTTAAACTGTATACGGGTATCTTCCTGTATGTATTTACTCTTTATGCGGACAATAAGCTCTTCGGGATCAAAAGGTTTTTTCATATAATCTTCTGCCCCTATTTTAAACCCTCTTGAAATAGAATTGATATCTGTCAATGCGGTAATATAAATTGCAGGGGTCTCATCCCCGGCATCTTTCAGAGAAGAAAGCACATCAAAACCGTTTACATCCGGAACATTCACATCTAAAATATAAAGATCATAGCTATTTTCAAAGGTCAGGTCAAATACTTCAGAACCCCGGTGTGCAATATCAACCACATACCCTTCCAGTTCCAAAAACTCTTTCAGGGAAGCACATAAAATTTTATCATCTTCTAATAGTAATATTTTCATCATATCAAAGTATATACAGGTAGCATTAGCACAATATTACCTCTCTATTTTTTCTTTTTTGGTGATTTCAGTACTATAAAAAATACAATCAGAATCACCGCATAAACCGCATAATAATACAATTCATTTGTTTGAGACATTATTTTACCTCCATAATGATATCAGCGCATTTAACAACTTTCATCTTTTTTTCAATCTCCCGAACATCACTCTCATCCGAAATGATCACCGGTGTGACAATATCTTTTGCATGCTCTTTAAGATAGATAAGATCTGCACGAATAACAGGATCTCCTGCTTTAAGCATATCTCCTTCCTTGACCAGACGTTCGAAACCTTTTCCATCAAGTGCCACTGTTTCAAGACCTATATGCACCATTACTTCAAGATCTTTGTCACTTTTGATACTGTAGGCATGGTTGGTAGAAAATATTTTACTGACGATACCGTCTATCGGTGCACAAAAAGTATCTGACATAGGAATAACCGCTACACCGTCACCTACCATTTTAGCTGAAAAAACCTCATCATCTACCCGCTCTATTTCAATCACCTGCCCATCTACCGGAGAGTATATCTCTCTTGTTTTACGCTTTAAAAACCCAAACATTCTTTATCCTTTTTTCCGTCATTTTGAACGCTCAATCCTAAATGACGTATTGGTATATTTGATCACACCGTCCACTATTGTCGTTATAATACTGAAATCTTCATCAAAAATAACTATATCGGCACTATGCCCTGTTTTCAATTCTCCCATTTTCATTCCAAGTTTCTGTGCAGGATACTTCGTAACCGCATTGACTGCTTCAATACGTGTCATACCTGTTTTTGTCATATTTCTAAGCGCTTCATTCATTTTCAGTACTGATCCGGCCAGTGTACCATCTTCAAGAAGTGCTTTTCCCTCACTTACAGTTACGGTTTGCCCTCCCAGATCATAATATCCTCGTTTCATACATCCGGCCCTCATGGCATCAGTAATCAGTATGAGCCTTTCCTGTTTGACTCGATGTACCAGTTTTAAGATAGACGGATGAGTATGTACAAAATCGGCAATAATATCACAGCTGACATCCGAATCAAACACCGCACCTACAATTCCCGGTTTTCTGTGATGATAGGGATTCATCGCATTGAAAAGATGTGTCGCATGGGAAATCCCCCAGCCAAAACTCTCCATACTCTGTTCAAAACTTGCATCACTGTGCCCGATACTCAAGACAATATGGGGGTAGTGTTGAGAAAGAGAGCGAATGAATTTTTCTGCGCCAGGCATCTCAGGAGCAATGGTGATCATTCTGATCTGCTCAATATAGGGTTCTATCAGTGAAAAATCAGGCTCTTTAATATAGCGTTGATCCTGTGCACCATGTTTTTCAGGATTGAGAAACGGCCCCTCCATATGTATACCGAGTATTTTGGCACCCTCAAGCCTGTTTGAAGTCATTTTCACATTCTTCAATGCTTTCGTAATCGTGGTTTGTGACATGGTCATTGTTGTTGCAAGGTACGCAGTAGTACCTGTTTGAAGCAGTGTATCAGAAATAGTTTCCAAAGCTTCGGGAGTAGCATCCATCACATCTGCCCCTCCCGATCCGTGTATATGAATATCGATAAAACCAGGGCTTACATAGGCTCCCTGTGCATCAACAATTTCAATATCTCCCCTTGGCATAGTATCTGAAATCGCAATGATGCTCTTTTCAAAGAGAAGATACTTCCCCTCAACAATACGGTCATCTACAATAAGCTTTGCATTGATAATTGCTTTGATCATATTTCCTTTGTATGGCAAATGAATTTACCGGGTATTCTTCAGTTTCTCTTTCAAAACACGTTTGAGTACTTTGCCCGTTGCATTCTTTGGAAGTTCTTCTATCACATAAATCTGTCTGGGAAGTTTGTAGTTTGCCAGATGTTTTTTCATATGCGCTCTCAGTGCCTCATCATCATACCCGTCAAACTCCTCTTCAAGCTCAATATAGGCAACCGGTATCTCTCCACTCTTTTCATCTCTTAAACCAATCACGGCAGAAGCAGATATACCCTCAAAAAGATCAATGATTTCTTCTATTTCCCGGGGGTAAATATTGATCCCTTTGGAGATGATCAAATCTTTTTTTCGATCTACAATAAAAAGAAATCCTTCCTCATCAAGATAGCCCATATCACCCGTTAAAAGCCAACCATTTACAATAGCTTCCCTCGTTGCCTCGGGGCGGTTGAAATACCCTTGCATGACATGATCTCCCTTGACGATAATATCACCTATCTGTCCGGCAGGAAGTTCATTCATCTCCTCATCCACAATTTTTATCTTATAGTCGTACTCAGCAGAACCCACCGAACCCGCTTTCTGTTTTTTCAGTGTATTGACACAGACAACAGGGCTTGCTTCACTGAGTCCATACCCTTCAAGAAGTTTTGCCCGTCTGAATTTTTTTGCCATGGCATCAAGTGTTTTAGGCTGTAATGCTGCTGCTCCGGAGATAAAAACACGAATACGGTTGAACCATCTGAAATACCAAGGCAGTTTTGCTTTTGCCAATGCATTATAGACAGCAGGTATTCCAAAGAAGAGTGTTACTCTTTTTGTCAATGTCTGCTTGAAAATATTGGAAAAAGGTTGAAGTGATTTGATAATCACCATACTTCCTCCCACATACAGAGGCATAATAACACCTACAGTAAAAGTAAAAGAGTGAAACATCGGTAAAAAGACAATCACCCTGTCTTTGGGTTTTACCTTTATCAGTTTTCTTGCAAATTCAATATTGGAAAGCAAGTTCTTGTTACTGAGCATAGCACCTTTTGGTTTTCCTGTAGTACCGGAAGTATAAATCAAAACTGCGGTATCTTCCAACCCTCTGAGAATATGTTTTACATCCTCCGTACAGAGCAAAGCTTCTTTAAAACTGATATTTTTTTCATCTGTTCTTGGAGATTCTCCTTCCCAGAGGAGGAGATCACACTGTACCTGGGCATTGGATCTGTTAACAACTTCTTCATATACGACAGAAGCAACCAGTGCTTTGCTTTCACTGTCTTTTAAAATATAACTCAGTTCTTCCTCTTTCAGGAAAGTATTTACAGGCACAACAATCGCACCTATTTTGGATAAAGCAAATACCGTATAGATAAACTCCGGTGAATTACGCAGAAAAAGTGCAATCTTGTCACCCTCTTTGATACCTTTTTGAAAGAAAAAGGAAGCAAGATTGTCTACATTCTCCAATACTTTTCCATAAGTAATCTTTTCCTCATCGACAAAAAGTGCCACTTTCCGGTTACGCTTTTTAGCCTGAACCTCCAGAAATTCGTAAAAATTACTGTATGGATACTCCATATTAGAACTCGTAAGCGATACTGATCGTTGAAAGTACGGCACCGCCGCCGTTAAATGATCCACCATTTACAAGAACAGGATTGTCATTAATTCCTTTTGGCATGGTAATAGAGTCTTTGGAATCAATCAGCAGGGCAGCACCCCAGGAAAGATTTTCTGTCTGTTGGTATCTAAATCCCATAGAGAAAATTTTTGCATCGGAGTCCGGCAGTTCAAAACCAAGTGTTTCAAGCGGTACAGGTGTCTCATCTATGGCAAGCCCCATCATCATGGTAATTTTATCCATCACTATTGTTGCACCCAGTCTGAAGGTATTTGTATCTTTCCAGTTTTTCGGGGTGACAGGAAGAGGGGTACCCACAAATTCCAGTTTTTCATAAGTTGACCAATATGTTCTTTCATAGACAGCTTCCAGAGTAAACGTATTGCTCCATGTTTTGCTTACAGCAATATTCAATGCTGCAGGCAGAGGTACTTTTACACTTGCATCCATAGACTGACCGTTAATAGTTGCTGTTCCGTCTTCATCCAGATCCACATTCGATCGGTAGGTTGCAGCCAGAGTAATATCGGAGGTCGGCTTATAACTTAGTGCAAGGTTATAACCGAATTCAACTGTATCACCATCCATATTGACAGTTAAAGGCATACCGATATCTCTTGCATCACTTTTTACAGTACCTTCACTGTAGACCAGTCTCACACCACCACCTATGGCAAGGTTATCCATAATTTTATAGGAAAACGAAGGACTCAGTTCCACAATTTTGAGTGTAAACTCCTGGGCAAAGGCTTTCTGGTAGGGCGTATTCCATTTTTTTGTCAGACCTCCGGGTGCTGTCAAGCTTACTCCCCATCGGAAATCACCTATGGCATTGGCTACATAATGGGCATTTGGAATTACAATATTTTCTGTTTCCGTATGCCCACTGTATGGATCCATCAGTACATAATCTGTCTGAGGCAAAGTAGCCAGCGTAATTCCACCTTCCACATACTGCTTGTCTTCCATAAATGCCATATTTGCCGGGTTATAGTAAGCCGTATCTGCTCCTGAAGTATGTGCAACATACGCTGCACCCAGTGCCATAGAATTTAAAGACTGCTCCGGAATTTTATATCCTCCCGCCATTATCATTGTACTTGCCGCTGCACTCAGTGCCAACCCTTTTACGATCGTTTTCATTTTTTCTCCTCTTTTTTGTACTGTTCATTGTATGCTGAACTTGAATCAAGATCCCTCAGGGGACCCTGAATCAAGTTCAGGACAATATTTTTTTATTTCTCTATCAGTGCGTAAAGCGCCTTGATCTCCTCGGGCCAGATCGATTCATCTATCGTTTCCAGAATAAGCGGAATATCATCCATACGGGGGTCATTCATAATAAACCCAAAAGCATCCCATCCTATCTCCCCTTCACCCAAAGAAGCATGTCTGTCCACCCGTGAACCAAGTTTTGGTTTGGAATCGTTCATATGCATTCCCATCAGATACTCAAAGCCTACAATCCTCTCAAAGCGATCCATCGTCTCATCATAGGCTTCGCGGGTCCGCAAATCATACCCTGAGGTAAAAGTATGACAGGTATCGAGACAGACACCTACTCTGCTTTTATCTTCTACTTTTTCTATGAGGTGAGAAAGATGCTCAAACCGATAACCAAGATTTGACCCCTGTCCCGCTGTATTTTCAATAACCAGTTTGACATTGGAATCTTTGGTTGCTTCAATAGCGATATTCATCGATTCGGCAATGACATCCAGGCAGTGCAGTTCAGCTTCCCTCAATTTGTCATCATACTCCGGATCTTTCTTTGGGATCTTTACCAGATGTGAACCGGGATGAAAATTAAGCTTGTCCAGTCCAAGCTGTTGACAACGCTCCAGTTCATCAATAAATGCAGCCCTTGATTTCTCCAGTTTCTCCGCTTCAGGATGTCCAAGATTAATCAGATAGGAATCGTGCGGCAAGACATGTTTTGGCAAAATACCCGCATCTTCCAGATTCTTTTTAAATGCATCGATCGTTTTTTGCTCCAAGGGTTTGGCAACCCACTGTCTCTGGTTTTTTGTAAATACTGCAAATGCTTTGGCCCCGATAGCCATCGCATTAAGCGGTGCATTGTCTACCCCTCCGCTTGCACTGACATGTGCTCCTACGAATTTCATTGTTTGATCACCTTGATGAGAATTTTATTTATTGTATCACGGAAGAGTATTTGCTTATTTAAAACTGTATATTCAATATGGTATTTATTGGTCTTTATAAGTTTTTGTGTAAAGCCGTTACGCTTTTGTACCATATTGGCCCCACCGAAAACCGGCTTTCCTCTAAATATCTGTTCAATGGTATCAGGAGGATAGCTTTGATTGAGAACATAGGTGTTAAATGCTGTTTTAGACATACATTTCAAACGGCTTATACACACAGAGCCTTTGGTAATTCTCAAGGTCATAAGCACCTGACCACTGCCGTATATTTCTGCTTTGACCTCATCACTGTTCTCATAGACAAAACCCATATCAGCATATTTAAGCGTAGGTGTTTTCAATACAATATAGGCACTGTTCTGTTGTGTATAGACCACCTCATTACATCCAAATAATAACAAAAGAAGTGATAATATCAAGAGATATTTTATCTGTTTCATTAAAAATTCCTATTTTTTAATCAAATTGTACCTAATTTAAGAGTTATTTAAGCAATCTGTCTATATAATCTCGTCCACAAGTTGTGAATGGCCCCTTCGTCTAGCGGTTAGGATCCATGGTTTTCATCCATGTTACAGGAGTTCGAGTCTCCTAGGGGTCACCATTTGTACCTTGTAAATGATATTTTGTTGGCCCCTTCGTCTAGCGGTTAGGATCCATGGTTTTCATCCATGTTACAGGAGTTCGAGTCTCCTAGGGGTCACCAACATACCTACAGAAAAACGCTCCCTTTAAAAGCAATCATTTTTTATTATACCTGTCAAAACTTATGCTTCTATTTTCTTATCGGCCGATGGAATGGTCAAGCTGTGCCAAAGCAATATAATAGTCATAATAGGCAGACACCAAACCGGAGAGAGCACGAATATACCCCTGCTGTGCATCCTGAAGCTCAACATAATCTGACAGATCATTCTCATAACGTTTTTTGGCCTGCTCGAATTTTTTTAAACTTGCCCGGGTAATACTCTCTGAAAGTTTGACATTTTTTCTGCTTCTTCTTACACCTATATGGGAGTCTACCACCTGGCGTTTGATCGCCAGTTTGAGGCTTTGCCTCTGGGAGGCGGCTTTCAGTACCGCTATCTTTGCCTCCTGTACGTTCGCATCGGTCTGATAACCCGAAAAGAGGTTCCATTGCATCTGCAAGGCGATCTGTCCCTGTCTGCTGTCATCAATATGCTGTGCTGTATAGTTCGCCCCTACAGAGAGGGTAGGATAGTAATCTCCCTGAAAAGCTTTCACATTGGACTGTGCACTCCTGATGACATGTTCCGAACCTTCCAGCACATAACGATGGGTATAGGCAAACGCCTCCAATGAACCAAGAGAACGTTTCATTGTCGGCAGGTTTCGGCTCAGGTTGGGCAGAGGAAGTTTTTTACTGTAGAGTGTATAGTTTCCGCCATAAGGCAGATATCCTATCGCTTCTTCAAGAATAGCCCTTGTCAGTTCAAGGTCATACTTGGCATTTTCCAAGTCGAGTTTTGCCTGTTCTACCCGTACCTGGGCATCGGAAACATCGATGATGGTTTTGATACCTGCTGCCAGATAACGCTGTGTACGGTGCAGCTGCTGCTTTTGAAGTTTGACATTTTTACGCTGTACATCAATGATACTTTTGGCTTTCAGCACATCATAATACGCTTTTTTTATCGTATAGATCTTGTCTGAAATAATCTGCTGCATCTGCGCCCGGTAGGCCAATGCTTCCTCTTTGGCACTGCCGACAAGACCGCTTGTCTTTCCAAAATCATACAAAAGCTGTGAAGCACCCAATGTCCCCGTCAGAAGATCAACATTATTAGAATCGTCTTTAACCCTATTATATTGCTTTCCCGCATTTACACTGACATCTACAGAGGGAAGGTAAAATCCTTCTGCCTCTTTCGTTCTCTGCATTGCTCCCTCAAAATCAAAACGGCTGCTGTCAATATCGGGACTGTGTTTCAGTCCAAGTGCTATGATCTCATCGATCGTTAATATATGTGAGGCAGCGCTCACGGAAGAGAACATGATACAGGCGAACAGAAGAGACCTTCCAAACCGTGAGATCATTTTCATTTTTTCTCCTTGCCAAAATGCGCTTTCATTCGTTCAAGCACCACAAAAAGTATCGGTGTCAACAAAAATGTCAATACCGTTGACATAAGCATCCCTCCAAAGACCGCAGTACCCAGAGACTGTCTTGAAGCTGCACCCGCACCCGAAGCAAATACCAGAGGTAAAATCCCCAGAAGAAAGGCAAAGACCGTCATCAAAATCGCCCGAAGCCTCAACACAGAAGCCTGAATGGCCGCATCAACAATGGCCATGCCCCCAGCTTTAAGCTCCTTGGCGAATTCGATGATGAGAATGGCATTTTTGCTTGACATACCGATGAGCAGTACAAGACCGATCTGCGTATAGATGTCATTGAGCAGTCCTGCCATCATATTGGCACCCAGCGCACCGAACATCACCACCGGAATAGGCAGCATGACCATCAACGGTGTCAACCAGCTTTCATACTGTGCCGAGAGGAAAAGAAAGACCATCAGCAACGAGAGTATGAAAATGAAGACTGCGGCATTACCTGCCTCTTTCTCCTGTAGTGTGATCCCCGAGAATTCATACCCGATCCCCGAAGGCAGGTATTTGGCTGCTGTCTCTTCAATGGCAGCAATGGCATCGGAAGAAGAGAAGCCTTTCTTGATGTTATGCACCCCGTTAACGGCAATGGACTGGTAGCCGTTAAAGTGGGTAATGACATTGGGGCCTATGGTATTTTTGATCTTGACAATGGTAGAGAGGGGGATCATCTCACCCTTGTTGTTCTTGACAAAAAAGGCGGTAATATCCTGCTTCGTTGTTCTGTACATCGGGTCTGCCTGTAAAAAGACACGGTAAGTCTTTCCAAATTTGTTAAAATCATTCACATATAAAGACCCCAGATAGGTCTGCAAGACGGCAAAGACATCATTGAGTCTCAGCCCCAAAGAGAAGACTTTGTCCCGGTCAATATCTACATAAAGCTGCGGATAATTTGCATTGAACATCGTGTATGCCGCCATGATCCGTTCATCGGCCTTGAGTTTCTGAATAAAACTGTGTGCCTCTTTTTCAAAAGTTTTTAGCGGCATACCTTTACGGTTCTGCAATTTAAACTCAAAACCGCCAATGGCGGAGATACCCGGTATGGAAGGTGCCCCGAAAATACGTGTTTTGGCTTCAGGCACCTTGGCATTGATACGTTTTTGCAAAGAAGAGATAAGGAATGGTACGGAAGTCTCTTTGCTTGTCCTTTTGTCCCAGTCATCGAGAATGACATAAAGCGTGGCATTAGAGGAGTCGGCAACCCCCGTAATGGTATTGAATCCGTTGATACTTACCACATCATACACCCCTTTGGTCTGCTTGAGTATCTTGACAATCTTCTGTGTACTGGCTTCAAGGTTTTTCAGTACCGTTCCGGGCTGCAACGCAACCGAAGCAATAAGTGTCCCCTGGTCTTCATCGGGAAGGAAACCTGTAGGCAGAAGCTTAAATGCGGCAAAGGTTCCAGCCAAAAGCAGTACATAGACCAAAAGTACCGATACCCAGCCTCTAATCAGCCAGTGCAGCAGCTTTTCATAGCCTGATTTTACGGCATCAAGTCCACGGTTAAAGGCACGGAAAAAGAGATTTTTCTCTCCTTCGTGTTCACGCAGTATCATTGCTGCCAGAGCAGGAGAAAGGGTCAATGCCACCACAGAGGAGATGAGTACGGAAAAAGAGATGGTCATTGCAAACTGCTGGTAGAGTGCCCCCGAAATACCCGGAATGAAACTGACAGGCACAAACACTGCAAGCAGTACCAGCGTAGTGGAGACAATAGGTCCAAAGATCTCTTTCATTGCAGTGATAGTTGCCTCTTTCACGGAGATACCGGGGTGTTTATGCAGGTTTGTTTCGACATTTTCCACAACCAGAATGGCATCATCCACCACGATCCCGATGGCAAGAATGAGACCGAAGAGCGTCAGTGTATTGATGGAAAAGCCGGCTATGAGCAGCACGGCAAAAGTACCGATGAGCGAAACAGGGATCGCCACGGCAGGAATGATGGTCGCCCGAAAAGACTGCAAAAAGAGGTACACCACAAGCAGTACCAGCAGCAGGGCTTCAAAGAGTGTCTTGACCACCTCATCGATGGAGACTTCCACAAACTTCGTGGTATCGTATGTTGCTGCCAGTTTAATCTCTTTGGGGAAGGTTTTCTGTAAGGCTTTGAGCTTTGCTTTGACCTGCTTTGCTACATCCAGCGCATTGGCATTTGGCAGCTGAAAAATACCCAGCATGGCACTGGGTTTTCCGTTAAGTTTTGCAGAGCTTATGTAACTCTCCGAGCCCAATTCCACACGTGCAATATCTTTGAGGTAAATTTTTGAACCATCTTCATTTTCACGAACAATGATATTTTTAAACTCTTTGGCAGAACTCAAACGTGTCTTTGCCACAAGGGTATACTGGTATTTACGCTGTGTAGAGAGTGCCGTATCGCCTATGGTTCCCAGTGAGACCTGAATATTCTGCTCTTTGATCGCCTGTGTCACTTCGTTGAGTGTCACCCCCAATGCGGAAAGTTTGTCAGGGTTCAGCCAGATACGCATCGCATAACGCCGCTCTCCAAAGTTGACCACATCGGAAACCCCGTCAATACGTTTAAGCTCATCTACGACATTCAGTGAAGCAAAGTTTGAGAGGAACAGTGCATCATGACGCGGGTTGCTCGACTGCACCGAGATCATCAAAAGCATGGAGGAGGAGAGTTTTTTGGTACTGACCCCTTTCTGCTTGACCGCATCGGGCAGTGTCGGCAGAGCCAAAGCAACACGGTTCTGCACATCAACCGTTGCCATGTCAAGGTTGCGTGCAAGGTCAAAATAGACTTTGATGGTGGAGGTGCCGTCAGAAGAGGAGGAGGATTCCATGTAGATCATCCCCTCTGTACCGTTCAGCTTCTCTTCAATAGGCGCGGTCACTGTTTCTTCAACGATCTCCGCAGAACCTCCCGGATAATTCGCACTGACCTGTACCGTAGGAGGCACGATCTGAGGGAATTGTGCGATGGGAAGAATATTGAGGGCGATAAGCCCGACAATGACAATAAAAATAGAGATGACCATTGCCACAATGGGGCGTTTAATGAAAAAGACCGAGAACATCGTATTACTTTTTCACTTTCACGGGGTTGGGAACTTCCACAGGTACCACTTTACTTCCCTCTGCCAAGCCGCTAACAATACCAACAATCACCCGGTCTCCCGGTTTTAAAGAGTCTCCGACAAGCATCAGGTCATTGTTGCCAAAAAGCGGTTTAATATGTACGGTATGCACTTCATTTTGTGCATTGACCACATACACATAACTGCCCTCCTGGTCCTGAGAGATCTGGTCCGGGTGAACGGCCAGAACATCATACTCTCCCAAAAAAAGGTCTATTGAGACAAAACTTCCCGGGAAAACAAGCCCCTTTTCATTGTTGACCACAGCACGCATGGCAACCGTGCCCGTACTGCTGTTGGAGATGTTGTCAATAAAGTCTATCTGTCCGTTAAGTACTCCTGTGATCTTGTCATCTCCGCGAACACTCACTTTAACTTCGGGTTTTTTCGATTTTCCGTAGCGTTTGATCAATGCCACTTCCCTGGCACTGGGATTGAAATTGACATACAGTTTTTTACTGTCCACAATTTTTGACAAAATTGTTCCTGCCTTAACAATATTACCTATAAGCACAAGCGGTTTTCCTATCTGTCCATCAATACTCGCCTTGACATCACAATATTCCAAGTCCAGATTGGCCCTTTTCAACGCAGCTTCATCAGACCGGATAGTCGCTTCATACTGTTTAAGCGTAGCGGTGAGTTCATCGAGCTTCTCACGTGGTGCAAGCTGTTCTTTAACTAGAGGCGTATACCGCTTCACATTGGCTTTTGCCAGTGCATAGGAAGCTTTGTCTTTTTCCAAAATGGCATTTTTCTGGTCCCACACCGCCTGATATTCACTCTTGTCTATTGTGAAAAGAAGATCACCCTTCTTAACTTGTTGTCCGGGTTTAAAATGGTAGGCTTTAAGTTCACCCCCGATCCTGGCGATCACATCGACCTCATCAAAAGCCTGTGTTTTCCCTGTAAAATGTATCCATATAGGATATTTCTCTTTTTTCAGCGTATGTACATTGACGTGTATCGGTGCTTCTGTAATACCTGCGGTTTCCTCTTTTTTCTCTGTGCCGCATCCAGTAAGAAGCCATAAAGAGAGCAATAATATTGTAAAGTATATGACCTTTCTATAAATATGCATCTCTTCCCCTACTGTGCAAAATTAGATATCTATTTTATCTGCTTCTACCTAAGATAGTCATTTTGAAGGCTGATCGGAGATAATAATACTGTTCTTTGTTTTGACAGAACTTTTTCTCTCATCAAATGCTTTCACCTCTTTCTCATGTTTCTCTTTTAGCGCTTTACGAAGTCGGGCATACTCTTTTTCTTTGAGTTCTGCAATCTCTTTTTCAAGCTGATCGATATAGGCATTCAATTCATTGATCAACTCTTTGTACCTTTCGCAACTCTCGTAAGTATTGTTGATGACCCTGTTGTCAACAAAAGCCGTATCGACAACCGGTCTGATGATAACGGGGCTCTCAACAGGATTCACCGGTGCAATAGGCTGTACAGGATGAGGAGGGATTGGCGGTCTTTGATGCATCATAACCTCAGCCAATGCAAAAATGCTCAACCCGAAAGTGAGTGAGAAAATAAGGATAAGACTTTTCATAATGATCCCCTCTATATCTATAGATATTTCAAAATTATTATATCGAATCGTTAAATAAAAAATATGGATAGTTTGGTATGCTGTTGTATTAAGAATGGTGGAGCATAGCGGGCTCGAACCGCTGACCTCTTCGCTGCCAGCGAAGCGCTCTCCCAGCTGAGCTAATGCCCCACAGAGTTGGAAGAAAAGAATTCTAGCATAAGATCGATAAAATATTGCCTATCTTATGCCAAATTGTAAAAATTATGAACGTTGGGTCACTTCAAGCAGGTGATATCCGAACTGTGTCTTCACCGGACCGTGTACGACACCGACCTCATCATTGAAAACCACTTTGTCAAATTCGGGAACCATCTGTCCCTGGGAAAAAGTACCGAGCTCTCCGCCATTTGCACCGGAAGGACAGGTAGAGTTCTCTTTTGCTGCCTGTTCAAAGCTGATCTTGCCGGAGTTGATCTGTTCTTTGAGTTCATTACATTTTGCTTCGCTGTCAACCAAAATATGTCTTGCACTTGCTGTTGCCATGTTTCTTTCCTTTAGATATGGGTATCGAAAGAGACCAATTCGCCTCTTTTGAGTCGGGGTATTATATCGGTTTTTATTTTACGTATGATAAACATTTTTTTGTCCAAAGGTATATTCCCGTCTACTTTGATACTTTTCAATTTGGCATCATAATGTTTAATCAGGAAATTACGCAGGACATTCTGCAACTCCTCTTCACTCATCACCTGAAATGTGTCATCAACCGCCAGTCCCATGAGATGAGGATGTTCATTTTCTCCATTGATAAGGGCAGAGAACATGGCCGCATAGCCTCCGAACATATTGATATCGATGACATCAAGTACCGAGTCTATGAGTTCGGGTTTTTCCAGCAGTGTCTTGAGAATACTCAGCTGTGCAACATCATCACGTTTTTGGGAAAAGTTGTCTCTCGGCCTTGACTGATTTGCCTGATTTCCGAACAGTGCGGGAGAGACACCCAAAAGTGTTGCTGCCATCGGGATATAGGCATCTCTGATAATAGGGGTCAGACGCTCCAAGAACTGTTTGACATTTCCAAAAGCAGCCTCTTTGGCTCTTGGGTCATTCAGATCGAATGTCTCAATGGTCTGTTCCAGAACAAAGGGGATCAGCGGTTTGGCTTCACGCAGGAGTTTGGCTACCGATTCACTCTGCCCTTTGGCAATAAGGTCGGCCGGGTCCTGTCCGTCAGGGAAAAGTACTACGCCACCGTCAAAACCGGAATGAGAAAGCATTTGTGCCGCTTTCATGGCTGCTGCCTGCCCTGCCTTGTCACCGTCATAGGCCAAAATGATCTTCGGCGCACCCTTACGCAGCAGCGGCAGGTGTTCTGTGGTCAAAGCTGTTCCCAGTGTGGCCACCGCTTCGGTAAAACCGGCCTGATGGAACATCACCACATCCAGGTACCCTTCGCAGACGATCAGTTTCTTATTCTTGTAGATACTCTCTTTGGCCAGATCGTAGCCGTAAAGCAAGCGTGACTTGTTAAAGAGTTTTGTCTGCGGAGAGTTAATGTACTTGGCGGGGTGGTTGGTAATGGTACGTCCCCCAAATCCTACCGCTGCTCCGCTTGTTGAAAAAATAGGAAACGTAATACGCTCCGTCAGACGGGCATAATAGCGTCCCCCCTCACCCTGGGCAATGATACCGGCATCTACCGCTTTGGGCAGAGGAAGCAGTGCAGAATTGAGGAAATTGATGACCGCATTACCCTCAGGCACATACCCTATGCCGAAACGTTCTATGGAACTCTGGGATATGCCTCTCTCATGCAGGTACTGCTTGGCAGTCGGGTTATTTTCCAGATTCTTGACATACCAGGTCTGTATGGCTTCAAGCACCCGTTTGGCATCGGAATAGTCCGAAGAACCTTTCGTATAATTTAAAGAAAAATTGAACATTGATGCCAGTTTTTCTATGGCTTCCGGGTAGGAAAGCTTCTCCAGTTCCATTACAAATTTAATGCTGTCCCCACCTACACCACAGCCAAAACAATGGTAGATCTGCTTACTCGGGCTGACCACAAAAGAAGGGGTTTTTTCTCCATGAAAAGGACAGTTTGCCTTGTAGTTCGCCCCGGCTTTTTTGAGCTCGATGAAACTTCCGACCACATCAACGATATCGATACTGTTCTTGAGGGATTCAATGGAAGCATTATCGATCATAATACTTCCATTCTCGCCAATGACGAAGCTTTAGTGAGAGGAATGGATACAAGGCTCTGCCTTGTGTTCAGGAGAAAAAAATAGTAGGCATTATCTATCATAGCGGTATTATATCTAATTTGATATAATCCAAGGACAATTATAATGCGTAATCAGGATGAGCAATGAGCAACCCAAAAACACAAATTCTATCTATAAATGCATCACATAGCAATGCATGCCAACACTCATCATTCATTATGCTGCCCAAGGAGGCATAATGGAAACAATACTGCCTGCATACAATGACCCCCTTTTCAGTATACTTCTGATCATTGTCATTGCCCTTATCATCTCGGTTGTCACTTATGCCTGGGGGCTGTACAAACAACAAAAAGAAGAGGGGCACCTTTTAAAGTTCCTCGAAAAATTTGACAGTGCCGAATGTACTCTCGATACGGATGACATGCCGTTTGAAACCCACATGTTCAAGCCGCTTACCCTGCTTGCCAAGGCTTTTGAGAACTCCGGTGAATACCACAAAGCGATCAATATCTACCTCTACATCATTAAGAATATTGCTGACGAACTGACCAAAATGGAGCTTATGGAAAGATTGGGGAACACCTACCTGCATGCCGGTTTTCTTGAGCGTGCCCGTTCAATCTATACGGAAATACTCAGAAAACGTCCCAGAAATGCAAAAGTGCTCTACGAACTTGGTGTGGTTTATGAAATGATGCACAAGTATGAGAAGGCTCAGGAGATCATTGAACCGCTCAACACACTCAATGAAGACACCCACACACTGAGTAAATTTCTTGAACTCTCTGCCTTGACTGCCAACAAGGTAATGGGCACAGACGAAAAAATTGCACAGCTCAAGCATATCCTGGAAGAAGAGCCGAAACTCTACCGTCAGATTATCGATACCCTTCTCAAACTCGACACGACCACCGCCTGGCAGATCATCGACCCCAAGCGTATCAAAGAGGTCATAGACATCCTCTGGTTCTTACCGAATTCACAACTCGATTTAGATATAATTACATCCAATAAGACGCTCTCTACGCTCTATTATGCCAAAGGATATTTGCAGAAACCGACACATAAAAGCGGGATATTTGCACTTGATATGCTGGCAACGGCCAGAGAAAACGGATTTGAGGAGGGAGACCTTCTCTTCTCCTACCTGTGCAGGAAGTGCAAACAGAGTTTCCCTGTCTCGTTTAAACGCTGTCCCAACTGTATGGCAATAAATTCTGTAGAAGTGGAGGAAGAAATTGCAAAAGCAAGCCCGAAAACAGATTACTCTCTACTCTGACGGATCGAGCCTTGGCAATCCCGGCCCCGGCGGCTACGGAGGCATACTGGAGTTTAAAGGTAAACGTAAAGAATTCTCAGGCGGAGAAGCGCATACCACCAACAACCGTATGGAGCTTTTAGGTGTCATTGAAGGACTCAAACTGCTCAAAGAACCCTGTAATGTAGAAGTGGTCTCCGACAGTTCATACGTGGTCAAAGCCATTAACGAATGGCTGGAGGGGTGGATACGCAGAGACTTCAAAAAGGTCAAAAATATCGACCTCTGGAAAGCCTACATTGAAGCGGCTGCACCGCATAATGTACACGGTACCTGGGTACGGGGGCATGACGGGCATCCTGAAAACGAACGCTGTGACGAACTGGCACGCAATGAAGCAGAAAGATTCAAAGCTTTGGCAACATAGCCTTTCGACAGACTCAGAGGTCGGGATATCTGCTCCCGGAAGATGCAAAAAGAGAGAGAACAAAAAACAAAGGAAAGTGAACATGAACGATTACAGTCAGCTTGAAAAAAGACTGAACTATACTTTTAAAGACAAGCAATTGATTATTGAGGCTTTGACCCACAAGAGTTACAAAAAGCCTTACAATAATGAGCGGCTTGAGTTTCTCGGAGATGCCGTGCTTGACCTCATCGTAGGAGAATACCTCTTCAAAAAATTCCCAAAATCCGATGAGGGAATACTCTCCAAGATCCGAGCTTCTCTTGTCAATGAAAGCGGTTTCACCCTTTTGGCACGTAAAATCAACCTCGGTTCCTATATCTTTCTTTCTCTTGCGGAAGAGAACAATAACGGCAGAGACAAACCTTCCCTGCTCTCCAATGCCTTTGAAGCGATCATCGGGGCGGTTTATCTGGAAGCCGGACTGAATACGGCCAAAGAGATCTCGATTGCCTTGCTGGAAGAGTGCCATCCGAAGATTGACCTTAAAAGTCTTTCCAAAGATTACAAAACAGCCCTTCAGGAACTGACACAGGCAACACATGGTGTCACCCCAAGCTATGAAATGCTCGGTTCTTCCGGGCCTGACCATAAAAAAGAGTTCGAGATCGCCGTGATACTGGACAACAAGACCATTGCTTCTGCCAAAGGAAAAAGCAAGAAAGATGCGCAGCAGAAAGCTGCAAAGATCGCCTTAGAGAAACTGAAAGGGTAACATTTGAATACGTTTGGAAAAAAACTGACACTCACCACCTTTGGTGAATCCCACGGAAAAGCCATAGGGTGTATCCTTGACGGTGTACCTGCCGGCCTGGAGATAGATGAATCCTTTATTCAATCTGAACTTGACAGAAGGAAACCGGGGAAAAGCAAACTGGAGACCGGACGCAAAGAGGATGACAAAGTAGAGATACTCTCCGGTGTCTTTGAAGGTTTGAGTACCGGTACACCTATTGCCATGATCATCTTCAACACCAACCAGAAGAGCAAAGACTACGACAATGTCAAAGACCTTTTCCGTCCGGGACATGCTGACTTCACCTACTTTCACAAATACGGACTCAGAGACTACCGCGGCGGCGGGAGAAGCTCTGCCAGAGAGACTGCTGCTCGTGTGGCAGGCGGTGCCATTGCCAAACTGATGCTCAAAGAACTTGGCGTAGAGATACAGAGCGGTCTGTGCGAAGTAGACGGTATCAAAGGTCAGGTACAGGATTTTGAACATGCCAAAAGTTCAAAGCTCTATGCCCTTGACCCCTCCGTAGAAGCCGCACAGGAAACAACTATTTTGACAGCCAAAGAGAACCATGACTCTGTAGGTGGCGTAGTACTTACCACTGCAACCGGTGTACCTGTCGGACTGGGTGAGCCGCTTTACTACAAACTCGATGCCGTTCTTGCCGAAGCGATGATGGGCATTAATGCCGCCAAGGCTGTAGAGATCGGTGACGGTGTGGCAAGTACCCATCTCAAAGGTTCCCAAAATAATGACGAGATCACACTGAACGGTTTTAAAAGCAACCACTCAGGCGGTACACTGGGAGGCATCAGCAATGGTGACACACTCATCGTCAAAACACATTTCAAACCGACCCCCTCTATTTTCCGGGAGCAGCAGACCATCACCACACAAAACGAAGAAGTGACCTGCAATCTCAAAGGACGGCATGACCCCTGTGTTGCCATACGCGGTGCGGTGGTCTGCGAAGCCATGATGGCACTGACGCTTGCCGATATGGCTCTGCTCAACCTGGGCAAAAAGATGGATCATCTCAAAAGTATCTATCAGTAAACCAAAGGATACATTGATGAAAAAACTCGGTTTTGGTCTTATCGGCCTTATTACTTTAGCCACCCTCTACTATCTGACTGCCGGTTCGGCACAGATAACACAAAGAGCAAAGCAGCAGCTCAACCATGAACTAAGTACACTGCAACAGAGCGGTTTTTCCATAAAAGAGAGACAAAGCACAGAAAAAACAGAGCATTTCATTATTGTATTTAACGATCCAAAAAAAATGACACAATACCTGAAAGCGCAGGGAGGGGAGATAACACTGGAAGATGCCAATGCACTCAAAGGCATGCAGGTCGGTGTTGATGCCAAATATCTTCCAGACAGCTACAGTGCACTCTCTCTTGATCTTTACCCGGTTGCACTTCCAAAAAGTATGCTTGAAGATTTGGGAGAAGAGGACAAAAAACTGGTAGAGCACATTAAAACAATGCTTGCCCAAAAAGCCTTTTTACTGCATGTAGATTTCAATAAGATGCTTTCGGGTTTCAAGGGCTATCTCAAAGATATCAACGAAACCATAGAAGAAGACGGTGAAAAAGTAACTGTCGCAGCAAAAAGAATGACTTTTAAAGGGAATATAAAAGAGGGAAATATCCATGATTTTTCACAAAAGGTAGGGTTGATCTCACTGGATGCAGGCAAAGAGCTTCAAGCCAGGGTCATCAATGTCGAGGGGAACTATGTGATGACAGGTAAAACACCTTATGATATTACTTCAAAATATCACACTCAGGCCATTACTGTCAAGGCGGAACCGACACTCTCATTTTCTGTAAAAGATATTGACAATGAAACAAAAAATTCACTTCATAACGGTTTGCTCAAAAGCCTCATTTCTACAAAAATAAAACTGCTTGAGATCAATGAAGCACAGAAAAAACATATTATAAAAAATATTGTGCTTGACTTTACCGTTGACAATCTTGACATTGGCGCACTGGAAGCGCTTCAAAAAACTGACCCCGAAGATGAAACACGTATTCAGCAGCTGACACAACAGATACTCTCCAGAGGTATTACACTGACTCTACCGGAGTTTTCTGCCCAAAATATCGTAGATAACGGTACCCAGATGAGAGGTTTCGATATGAACGGTTCTGTTGTTATTGATAAATCCTTCAGCATGGCAGCCGTCTCACAAAATCCGTTTGCAGCCCTTGAAGCATTGCAGATCAAAACACATATTACCATTTCAAATGAACTTTATGCCCTTACCGTACAGGATCCCAGAGCAATGATCATGATGATGATGGTCCCACCGGCTACACAGAAAAACAATAAGATATACGATATAAGTTTCTCTGGGGGAAAACTGATTGTGAACGGCACTTCCTTCTAAAAAAGTGTCGGTTCGTCCAAACCTTTCACCCGAAAGGTCTGACGGTGTATCTCACACCTGCCGTATGTTAGCAAAGCTTCAATATGTGCTTTGGTACCATAACCCTTGTGTTTTTCAAAACCGTACTGCGGATACTTTTCAGCCATTGCGACCATCTCTCTGTCACGCGTTACCTTTGCCAAAATACTTGCTGCGGAAACTTCTGGGATTTTATCATCTGCTTTGACCATGGTTGCGATATTGTCCACCCCAAAAGTACTGTTCCCGTCAAAAAGGTAGTCTACCTCCGGTAAATGTTTTTGTATGGAAAGTAAACCTTGCTGCAAACACTGAGAAATACCTAGTGCATCTACTTCCTCAGCAGAAAAAGAGACAATATGATACTCTGCATTTTCCTGGATAAGAGGAAACAGTATTTCTCTTTTCTTTTCTGTCAACTTCTTTGAATCCATCAGCCCGTCTACCGGATTTCGCAGAATGACACCGGCCATAACAAGCGCACCGGCCAAAGGCCCGCGTCCTGCTTCGTCTATACCGCATAAAGGTAATTTTTTCATAATAATCCTAACACATCTGATATAATCTCTTGTCACTTTTAACAGGAGTATTATTATGACACTCCCATAATGTATCTAGTTCTAAACATTCCAAATTTCTCATCCATCCCCTCGGTATTTGACCAAGATTCTACAGCTTCTATATCAAACTCATTCTCTAGTGCTACCCAAACCGCTTGCTCTAAAGACTGTGCATCATCCCAATGATAATACGCAGCGAGTCTGTCTTTGATACAATCAGTCGGTGTTAAAAGTTTTAATGTACCTGTCTCTGTTTTACGGGAAGATACTTCTTTTACCGGTGCATCACCAACACCTAAAGGCCCTCTGGGAAACTCAATAAATAACGAGGTGTTTTCATGAACGAAATAACGTTTCATCTTATACTCGGTAAATCCAAGTTTTTGCATAATTGCTTTTATTTTACGATGTCCGCCATTAAACCGATCAATAAGGTCTATATCATCGGATGTGTATCTGCCTTTACTATAAAGTTCTACGCAACATCCTCCAGAGAGTACCGTCTCTATACCCTCTTTTTCTAAAGCTTCGCAGACAAAAGCAGCCAACTCTTCCATGCTCATTTCTTTTATAGGCTTCATAATGGCTTTCCTGTTCTTCTGGGACGTTTACGTTGTTTAGTAAGTCTCTCTCTTTCTTCCGGACTATAAAATTCTCGTGCTTTTTCTAATAACGCATGCAATTCATCTCTAAAAGCATACCGTGGATTAAACATAAAAAGTCGTGTACGTCCTACTGTCTGACTCACCAGTATGCCACCTGCTTCCAAACGCTCTAACTGTTTTTTAATAGGGTCAACACTAGTGTCGTAAAAATCTGCTATTTTTTTAGCATAGCCTTCACCATGGACATCTATGTACTGCAACACTCGCTCACGGTTTTTAGAACCAAACAATTCAGCTAACATAAGTACTCTTTTCTAGTCCGCATAAACTACTTTGTAGTTTTAAATTACTATATTATAGTTTATATACTTTAAAATGTCAAATTATGCTTCCTGGAAAATCTCCAAAAATGCTTCTCCGTAACGTTCGAATTTCACTTCACCGATGCCGTGAACTTCAAGCATGCTTTCTTTATTATCTGGCTGCTTGACACTCAAGTCTTTGAGCGTTTTATCGGAAAAAACAATATAGGGAGGTATCCCTTTTTCTGAAGCGATCTCTCTGCGTAACTCTCTAAGTCTGTCATACATCTCCACATCGTAGTCGTCAAAGAAAGTAACTTTGTGTTTTGCATTGGCCTTCTGTACCGTCAGACGCTCTTTTTTCAAATCAATGGTATGGGATCCTTTGATGACCTCTACACCAAAGGCTGTCAACTTATAAACCTTGAACTCTCCTATCTGCACGGCTCCCAGTTCCAGAAGTTTGTCACCAATGGTCATCCACTGTGTTTTACTGTATTCTTTCCCAATACCGTAGACAGAGAGTGCATCGTGTCCGTTTTGCAGCACTCTCTGCTCTTTGCTGCCTTTGAGAACATCAATCACATAGTGCAGTCCAAATTTTTGTTCTGTCCGTAACATGGTCGAAAGCAGCATACGTGATGCCGTTGTAATATCTACCTTCTCACTCTCTTCAGTGCTACAGTTGTCACATTTGTCTTTACACACATCAATACGATCATCAAAATAGGCAGCAATACTCTGGTGGCGGCAATTCTCCGAATTGGCAAAACGTACCATACTGTCAAGTTTGTTGAATGCATGCTGTTTGTAGGGTGTTTCCGGCAGATCTTCTATAAACATCTTCTGCTGGACGATATCCTGGGCAGAAAAAAGCAGCAGTGTTTCCGCCTCCAGACCGTCTCGCCCCGCACGTCCTATCTCCTGGTAGAAGTTCTCCAGTGTTTTAGGCAATGTCATATGTACAACAAAACGAATGTTGCTCTTGTCTATTCCCATACCAAAAGCAATGGTCGCTACAACTACCTGTACCCTGTCAGCCACAAAATCTGCATAGGTTGCATTCTTCTCTGCGGTAGGTAGCCCTGCATGATATGCTTTGGCTTCTATCCCTTTCCCCTGCAAAAAATGGGCCACAGATTCGGTTGACTTTCGTGACAGCGTATAAATGATCCCGGACTCACCCTGATGGTTTTTAAGAAATTCCAGCAGCTGTTCCCGTCCGTCTTTAATCCGATGCCTGGCATGAATAGAAAGATTTTCACGGAAGAGTGAACCTCTGACACGCCTTGGATCATTCAGCCCCAGGTTGGAAGCAATATCTTCTTCTACTGCCTTGGTGGCCGTTGCGGTAAAAGCGGCGATCGGCGTAGTGGCAAACTGCTCTTTCAGCAGAGAGAGCCGTCTGTAGTTCTCTCTGAATTCATGTCCCCATTCACTTACACAGTGTGCCTCGTCTATGACAAAGAAATTGATCTTCAATCCATGCAGCATGTTGAGAAAATAGGCATTGGTCAGACGCTCAGGAGCAACATAAAGCAGTTTGATCTCCCCGCGCTGAAGCTGCGCTTCAATCTGCCGGCTCTCTTCGAGGTCCTGCATACTTGAAAGCATTGCCGCTGAGATACCGTTGGCCCTGAGTGCAACCACCTGATCATGCATCAGTGCCAAAAGAGGAGAGACTACGACGGTTACCCCTTCCATCAGCAGCGTAGGAAGCTGATAACAGAGTGATTTTCCTCCTCCCGTAGGCAGGATCATCAATACATCCTCTTTGTTGAGAATGGCATCAACCACCTCTTCCTGAAGCGGCCTGAAAGCCTTATGTCCAAAATAGTCTTCGAGTATTTGCAGTTTATTCATAAGCGCAGTGTAACGTGTTCTTTTTCAAAATCCAAGAAAATATGTCATATTGTAATATTTTTAATGAAATTTATACCCGACACCCCATACAGGATGAAAGTAGTTTTCTTCACCATTTGGGTCAATCTTGTTTTTAAGACGGTTGATAGCAACATTGACGGCATTGTCATTAACCCCTTCTCCATCCTGCCCCCAGGCTTCCTGACGCAAAAAATCACGGGTAAGCGGTTTGTCAATATTTTTCATAAAGGTATACAGCAGATTAAATTCAAGATTGGTCAAAGAGACCGGTACTTCCCGAACAAACAGTTTCTTTTTGCCAAGATCCATTGTCAACTGTTTGTACTTGATACGTTCCTGTTTCTGCAATGCCCCGGAACGTTTGAGCAATGCCTTAATACGCAAGACCAATTCTCTGGGATTGAAAGGTTTACAGATGTAGTCATCACCTCCTGCCGTAAATCCTTCTTCAAGCTCAGATTCCTGGTCTTTGGCCGTGAGAAATATCACCGGTATATCATATCCGATATCCCGCAGGTATGCGACAAATTCACTTCCTTCCATTCCGGGAAGGTTGCGGTCAACAAGCATCAAAGCCGGACTCTCTTCTTCAAGGAACTGTTCCACATTCTCAGTAGAAAGGAAACCGGTAACAGCATATCCTTCTTTGGAAAGATGATACTCTATCAGCTCTAAAATATCTTCTTCATCTTCTATGATAACGATCTCTATAATATTCTCTTGCATAGAGTATTATAGCACAGGGCCAAAAAGAACGGCTTGAGACATTTATAACTTAGAATTTGCTGCCTACACAGGCAAAAATAAGTCGTACCAAGATGTTTTCAATAATGATGACCTCTATATTCTTTTTTCTCATAGGAATATACCAGTATCTATTGATAACATTTTAGTGACAGAAATAAAAGGGGGAAAAATGGAGGGGAAAAGCAAAGACACCATGACAGATCAACTGCCACGGTATATTTATATTAGGAGGCAAACCCTTTAATGACATAAAAGATAATCGCAGAAAGGAAGGCTGCCGCAGGTACTGTAATGACCCATGCCGCAATAATTTTTTTAACCATGCCACGCTTCACATAGTTTTCTCTCAGTGAACGCTTGATGCTTTTTACCTTTTTCTTCTGACGCTTCTGCGCATTCAACAGTTCTACCTGGCGTTTATAGTCTTCTTCTGTTTTCAAGGCTTCAAGTTCTGCTTTGATTTTCTCAAGCTTGGAGACTTCCACCTGAAGTTTATGCTGTTTCTCATCCATATTCTTGCTGTCAAGCCATTCACGAAGAAAACCGACACCAAAAATAGCCCCTACCGCAATATGCGTAGAGGAGACGGGAAGACCAAGTTGGGAAGCGATAACCACAGTAATGGCTGCTGCCATCATAATGGAAAAAGCTCTCATCTGGTCAAGTTCCGTAATTTCAGATCCGACTGTTCTGATGAGTCTTGGACCATACAGTGCCAGACCGATCGAGATACCGACACCACCGACAACCATTACCCAGAGAGGAATCGCCGCTTTTTTGGCTACTGTTGCATGCATCAAAGCATCATAGACTGCCGCCAAAGGCCCTACGGCATTGGCAACATCGTTCGCACCATGGGCAAAACTCAACAGAATCGCCGAGAAGATAAGCGGTATGGTAAAGAGAATGTTGATATCGGCTCTGTTTTCACCAAGGCCTGTCACTCTGCCGGCAATTTTCGGTTTTACCACTATATAAGTAATTATCCCGCCGATAAGACCAAAGATCAATGCTACCGAGAAACTTGGTTTTTTTGTCTGAGGCAAAAAGCTGAAAGTATCAACAATACTTGACCAGATATGCTTAAACCCTTTGAGTGTCAAATAGGTAATGAACGCCGCTGCCATGATCGCAACAAGAACAGGTACCACTTTTTTGGCTGCCATACGCATATCTTTCTGGTAAAGGATCTGTGATTTGATAATATAAAGAAAAATTGCCGCAATTACCCCGCCAAGTACGGGAGAGATGACCCAGGATGCCACAATTTTACCCATCGTTCCCCAGGAGACAATCGCAAACCCACCAGCTGCAATACCACCACCCAGAACACCTCCGACAATGGAGTGTGTCGTAGAGACCGGTGCTTTCAGCCAGGTTGCAAGGTTAAGCCAGAGTGCCGCCGCCAGCAGTGCTGCGGACATGGCATAGACAAAGATCATAGGGTCCCCGCCGAATGCCGCCGGGTCAATAATCCCTTTTTTAATAGTACCAACCACATCACCGCCGGCGATCAGGGCACCACTCGCTTCAAAAATGGAAGCAATGACAATCGCTCCACCAATGGTCAATGCACCCGAACCAACTGCCGGTCCTACATTGTTCGCCACATCGTTCGCACCGATATTCATTGCCATATAGGCTCCAAATACCGCTGCAATAATCAAAAAGCCCGCATGGGTACCCTGCCCCATAATACTGCTTGCATAAAAAGCGATTGCCGCAGCAAAACCTGCACCAAGCAAAAGTCTGATTGTATTGTTCATCTCTCTTCCTGTAAAGTTTAATTTCGTGAGTATAGAAAAAAAGTATTACAATTTTGTTACCAAATTGAAATCAAACTCTTTTAAAATATTCATTTCATCCTCAACTTGCATCCCAGGGGTATTTCCTTAGGGCATCCAAGAAAGCGGTTATTTTAGAATTTAACAATAGCATCCAACTGCACACGCTCATAGTTGGGTTCCATTCCGGCTACTTTACTTTTACTCTCATATAATTTATCAAAGAAAAAATTACCGGTAAAGTAGGTATGTTCACTAAATTTGTATTTGACTCTGATCGCATGACCTCTCGCTGCCGTACCGCCACCAAAGTTATCTGAATCCGTGTAGGCACCAAGTGCCGCATCTTCCTGAAGGTCGGTATAGGAGTATTTGACCTGCCAGTCACCTACATGCTTGGCTTTACCCAGCTGAAAAGCCAGATCATATCCGAAATTGTCAGTATCTGCTGCCACGTTATAGACAAAACCGACCGCCACAGTAAACGGCATTCCCCATACATCGTTAAACTGTAGTTCTCCAAAGCCTTCTGCAAGATGGTAATTATTGACATAACGACCATTCGTGACAGTATTCCCTTTTGATTTTCCAAAAAGTTCCGTATTCCCTTTGAGTCCGTCATAATAATAAATACCTGCACCCAAATTGAGTTTTGCAAAATCCAGTTTTGTCTGATGTACATATTGTGCCAAAAAAAGATACACATTATTTTCGGCAACAGAATTTTCTTCCAAAGTCGGTTCATTGATACCAAGCGTAATAGTCTGTATATCATCTTTATATTGGTAATTCACCCCGTTCATTGAGACATCGTTATCCCAGACAAGTTGTGACTTGATGGGTCGGTACATCATGTAGGGTTCTCTACCTATCTTGTACGTAGCGTTACCGGACGTATAGGTAAAGCCAAGAACATTGAATCTAAGCGATTGAAAAAAATAATCACCCAAAGCTTCATCGTCAAGGAAAGTCTGGTTTCCGGAAGTCGGGTTCCCAAAACCACTTCTCATACCAACATCAAAGTGAAGGTTATCTAGCAGATCAATTTTTACACCCAACCTTAGCCGGTATCTGTTCCTGTATGTGTTATCGGCATCATCCCGTTCAATACTCTCATATCTCAATCTCAGATCACCTTTGAAATGTACCCTGTTGAAAATACCATTTTCAAATACAGGTGTTGTGCTGTTTGTCTCGGCAATACGTTCATGCGGCGTGTTGATATCTCCAGCAGCTATTGATATTGTTGCTATTGCGACCATTGATCCTACCGTTTTTTTCATCTGTTTCGTTCCTTGTTGTATATATGCCGGAAGTGTATGACGAAAGTATTACGAAGTTATTACATTTACGTAGAGAATGGATTAAAAGTATCAGGGAGAAAGAGAAACGTGTAGAAGCGTAACAACAATTTTGTTGCTACGCTTAGTGTAAAACAGGAAGCTTTAAAGTGAAAATCTGAGACTACCACTCAACCTCGGCAGTGAACAGAACTCTTTCGTCCTGCTCGATCTTCGTACCATCAGCAGCATCTGACTCATAATTATCATAGTTAAGGATGAACTGAATGTTTTCATTCCATCTGTAGGCAACACCGGCAATGGTACTTGTATTCTCAACATCCGTATCCAGTGTCCAGTCATCATATCTGGCAATCAGGTTCCATTTGTCAAGACTTGGATCAAACGTCAACAGTCTAAGTTCCCCATTCACTGACCAACCGTCACCTTTATATTGTGCAGCCGCTTTTGTTGCTTTCAAATAATTTCCGGCAATAAGGAATTCAGGCTGATTATAGACAGCATTGAGTCCATACCATACAAAGTCTCCGCTTGTTCCATCTGCCTGAATTTCCCCTCTTTTTCCGTCATTGGTATTGTCCTGACCATAGAAAGAGATATCTGCATAGGTATCTGACTTATGTACATGCTTCTCTCCCGTACCCAAGAGATTCGCTGTCAAACGCCATTCGAAGCTCAAGCCGTTATCACTGTCTTTGTCCAAAAGGCCATGATACCCTTCACCGTTAAAGAGGCCGATTTCGGAAGAGAAATATTCCGTATTTGTTTTGAAGTTGATTCCAAGGTCAGCTGAATTGGTAAAGTCCGCATCATGTCCTCTCTCTACAAATGTTTTGGCAATAGGACGGTAGAGCCAACTGTGGTGCTCTTCATAATCGATCCAAGGTCTGTGTGCCTGTCCAAACTCAACACTTGTATAAGGAAGAATATCATGCAAATAGATATATGCATACTTCAAACGGACTTCCCAGTTTCCTGCATCCGAAGTACTACCGTTATCTTTAATCTGTGCCGTATCCAGTGTCATTCTTATGTAAGATTTCGGATCATCAAAAAAGTAACCTTTGACCTGAAGGTAGTTTCTTCTTGTTTCAAAATCATCATAGGTATTATCTGTATTGGTAGAAGGTTTGGTATAGTTCCCATGTACAAAACCAAGGTAATGTGTACCGCTGAACTTCAGCTTGGAAGTCTTGGCAAATACCGGTGTTGCTTTTTCATATTTATTCTCAAGTGTTTCAACTTTCTCTTCCAGAGAAGCGATCTTTTCAGACTGTACAGATTTGCTATAATGGACATTCTTTCTGTGCTTGGTTGTTTTCTTTCTGCTTGCAGTATGCGCAACTGCTTTTTCTTTTTTGGCAACTTTTGCTTTGAGCTGCTTATTCTCACTCTCAAGCTTTGCAAGACGCTTGTTCATCTCCATCATCATCGCTTTGAGTTCCGCAATATCGGTACTACTGTCAGCCAATACACCTGTCGTTGCTATTGCTGAAATAGTTACCAGTGAAAGTAGGGTCTTTTTCATTGTTTTTTCTTCCTTGTGTCATGTAAGATGGCGGAAGTATAGAAAAAAAAAGTTACAGAATGGTTACAGAATTTTAAAAAGGAAAAGGTGAAAAAATAAACTATTTTTTTCACCATATTAACGCGTAAAAAAGGAAAAAAAGATTATGCCTCTTCGGAATAGAGGTTGTGTTTTCCCCCTCTTTGGGAAAGATACTCAACCACACTCTTCTGACCCAGTTTCCTGGCATAGTCTTTGGCACTCATTCCCGAAGCATCTGTAGCATTAATATCTGCTCCGTTGTCCAGCAGCATTTGTATCAACTCCGTATCGTTAAAACAGCAGGAAAGCAGCAATGGCAATATACCGCTGCGTCTCTTCGTACTGTTAAGGTCCATCCCCTTGTCTATACAGAACTGTACAAGATCTTTTCGTTTGAATTTAATGGCCATATCCAACGCAGAAATACCGTCATCATCCGTCATATACAGATCCACACCGTTTTCAAGCATCAACTCTATCATCTCAAGAGAAGCATACTTTCGTATGGCATAAAAAAGCGGACTGATCTCATCATACTCCTCAAGATCATACTCTTCACCTATCAATATTGCTTTGTTCAAATCCACTCCCTGCTTGAGCAGACTTTTGAGTTTGGCGACAGAATCATTTTCTATGGCTTGTGTTACTTCATTCATTTTTAACTCCTTGTTACCGTTTGGTAATCATTAAACTATACTATTGCACCGTCTTGAAATTAAGACAAATTCAAAAAAAAGGGGGAAAAGATGAGCATACGAAAGACACTGAAGAAGATCGTCAAAAAAGACGGCAAAGATTCATTTACTGCAAAAGCAGTAAACCGATTGAAATCGTCTAAAGAATTTGGTTATCTTGTTGCTATCAACAAGGTTTAAAAATGACTGCTTAAGAACCAAAAGGGTTCAAGCCGCCCATCATCCCCATCGCCTGGGACTTTTTATTGTCTTCAATCATTTTATTGACGTCATTCATTGCCGAAATCAGCAGTATCTGCAATGACTCTTTATCATCAAGCAGAGAATCATCAATATTCAAATCAATTACTTCACCTGCACCATTTGCAGTCACTTCGATAAGACCGCCGCCGGCTTTTGCAGTAAATTCAACTTTTTTAGCCTGTTCCTGAAGCTCTTTTGCCTTTTCCTGCATCTGCTCCATCATCTTTCCCATATTGCCCAGATCCAATCCTTCAAACACTATTCCAACCCCTCAAATTCCTGGGCAATACCATTCTCATCATCCAGTATCACGATCTTTGGCTGATGATTGTCCGCCTCTTCTTCACTCATTGTTGCATAGGCAATAATAATGATCTTGTCACCCTTATGTACCTTTCTTGCAGCAGCACCGTTCAGGCAAATATCGCCTTTGCCTCTTTCTCCGGAAATAATATAGGTGGAGAAACGTTCTCCGTTATTAATATTGACAATATCGATCTTCTGTCCGACACGCATATTTGCCGCATCCAAAAGATCCTGGTCAATGGTAATGGAACCGACATAATTAAGATTTGCATCTGTTACAGTCGCTCTATGTAATTTAGAATAAAGCATTGTAATATTCATAATAGTCCTACCTGATCTGTTTAAATTGTCGGAATTATACCGAAAGCTTAATCATATTATACAGTAATTGTGAAGAAATTGCAGAGGGCTCCGGCAAAATAGATTTCCGGGTACAGTACAGTTCAAATACTCTACCCAAAAGGTTTGGTTTATTGTGCCATCATTTGTGAGGGAGGCACAGGCTCACCCCACATCTCAGGAGGAATCACATACTCTTCTACGACATTCCCTCCGATAATATGCTCATCGATGATTCTGTCTATCTTCTCTTTTGTCAATCCGACATACATTGTATGTCCCGGTTCTACCAGCATGACCGGTCCCTGCTGACAACGGTTCAGACAGCCTGTCTGGATCGGCTGAACGGTTCCGATAATACCTTTCATCATCAGACTTTGTGCCAAATGCTGAAAAAGCTGCTGGGATTCAGGGTCATTCTGACTGACACAGCTTGGTTTTGGCATTCCCGGAGGTGCCGACTGCTGACATTTGAAAATATAGAACGCTGGTTGTGGTACACCTTGCATCATGTTGTATCCTTTAAAATAGATTATTAATTAGGAGTATTTTACTCTCATTTACTTAATTCTTGATAAATATCAAGCTAACATTTGCTTTTTTACCTTATAATTCCCTCAATAATTTCAAAGGAATCTCTATGAAATACCCCAAATTTTTTGATAATGTCGCTCCTATAGAGCTGGAAGACCCACTTAGTGATTTTCTGGGAGCATTTGAAGACGGAAAGCTTGAGATCACCTATCTTGACTGTGTCAAACTTGCAGGGCACTCCTGTCCAACGGTTGCAGGAGCCTACCTTATGGCACAAAAAGGGCTGGAAGCACTTTATGGAAAGGAGCTTCCCCAACGCGGTTCAATACACGTTGCTATGCGTGAAGGCGAAGCAGAAGGGGTCACCGGCGTTATCTGCAATGTTATCTCCTTTATTGCAGGAGCCAACGGCATCAGCGGATTCAAAGGCATAGGCGGCCATTTTTCAAGAGACAACCTTGTCTCATACAATATTCCAATGAACGGGGAAGTCAAGTTGACCAGACTCGATACCAACAACAGTGTCGTTGTAAGCTATAATGCCTCTGTTATTCCCGCAGATCCTGCCATGCAGCCCCTCATGGGGAAAAGTCTTCAGGGACTTGCTTCAGAAGCTGAAAGAAAGAAGTTTGGAGCACTCTGGCAGGCACGGGTAGAGAAAATACTCCTCTCAGAGGAACTTTATGATCAAATGATCACCATCACACAAGGATAAATAATGATTATTTCACAATTTATGACACAGGAACATCGTGACTGTGATACAGAGTTTGCAAAAGCAGAACAGTTGGTTGCAGATGGAAAGTGGGAAGAAGCAGGACAGGCATTTCTTGAATTTGCCAACGATACCCTGAGACATTTTAAAAGAGAAGAGGAAGAACTTTTCCCTACCTTTGAAGCACAAACCGGCAGTTCGGAAGGCCCTACACAGGTCATGCGCTATGAACACGAACAGGTACGAGGTCTCATTGGAAAACTGGCGGAGGCACTTGAATCACAGGACAGAGATGCCTACCTTTCTCTCTGCGAATCAATGATGATCCTGCTCCAGCAGCACAATATGAAAGAAGAACAGATGCTTTATGCCATGTGTGACAGGGTATTGCCTCCCGAGACAAAAACAGAAACCCTCGATAAAATGAAAGCGGTAGAACTCTAAAGATGCCCGAACTCAAAAAGATCGATCTTGATGCCAGAGAACTGGCACACCCAAAACCGCTTGAACATGCCATGAAGGCACTGCAAAAACTTGATAATAACAGCTACTTCTATATGCTTCACCGAAAAAACCCTATTCCTCTGGTCGATATGGCCCAGGAACAGGGATTCAATACCTTAAGTACGGAAGATGAAGCCGGGATCTGGCATATTCTCGTAGCCAAGAACCCTGCCATAGAACTGGAGGAACTCCTGCGTGTTTAACCAAAACGGTCTCTCTCTCGATCAGGCACCTCCCATCTCGGTCGTATTCCGTTTCTTTTTTTCAGGTGCGCTCTTTGGTATACTCGCAGGTATTTTTATTCTTCTCTTTGGAACTGATATCTTTGATGCACGCAGTACTCAGGCAGTCATTCTGACACATACCCTGACACTGGGGGTCATGCTTTCATTTATGTTCGCAGCCCTGTTTCAGATGCTTCCTGTTATTGCCGGTATCAAACTCAGTGCACCGGTACAAAAAGCAAACTGGTTACAGTATCCTTTTATACTTGGGGTCATTGCCCTGCTGTTTGCT
>Ga0256843_1000207_pt1 | contig 51547 bp, 55 predicted proteins | sample AlvinellametaG_FD_191572 | JGI IMG/M metagenome (GOLD analysis project Ga0256843, IMG submission 191572) | Pompeii worm associated microbial communities from hydrothermal vent at the East Pacific Rise, Pacific Ocean - Alvinella | ecosystem: Host-associated > Annelida > Integument > Unclassified ...
ATTACCAGATGATAATAATGATGATGGCGATAATGATAATTGCCATGGATGGAGTTGGATTAAACATAAAGTTCATGATAAATTGCCATGCGTTGGGGATGTTGATTTTAAATTGCCTTGTAAAGCAGATAAATTTAGTAAAGATTTTGGAAAGAAATTTAAAAATGGAAAAGATTGTTTTACAAAATTTATGCCAAAAAGAGGAGATGTAACACCACCATGTGGCGATAGTGTAGCTCATAAAGTTCATGACAAATTGCCATGCGTTGGGGATGTTGATTTTAAATTGCCTTGTAAAGCAGATAAATTTAGTAAAGATTTTGGAAAGAAATTTAAAAATGGAAAAGATTGTTTTACAAAATTTATGCCAAAAAGAGGAGATGTAACACCACCATGTGGCGATAGTGTAGCTCATAAAGTTCATGACAAATTGCCATGCGTTGGGGATGTTGATTTTAAATTGCCTTGTAATAAATAGTTAAAATATAATCTTTTCACCAAAAGGGACTTTTGTCTCTTTGCTTAGAACCCATAAAGTTTCAATATTTGGAGTATAATCTGGAAATTTACCCTCTCCATCACTAAAATAGATTAAAAATTTAAAATCTTCATTTAACTTTTGTAGGTATTCAAAAACAGGTGTAAAATCGGTTGCTCCACCACCTTTTAGGGTGCTAACTATTGGCATAAGTGGCAAGAGTCTTGTGGTGTTTTGAATTTTATAATCACACTCAATTAACTCTATTTGATAATGTGGAAAATTTTGCATAATTGCTTCAAGTTCGCCTAAAAAGCGCTCTAGTAGTGTAGTGTCAATAGAAGCAGATGTATCAATTGCTACTGCAATTTTTAGCTCATCTGAATTAATTGAAGGTAGTGCCACGCCACGCCAAAGGTGCTTTTTATTGCTTGGAAATAGTTTATAATCTATTTTTGCATGGTTATTAATGTAGCGATAGAGTAGCTCTATCCAGTTAATTTGGCTCTTTTTAGCAGATTTTACAAACTCTTCTAAACCATCAGGCAAATTCTCTTGCTTTAAGTGTTTTTGGATAATCTCTTCTAAAAATTCATTAAACTCGTTGTCTTCAATCTCTTTAATATCTTGACTCTCTTGCTCTACTATATCTTGCTCACTAAGTAAAATTTTATAAATCTCTTCTGCACTAAGCCTCTCAAAACGGCTATGGTAGTTAAGTAGTGGGGGAATAGTAAAGCCATTTTTTGCCAAAAGCTCATTAATTGCAAAATCACTTGCAACTTCCCAAATATGCTTTACTTTGCCTTTGCTTCTATCTTTATGAAAAAGCAGTTGCTTCATAGCTGCATTTGCTAAAATTGTTTGAGTTTCATCAAGGGTTAAAACCTCTAAATATTCACTATTTATCTCTAAAATATCACCCCTAAAAGCAACTGAGGCAATATTTGTGTTATCAACAATATTTAAGTTAGTAACGACTTCCCCAAAAAAGGGGTGTTCAAGCATAAGTTTTGTTTTGGCTATATCTAATTTATTTTTCATAATGGTATCTACATTGTGCAATTATAATTAAATCATCAACTATTTTATAAACAAGTCTATGCTCATGATTAATTCTTCTTGAGTAGTATCCTTGGTAGTTCGATTTAAGCTTTTCTGGTTTACCAAGACCATTTTTATCAAAAGGGTTTCTTTTTATATCTTGCACTAAAAGATTAATTCTTTGTAGTATCTTTTTATTGTTTTTTTGCCAATATGTATAATCTTCCCATCCATTGTTAGAAAAGCCAATAATCATAAATCTATATCTTTAGTTATAAATTTAGCATTTTCAATCTCTTCAATAGATTTATCTAGCCTTTTTTTATTCTCTTTTGAAGCCATTAAGTAGAGTGTTTCTTTCATAGCTTGATACTCTTCAAAAGAGATTAAAACAGCACTTTTATTATCTTTTGTATTTATTATTATCTCATCATAATTATTGCATACATTGTTTATTAGTTCTCTTAAATTATTTCTTGCTTTAGAGTATTGAATAGTTTGCATATTAAGCCTTTTTTGTTGTATTATATCATAATTGACAATATCTTGTCAATTTATTCTAAAAGATAACTAAACTCCTCTACCCACTCTTCAAACTTTTCTAAATCTTCTATCTCAATTTTGTTTTGTTGCATATCTCGGATAAGAGCAATTGCAAACTCTTTTGGGAGTTTAAAGCTAAAGTCAATTATATTTTCAAGTTGCTCTTTTGTAGCACTTTTTGCATGGCTTACAATAAAGCTATTAAGAGCAAATAGAGCTTGTGAGCTACTTGGTAAATCAACATTAGTTCCATTTAAAATATCTTTAATCTTTGGTAACTCATTTGTTATTTTTATAAAGTTTACAAAGTTAATAGCTACATCTCCTATTGTGCCTTTTAGCAACTCTAAAAGAGATTTTTTGTCTATTTTGCTTTTAAGTATTTTATCTACATACTCCCAGCTTCTTGGTGTTGCAAAGGCATTTTGCATCTCTTCTGGCTCAAAGGTAAATAGTTTTGAGTTATCTTGCTCTAAAAAGGCTATAATTAAAGGGTTTATACTATTTTCATAAGCCCAATTTTTCCAATTTTTAAAATCTACATCAAGCTCTAAATGCACAAATCTATTAAGCAAAGGGGAGGGCATTTTATAAACTACACCTCTATCACTTGCTCTATTCCCAGCTGCTATAATTGCCCAATTGCTTGGCAACTCATAAGAGCCTATTTTTCTATCTAAAATTAGCTGATATGCTGCTGCTTGAACACTTGGTGGAGCAGTATTTATCTCATCTAAAAACAGAATGCCACTACTATTTTTATCTTTTGGTAAAAACTCTGGCTCTGCCCAAATAGCCTCTTTCGAACTGCTATCAAAAAATGGAATTCCTTTAAGGTCTGTTGGGTCAAGTAGTGATAGGCGCAAATCTATAAACTCTAAATTCTCTTCTTTGGCAATTTGCTTAACAATAGAAGACTTCCCAATTCCAGGACTCCCCCATACAAATACTGGTAATTTTGCCTTAATTAACTCTTTTAGTGTATCTTTTAACACTTTTGCTTTCATTTATTTACCCTTAAAATTGCCTTTTTATAAACATTTAAATCTTCTCTTTTGCCAACGGCAATTACTTCTACTACTATTGTATCTTCTATTATTTGATAAACTATTCTAATCTTTTTCTTATCTACATAAATTTTTCTAAATCCTGATAGATCTAAACCAACTTTGTTTCCTAAAAATTTGCCAAGCTCAGGAGAAGTTTGAATTTTTTTAAACTGCTTAAAAACTAAATCTATTTGTGTTTTTGAGAGTGCTTTTAAATCTTTCTCTAAAACTTCTGGATGTAATATGACTTTATAACTCATCTAAGTTAATCCCAAACTCTTTTGCACTCTCTTCTAAAGAGATGTAATCCTTTTTTGGTGTTTTGTTTCTATCTTTAATAATCTTTACAATTTCTGTATCCTCTATTAAATCATATAACTCTTTTAGTCTTTCATACTCTTCAATATCTATTAAGATTGCCTCTATTTTATTATTTTTAGAGATTGCAACTCTTTCTCTCTCTTCATTTATAATGCTATTTAATGTGCCTGAAAAGTTTCTTGCTAACTCTGTTGCTGATACTATCTCATCTCTTGTGTAAGATACCACTTTAAATCCTTTGTGGAAAAGTATGTAAAATTTAATGTATAATACTTAAAAAAACTATTTTTGTCAAGATTATTGCACATTTTAAGATAATATGTGTAGGAGCATTTTATTATTTAAGTATAAGTAAGAGGCAAAACTTTGTAAAGAGTGCAAAGATAGAAAAAGTTTTAATTTTATACTCTTTGTGACAAGATAGAAACCTTGCTTCTTTATACTATTTCACTTACAATCTTACTCTTAATATCTTGAGCTTGGCTCATAAGTAATAATAGTTTTGGGTCAAGTTTGAAATACTCTATATATTCACTTTTTAAATTTGGGTTTTTAGCTAACTGAGTGTTTAGTTCGTTGCTATTTTTGTTGAAAAGCTCATCAATTATATACTCAGAAGTATTTGGGTTAGTAGCAATTGCTTTGGTAATTTCAAGATTATTTAATTTATAAAACTCCTCTAAAATAGTGCTTGGAGTGTTTGGGTTTTGAGCTAATTCTAAAGCAATTTCTAAGCCATATTTTTTATAAAGATTTTCAATTTCACTACTCTCTAAAACGCTATTTGAGGCAATTGCAAAATCTAGCTCTTTGGTTTTAAAGAGTAACTGATCTTTTAAGTGGCTAATATTTGGATTTTGGCAAAGTATTGGCAGATATTTTGGCTCAATAGTGCTAAGTTTATCTTTTGAGATTTTTTGGCTTAAAAGTAGGGCTTGAACAACCTCTATATCTTCATTTAATAATCTATTAAATATCTTATCGTCTAAATTTTTATTAATACTTAAATTTATTTTACCCTGAGTGTCAAGTTTGTCATAAATAAACTCTTGCTCATTTGCATTTAATGCTGAATTTAGGGCAATTATTCTAAATATTCTATTGCTATTAAAATTGAGTAAGAGCTTTTTTGTGTGGCTATTTATATAGCTATTTGTGGCAATAAATTCTCTTAAATCTTTTGGTTTCCAAGGCTCTTGACCTCTTGTGTTAATTGCTAAATTTGGCATAGTTAAAAGTGTTTCTAAAACATCGCTATTTGTAGAGTTTAGAGCAATATTTAAAATTGTTGTGGGTGAGTGGGCAATATCTGTATGGTTGTAGTAGTTTTCTCTTTTAAAAAAGCGCTCTATAAAGCTAAGTGCTACATCTCTATTTGAATCACTATCAAAAAGCCCCTCACTATTCCAACTGTATAGCTTTAGTAGTTTTAAAAAAAGCTCATCACTTAGAGCTTTGCTTTTTAAAAAGCTAATTAAGCGCTCTTGATTGTTAGAGAGCTTTAGACTCATTAAAAGTGAATTTGGCTTAAGGGTAGAGATGTAGTAGGCTTCAAACTCTTCTAACTTAACATCTGGAATATTTTGTTCATATAAAGTGTATGATAGCTCCTCTTCTATAGGGCTAATTAATGAGCTTAAAACTACTAAATCAATATCTTGATTTTCATATTCAAATATAGCTTTAGCATCATATTTATTTAAAAAATTGTTTATCTCTTGCTTAGAAAAATTTAAAATTTTGCCTAAAAATAGTATTTTTGCACCCTTTGCTTCTAATATGTTTTTTATCATAATAGCCTTTTATTTCCCTCTTTTTTAATATCGCTAAATTTATCTAAGTATTCAAGATATGCTACTAAATATTTGCGACTTATTGGGTAGTATAATTTAAACATAGATATATCAATATAGCCATCTTTTTTAATAATTTCTCTTAGCTTTTGCATTAAATTTGTAAGAGTTAGAGTATCTATAAAAAGGTTATGCGATAGGCGAGTTACTTTTTTGGCTTTTGTTAGGCTCTTTAGAGCGTTATCGCCTAATTTTTTATCTATATCTAAAGAGTCATATATATTATATGGAGCTTGTGGGGTAATATTATCATTTTTTAGGATAGTATATATTTTATCTTCTATAATTTTTTCTAAATTATCCTCTTTTATATCGCTTTTTTTATAGATATTATTCTCTTTTGTTAAAAAGCCATTTTTCTCAAGCATATTGAGTGTAACTTGAGCTAAATTTGGGCTAACCCACTTTAATTTATCTTCTATGCTTTTAGCTGAAAGCATTGCATATTGGTTTTTTGTGTAGATATTTTTTATATAATTTTTTAATTGTTCAATTGTTTGTGTTGGGTAAATTACTAAATTTTGCTCATCTATAAAGATATTATCAATCTCTTTAGCAACATCAAGTGCCTCTTGATGGCTTAAGTTAAAGCGCTGCATTGATGAAATTAACCCAAATCCTTTTTTGTGAGCATCTATTAAAATCTCAAATGCAGTTTTGAAATCTTTGCTATTTAGTGCTTCTAAAAGAGGAAGTTTTTTTCGCTTTTTTAAAGGCTCATTTATGGCATTTAGCACTTTTCCCCCAGCTATTACTCGATTTTTAAAAGTTATAATAAAAGGTTCATCAAAAATAGCATAAACTTTCTCTTTAAACTCTATTTTTGCGAAACCACTACTAGCTTTTTTTTGATTATATAGCAAAATTTTTGCTTCTATTTGCTTTGTGCCTATATGAAAATTAACAATACTATTGTGGTGAATTTTATGATTTAGTATAGATTCAAAATAGATATCTATTGTATTAAAGCCTCTAATATAGCCCTTTTTGGTAATCAACATACCCTTTTGTATAGGCTTTTTAATATTTGCTAAATTAATTGCCACTCTTTGAGATATTGTAGCTTTGCTTACATCTTTTTCATGAACTTGCAAATTTTTAACTGTTGCTTGGCTTTGAAGTTCGCTTATAAAGATTCTATCGCCAATATTTAGCTCTCCATCTAAAATTGTGCCTGTAACTACAACTCCAGCGCCTCTTATACTAAAGCTTCTATCTATATAATATCTAAATAAATTGTTGCTTTTTTTAAGCTGTTTTGGTAGAGTAAAAATAGTGTTTTTTAAGTTTTGTATTGAGTTTTTATCATAAATTGAAGTTGGCACTATGGCATAGATATTTAGGTTTTTAAGCTCTTTTATATAGCTTTTAACCACTTTTTCTTGGGCTTTTAGAGTAGGGGTATCAACTAAATCGGCTTTTGTTAGAGCTATTACTATATTTTTAACTTTTAAAAGATTTAATATCTCTAAATGCTCTTTTGTTTGTGGCATTAAGCCCTCTTTTGCATCAACTACTACTAAACTTGCATCAAAGCCAAAAGCTCCCGCAATCATATTTTTAACCAGCTTTTCATGCCCTGGAACATCAATAAAAGCTACATTTATTCCATTTTGCTCCATATTAGAGAAACTTAGCTCTATTGTAATGCCTCTTTTTTGCTCCTCTTTTAGAGTATCGCCCTCAAAACCAGTTAGTGCTTTTATGAGGGCTGTTTTTCCGTGGTCAATATGCCCTGCTGTCCCAACTATGATATGCTTCATTTAAGCACCTTTTTAGCAACACTTACTACATACTCCTCTTGCTCTGGTAGAATACATCTAACATCAAGCAAAAACTTATCATCTTCTATGCGTCCAATTATATCTTTTTCTCTAAAGGCTTTCTCTAGTGTTGTAGCTTTGCCATTTAGTTGCAGAGCAATAGATGGAAAACTTCTATTTGGCAAAGTGCCACCACCCATAAAAGTTGTAGTTTGCACTACTTGGCAACCATCAATTTGTTTTGCTAAAGTTTTTGCTCTTTTTTCTAACTCTTCTAAAGAGGTAAAGAGCATATTTAGCGTTGGAATTAGTTTGTAATTCTCTTCTAAATAGGCTTTTATTGTTTCTTCTAATATGCTTAGTGTTATCTTATCAACTCTTAGCATTCTTAGTAGTTGATTTTTTTTAAGTTTTGTAATTAACTCTTTTTTACCAGCAATAATTCCAGCTTGAACGCTTCCAAAAAGTTTATCACCACTAAAGCTAATAAGACTTGGATTACTTTGTAAAATTTTGCTAATTGGCTCTTCTTGGTTACTTAGGTTAAAAGGTAAGGTTGGTATATAGCCACTGCCCAAATCATAATAATCAAGCAAGTTATATTTAGTAGCAAGTTTTTTAATTTCGTTAAAATTTACTTCGGCAGAAAACCCCTCAATTGAGTAGTTTGATTTATGCACTTTCATAAGCATAGTTGAATTTTCGTTTATGTTGCACTCATAATCACTAAGCTTTGTTTTATTTGTAGCTCCAACTTCCTTTAAAATTGCACCACTATTTGCCATAACTTCAGGTATTCTAAAACTACCTCCAATCTCTACAAGCTCTCCTCTTGAAACTATAACCTCTTTATCTTTGGCAAAGGTATTAAGCACCAAAAATACGGCACTTGCATTATTATTTACAACTAATACATCTTCTACACCCAAAAGCGTTTTTAGATGTTTACTTACATGCTCATATCTTTCACCTCTTCTTCCCTCTTTTTGATTATACTCTAAATTAGAGTAACTGCAAATTACCTTAGAAGCCCTATCTAAAACCTCTTTGCTAATTAAACTTCTGCCCATATTTGTATGCAGTATTATGCCAGTTGCATTAATTAGAGGCTTTAGAGAGGGTTTAAGTAGCTCTTGATACTCTTTTTTAACCATTTTTATTAGCTTATCTTGGCTAAAACTATCTATTTTCCCAGTTAAAATATTAGCTCTTAAATGTTCTATTTGCTCTTTTGCAATTTTAGTTAATAATTTTTTATTTAAGCCGTTAAAATCAGGGTAATTTATAAATTTATCTATTTTTGGTAGTTTTTTTAGAAGTTGTTTCATAATTTTCCTTTTTGTATGTCTAAACCTTAGACTATTTGGCGAGAGGGTGGAGGAATCGAACCTCCCTTTGGATAGTCAACTACCCAAACGACCGGATTTGAAGTCCGCGGTGTCCACCAGGATCACATACCCCCCGTTCGTGATAAAATTGTAACAAAAAGAGGGTTAAAAGCAGGTTATTGGTATAATTCTATATAATTATACAATATATAAAGGTTACTTATGAAACAAAAAATAGAAGAAATATTATCTCAAGTTATATATCCTGGGTTTAATAAAAGTATAATAGATTTTAATTTTTTAAAAGATATAGAAGTAAAAGATAATAGTGATGTTACAATATTTTTAGATATTCCAAGCTCATCAAATGATATTGCAAAGCAGTTAGCAGATGAGATAAAAGCGAGATTAAAAAGTTTAAATTTAAACTTAAAAGTTAGCATTTCTCAGCCAAAACCACCACGCCAAACAAGTTCAAATGGCAAAAATGTATTACCAGATATTGCCAATTTTGTAATGGTAAGTAGTGGAAAAGGTGGGGTTGGTAAATCTACAACAACAGTAAATTTAGCAATAGCTCTTGCAAAGCAAGGTAAGAGAGTAGGGCTACTTGATGCTGATGTGTATGGTCCAAATATTCCTAGAATGATGGGGATTGAAGGAGTTGAACCTGTCTTTTTAGGAAAAACAATAAAGCCAATTATTGCGCATGATGTTCAGGTAATGTCTATTGGCTCTTTAATTGCAAGAGGAGCTAGTTTAATATGGAAAGGAGCAATGGTAACTCAAGCGCTTGAGCAGATGCTTGAAGACATTAAGTGGAATAAGCTTGATGTATTGCTTTTTGATATGCCTCCAGGGACTGGAGATGCACAATTAGCTCTTGCTCAAAGTTTGCCTGTAACTGCTGGGGTATGTGTTACAACACCTCAAAAAGTAGCTCTTGATGATACAATTAGAAGCCTTGATATGTTTAAGAGTATTCATATTCCAATAGCTGGAATAGTAGAGAATATGAGTGGTTTTATATGCCCTGAGAGTGGAAAGGAGTATGATATTTTTGGTAAAGGGACAACTGCTCCATTGGTAGAGCATTTTCAAACCCAGCTTTTAACACAAGTTCCAATTGAAATTGCAATTAGGGAGGGTGGAGATGCAGGAATGCCAATAGTTGCTCTTGCTCCAGATAGTCAAAGTGCTAAGTGTTATTTTGAAGCGGCTAGTAAGTTGTGGAAATTTTTACAAAAAGTAAATGAAGATGGTGGCGTAGACAATAGTGCAATTCAGCCTACTATTTTTTGATTAAGCAAATAGGTAATAGTTGTGTGTATTCCCTCTTTTGGAGCTTCTCTTAAGTAAAAGATAAAAAATATTTGCTATACTTTTATTACTTAAATTTCTAAAGGCTCAAGGTTTGAGCAGACAATAAGAAGAGAAATTTTATACTTCATTATCTGTCCTTTCCATAAAAGATTTAAGTTAATTTTTTATATTGGAGAAAATTATGAGAAAAAATTTATTGTTAAGTTTAGGTTTGTCAGCTATTTTGGCTACTTCTTTATTTGCACAAGAGGATGTTCGTAAATTTAAGGTGCATTACCATTTTGATATAAAATATTCTGATTCAAAAGAGTATCCTGCTAAGCTTTGGAATCCAATGCCTTTTAATAGCAATTATCAGCAAGTTAAAGAGTTAAGTTTTAGTGGGAATTATGATAAATTTAATATCAATAGAGAAAATATTTATAATGCAAATACATTTTATGCTAAATGGGGCAAAGATAAAAAGAGAAAAACTTTAGATATTGATATGATTATAGAAACAAAAAATATAAGTGTTCCTATAGATGTGATTAAAAAGGCAAGTGCAAAAAATTTGCCAATTCCTGATGATGTTAAGTTGTATTTAAAAGCAACTACACATATTCCAACAGATGGTATTATAAAAGCTTTGGCTAATAAAATTACAGCGGGTAAAAATGATAGATTTGAAAAAGTAAAAGCAATTTATGATTGGTGCACTGCACATACATTTAGAGATAAAAAAGTTGTAGGTTGTGGTAAAGGTGATGTTGGAAAAATAGTTACACAAAAAGAGGTAGAAGATGCCTATAAAAATGGTTATTATGGTGGAAAATGCACAGATTTAAGTTCACTTTTTACAGCACTTGTCAGAGCAGCTGGTATTCCTGCTAGAGAAGTTTTTGGTATAAGACTTGGTAAAAGCTATTTCTCTAAAGCATTAGGTAAAAGTGATGATAAAGGATTTGCAAATATTACAACTTGGCAACATTGTAGAGTGCAGTATTATATTCCAGGAGCTGGTTGGATACCAGCAGACCCAGCAGATATAACTAAATTAGAGTTGGTAGAGGGGTTAAAATATAATGATCCTAAAGTGCAGAAGTTAAAAGAGAAATATCTTCATAGCTGGGAGATGAATTGGGTAGGATTTAATACTGCAAGAGATTTTATACTCTATCCAAAGCCAGAACAGTATCCTTTAAATATGTTTGGTTATCCATATGCTGAGGTTGATGGAGATGTTTTAAATTATTACAATCCAAAAGAGTTTAGTTATACTATTAGCTCACAAGAGATAAAGTAGTTATGAATAAGCGACTTAATTGTTGTAATATGGCTTGTCCTGAGCCTGTAATTAGGGTAAAAGAGGCGCTAGAACAGATAGAAGAGGGGATTTTAGATGTAGAGTTAAACTCTTTCTCTTCTATTCAAAATGTTAAGCGTTTTGCTAAAAATAGTGGTTTTTTTATAGAAGAAAAAAAGCTTGAGAAAATTACGATAATTACAATAGTTAAGGGTTATGAGTGCGAGTTAGAAGTTAAAAACAGCAATAGCACTACAACAAAAAAGTCATTTATTGGGCTTATTGTTGGCTCTATAATTACTGCAATATTGGCAAGTAGTTGTTGTATTGCACCATTACTTTTTTTGCTTTTTGGTGTGAGTGCAAGTAGTTTAAGTTTTTTAAAGCCTTTAGCACCTTATCATAGTTTATTTAGCATTGTTGCTCTTGGAGTTATTGCCTATTTGTGGTATCACTACTTTAGTGTAATTCGTAAAATGATAGTTTGTGAAGGCTGGATTTGTAAATACTATTTACAATATTTGATTATTGGCACAATATTGGTTGCTATTTTGCTTAGTTATCAATATTGGGTTGTTTATTTAATTGGAGATTAAAATGAAATATGTTTTATTTTTATTGCTTTTTGCAGGAGTATTATTTGCAAAAGTGCAAAAGGTTGTGATTGATGTAGAGGGTATGAGTTGTCCACTTTGCACAATGACAATAAAGAAAAATCTAAAAAAACAAAATGGCGTTATAAAGGCTAAAGTTAAATTAAGCACAAATAGTGCTTTTGTTATATATGATGATAAAAATATCACAAAAGAGCAACTTTTAAAAGCTATTGATGAGGTTGGTTATAAGGGTAAGATTAAAAAGGAGATTAAATGAGAATAGATTGTTGTAATTTAGCTTGTCCTGAACCAGTTTTAAAGACAAAAAAGGCCTTAGAAGAGCTTGAAGATGACTCTATTTTGGAGGTTGTTGTAAATAGTGTATCTTCAATTGAAAATGTAAAGAGATTTGCTACAAAAAGTGGGTATGAAAATAGAGAAGAAGAGCTTGAAGATGGCAAAGTTTTAATAACAATTATTAAAGGCTATGAGTGCGCGATTGTGCCAAGTAAATCTGAAAAAATGCTAAATAAGAGTGTTTTTATAAAAACTGATAGAGTTGGTAATGGTGAGCTTGGAGCTACTCTTATGAAGGGTTTTATAAAAAATATTTTAGAGTTTAAAGAGCTTCCAAAAAATATAATTTTTGTAAATGAAGGTGTATTTTTAACTACAAAAGATGAACACTTGGATTTAATTGAGAGTTTAAAAGAGTTAGAAAATAGAGGTGTAAGCATATATAGTTGTGGACTTTGTATGGATTTTTATAAAATTGATGCAAAAGAGTTAAAAGTTGGAGTAATTGGTAATGCCTATGATACAGTTGATATGCTGCTAAATACAGAAGTAGTTTCATTTTAAGGAGAAGTGATGAAGATTTTATTTATTTTTAATAATCAACCATACGATGGCAGTGATATTGCGTGGAATGGACTTAGACTTGCAAAAAATTTATTTGAGAGAGGCGAAGATGTAAGAATTTTTCTTATGAGTGATTCAGTAGATTTGGCAAGAGATTGCAACAAAAAGCCAGAGAGTTATGATAATGATTTAGTGCAAATGTTAAAAGATATGTTTGAGAGTGGTGTAAAGCTAAAAGTATGTGGCACTTGCCAAGCAAGATGTGGAATTTACAAAAATGAACCATACTTTAATAGCACTATAAAAGCTACAATGAATGACTTGGCTAACTGGATGCAAGAGAGTGATAAGGTTGTTTCTTTTTAATCTGGTAGCTTCTTTGGAACCGAGGTTTTAACCTCGGCTTAAAGTTTGCAATTGTCAGGTAATCTTTTGGCAAGGTTCTTGTGTTTACACTCTCTTTGAGAAAACCTTGCTTCCTAAAGTGCAAGAAGATTTGAAATAAATTTAGGAATAACAAATTATAAATTACAAAGGAAAGAGAATGAGAGAGCTAAATAACAGTGCTAAACTTACAAAATATGTAAAAGCAGCAGGTTGAGCAGCTAAGTTGGCTCCGGGCGAGTTAAACATTGCACTTAGTGGGCTTGATTGTAGCAACAATAATATTTTAGTAGGTATTGATAGCAGTGATGATGCGGCAGTTTATAAAATAGATGAAAATATTGCATTGGTTCAAACAGTAGATTTAATTACACCTGTGGTTGATGACCCATTTGTATATGGACAAATTGCTGCTGCAAACTCTTTGAGTGATATTTTTGCAATGGGTGCTGAGCTTAAAACTGCTATGAATGTAGTTGGTTTTGATGGCTGTAATCATCCAAAAGAGGTGCTTCAAGAAATATTAGCAGGTGGAGAGAATAAAGTTAAAGAGGCTGGTGGTGTGGTTGTTGGTGGGCATACCATTGAAACACCTGAAATGATTTATGGATTAAGCGCGAGTGGATTTGTAAATCCAAATAAAATTTATCGCAACAATACCCTAAGAGAGGGAGATTTATTAATTTTAACTAAACCTCTTGGAATGGGAATTTTAACAACTGCTATAAAAGCAGATTTAATTGAAGCAAATAGGGTTAACAAAATTGCAGAAATTTTAGCACAACTAAACTATAAAGCCTCTCAAATTATGAAAAAATTTGATATAAGTGCAGTTACAGATATAACTGGTTTTGGGCTTTTAGGACATGCTTTTGAGATGAGTGATAATAGTTTTTCTATTGAGTTTGATTATGATAAAATACCTTATTTACCAGAAGCAAAAGAGATGGCAGATATGGGCATAATTCCAGCAGGAACTTATAATAATATGAGTTATTTAAAAGATAAAGTTGAGTTTAAAAGAGAGATTGAAGATGATATAATTTTGTATGATGCTCAAACTTCTGGAGGGCTTTTAATAGCAGTAGCTCCAAAAGATGTGCAAGATTTATTAAACTCTTTAAAAAATAGTGGATATGAGTATTCATCTATTATTGCAGAAGTAAGATCTCTAAAGAGTAAAAATTTAATTATAAAATAGGATAAACAGTGCAAATTTCAATACCTGGATACAGAGATTTAGATATACAAAATATAGTTTTTGATTATAATGGAACTTTAGCAAATGGTGGTGTTGCAAATGATGAGATAAAAGCATCATTAGAGAGTTTGAGTAGAATATTTTCTATTTATGTAATTACTGCAGATACTTTTGGCACAGTAAAAGAGGAGCTAAAAGAGTTAAATTTAGAAGTTGTAGTATTAAAAAGTTCAAATCATACTCAAGAGAAAGCTAATTTTATAAAAGAATTGGGTGTAAATAAAACTATTTCAATTGGTAATGGAAATAATGATAAAGAGATGCTAAAAAATGCAGTTATATCAATTGCTGTTATTGGAAATGAAGGGTGTTCTACTGAAGCTTTATTAAGTAGCAATATAGTTGTAAATAGTATAAAAGATGCAATTGATATTTTAACAAATAGTAAAAAAATGGTTGCGACTTTAAGATGTTAAATAGAGTTTAGAGGCTAAAAGCCTCTTTTGCTTGAGAAGAAAGTTGATTTAACCTTCTGTGTGAGCTAACCTAGCTCCTGTAAATCAACTTATCAAGCAGGAATAGCGCCACTATCGTTGGCATAATGTTCTAAAAATTCAGCAACTGATTGCATATATTTTTTTCTTATAGGATCAATCTCTTGTTTACTTTTACATAATTTTGTAATTTCTGCTTCTAGTTGTCCTGAAGCAATTATATTTTTCCACTCATCCACACTATGCATAAGAGCAATTGATGTAGATGGCATATTGCAATATTTATGGATAGCACGATCTAAAACCTTACCACCTTTTATTGGATCTGCTGTAGCAATACCAAATGCTACACCAAGCCCTAAAGCAACTATAAAAGTTGCTTTGATTAAACTTTTTTTCATATCTTCTCCTTATTAATGTTCTTCATCAAGATTAAATACTCTTGTTCCTATGTAATATAGTAATATACAAAGTCCAAGACCACCAAGACTTATCATAATTTCTGCTGCACTTGGGAAATAGTGAACCCAATGAGGAGGCAACATATACTCTCTTGTTTTCAGCATTTGAAGTGGTTTTAATTGTGTATCGTGAACTAAATCATATCTCATAAAGAAGATACCAACCATTCCAATTAGAGATGTCCAAACATAAAGAGTTGGTTTTGTCCATTTAGTTGATAACATAACAACAAAAGGAATTAACATCCCCATTAAGAATTCACCAACTAAGAATGGAGCGCCTGTAACAATATGTTCTACTACATCAGCACGACCTGGCATACCACCATAAATACCTGTTAATAGTTTCCATCCTTCAAAGAACATTAAAATAGCAAGTAAAAGGGTTTGAATTTTTGCTAAACCAACTAAAAGTTTTTTTGTTTTTTCATTAAAATTCATTTTATATCTAAATGCCATAATAATAAAGCTTAAATAGATACCTGTAATAAATGCTGTCAAAATAAAGTATGTTGGATAAAATACACCATTAGAGATTGTTCTTGAATTTAAGAAACCAAAAACACCACCAAGGTTAGAGTGAGCTGCAAGACCCACTAAAAGTCCAACTAAACCAAAAATTCTAGCTTTTTTCATATTGTTATTTAGTAAAAAGTAAAACTCAATAATCATAAATGTTAAATATATGCCATAAAGAGTTCCCATCCACCAAATTGCACTTCTTAAACCTGGGCTTATTACATTGTAAATAAGCATTCTAACTGGATGTCCAATTTCAAATGCAATTACTGAAAAACCTGCTAAAATAGTAACAATTGAGCCAAATATTGCTCTTTTACTTATCATCATATAATCTTTAAAGCCAAATACATCTCCAAGTGAGCCAACTATACAAAAGCCAGTTGAGCTAACAACAAAAAAGATATAAACAGCAATTAAAAGACCCCATGGGTGTTGTCTTGTTACTCCATAAGCTTCATGCCCATGAATTAAATACATTGTAACACCAATTGCAAACATAGCTAACATTGCTAAAACAGATATAGCTATTAACATATTAAGTGGAGTTTTTTCAAAACCTAAAATAGATTTTATTGAAAAATCCTCTTTTATAGGTATATTTAAAGGACCAATTTTCATACCACACTCCTTATGTTAGATAGAATAATTTTGGATTAGTGCCAAGATGAGATTTTAAACTAAAGTGATCTCTTGTTCTTAGTAATACACTAATTTCACTGTTTGGATCATCAAGATCACCAAATGTTCTTACTTTTGTAGGACAAGTATTTTGACAAGCAGTAGTGGTTTCACCTCTTGCTAATCTTGTATCACTACAGAAGGTGCATTTATCAACTGTCATAGTTCTGTCATCTACATATCTTGCATCGTAAGGACAAGCATTCATACAGTAACTACATAAAATACATTTATTGCTATCTACACGAACTACACCATTTTCATCATAATATGTAGCGTGTGTTGGGCAAACCTCTTCGCAAGGTGCATCCTCACAATGTTGGCATTGAGAAGGCATAAAAGTGCTTGATGCAATATCAAGTAGTGGCCATTCACCTTCAATCTCTTTTACTCCAACCCAAATTCTATGTTTATCTGCACCAAGTAAAACGCCGTTTTCTTCTTTACAAGCAACTTCACACGCTTTACAGTTAATACAGTTTTTATAATCTAAAGCCATTCCATATCTAGCCATTACACTCTCCTTACTTCAACATTTGTGCTATGCATTACAGCAGCGCCATATACTGGTTCTATATCATCTTTTATAACGGCAGCATCATTAGCACCATTTCCATAAGCTAACTCTAAGCCTTTACTTTCACTTCCAAATCCATGCAGCATAAATATTTGATTTGGAGCTATTTTTTCAGTTGGATAAGCTTTTAAATGCACAGTCCCAACTTCACTTTTAACTTCTACCATATCACCAAATTTAATGCCTTTTTCTTTTGCTACTCTTTTGTTAATCCATAAGTAGTTTGTAGGAATTAAATCTCTTAACATTGCATTATTTGTTGTTCCGCTTTGAGTAAATTGAGCATGACGACCAGTAATAAGTCTAAATTTACCTTTTGGCACACTAAATTTCCACTCATCATGCCAAGTTGGCATAGCATCAATACCTTTAGTAGCTAATCTATCATATTTACATATTACTCTTAAAGAATCACCTTTTGTAGAGTAAAATCTTTTAGATTTTGGATAGTATTGATAATCATTTGGAGATAGTTGTTTATGATACTCTTCCATATGAGGATAGTAAACACCATTTTTATCTAATATTTCCCAAGCCTCTTTTCCATAAACTTTTTCTACTAACTCTTTATTTTTCTCTTCAACACTTTTATCCCAAGCATCTGCTAAATCATAGCCATCTTCTTTATAAACTTTCTCTTCACCTCTTTTTGCTATCTCTTCTTGTAAATCTTTATCATATTTTTTACTAATTTCAAATAGAGGTTTAGATAGTTTTTCAGCTAACTCTTTATAAATAACTTCTGGAGTTTTTGTTTCATAAAGTGGTTTGATTGCTGCTTTTCTTTGAACAATAGAAGGTTCTAAGAAGCCATAAGCTTTTACAGGAGATGTTCTTTCAAGATAACTTGCTTCTGGCAAAATAACATCTGCAAACATTGCAGTATCACTTGGTAGAATATCTATTACTACATTCAAATCCATTTTTTCTAAAAGTTTTCTTGTTTTTGCACTGTTTGGAACACCCATCATAGGATTGTGTTTTCTAATAAACATTGCACGAACAGGGTATGGATTTTTACCTTCTAAAATCATATTTCTAAATACAATCCAAGAGCCTGATTTTATAGTAGGAAATGCAATTCCTTCTGTATCAAAACGCTCTTTTGCTTGAGCATATATTGGTGAATTTACATATTCAGCTGGTAGTTGAATAGGATTACCATAAATATAACCACCTTTTTTATCTAAATTTCCACTTAGAGCTTGTAGTATTCCCATTGCACGACGCAGTTGATAATCATTAGGTGAGAATATACTTCTACGGCCAGGATAGATTATTGGATGTTCAGCATCTGCAAATTCATGAGCCATTTCATAAATATCTTTTGCTTTAATTCCTGTAATTTTCTCTGCCCACTCTGGAGTATATTTTTTTGATAAAATATGTTGTTTATACTCTTCATAACCTACACCATGTTTTTTCATAAACTCTTCATTTTGAAGATTTTCACTAAAGATAACATATGTCATAGCTAAAATGTAAGCTAAATCTGTTCCTGGATTTACTGGTAGCCATTTATCAGCTTTTGCAGCAGTATTGGTAAATCTTGGGTCAATACATACAGTTTTTAATCCACGACCTTTAGTGTGTTTAAACATATCCATAGTATCAGGTGTAATAATAGCTTCTGCACGGTTTGCACCAAGAATTATCATATAATCTGCATGTTCAAAGTCTATTTCAGGATAAACTCCCAATGTTGCAAAAAAGCCTCCACCTGCTGTTTCAAGACAAATACTTACTTCATCAACATAGTTAGGAGTTCCTATTTTTTTACCCATTAAATCTTCAAATCCCTCTTTAGATAAGCCTTCGCCATTACAGTATCCAATGGTTGAACGATTATCTTTTTCTTCATCAAGAATTTGAACAATTCCTTTAAAGTCTTTTGTTCCATTTAAAATAGCATCATAAGCCTCTTCCCATGAAACCCTTTTAAATTTACCTTCACCCCTTTTCCCTATACGAATTAGTGGGTATTTTAATCTATCTGGATCATATGTAGTTTGAATACCTGCATTTCCTCTTGGGCAAAGCATATTTCTTGATTTAGGAAAATATGGATTTGGGTTTAATTTTGTAATAATCCCATCTTCAACTCTTGCTACCCCTGCACATTTATTTACACACATACCACAAAGGAATGGAACTTCTTTTGCTTTTTTTGTGCTTGTTTTTGTTGTTACAGTTTTTGGTATGCCAGGTGTATTTTTCTGATTTTCCTTCTCTTCAGAAGCAAATACACTAGTAGTGGCTAATGTTCCTCCAAGAACTGTCATTGCAACAGTGCCTTGTAAGAACTTTCGTCTGGAAATTTCAACTTCCATTGGCTCATCTCCTTTTACATTTTTTTTAAGCTAAAATAGGAGTAAAATTATCCTATTTATAAGCCTATGTTATATTATAGGTAATAAAGACTTATTTTTAAAGTAATATATAAGTAATAATTTAATCTATTATAATAAATTCTAATTAATGTTACAAAAAGGAATAAAAAAAATATATGAATACTTATTCAGTATAATATATAATTATTATACTTATAATTATATATTATTTTACTCTTATTTTTGGCAATATTTCAAAAAGAGGGTTAAGCAATTTTAATAGATAATTTGAATTATAGTAAAAATAAATTTATATAATTAGTTTAAAATAAAGTAGCTAAGTATTCCTAAAATAAATAATATAGCACTTCTAATTATTATAATACCTATTTGGTTACCTATTTGGCATGAGGTGCATTGTTTATATTTTTTAGCTTCATATTGTGCATAGAAAAAGAATCCAATTATTAGAGCAATAACAGCACTTATTGCAAATTTATCATAACTATACCAACTACTAAGAGTATTTTTAGAGATATTAAATAGTGGTAAAAATAGTGAAATTACCATAAAAAACATTAACTTATCGGCAACTGAAATAAAGTAATCTTTTTTACTATTTGTTGGGCAAATTTCATCATTTATATTTGGCATATGTCCACCAGAAGCTAATGCTTTAATAACTAAGTTTTTATCTGCAGGTTTTAGTCTATCTACTAAAGACGTATTAAAAGTCCAATCTACCATTCTTGCAAAAGTAGAGGCTTCTTCTTTATTATTTATAGTCTTAGTTACAGAGCCATCTTTTGTATCGTGAACTATACTTAACTCTTGATATCTATCTACGGTAATTGGCTTATTAAAAAAGTAGATGCACTCTTCTGTGGATTTAAAAGGTTTACTTTGCCTTATAATTCTTGCGTTTGCATAAGGTTTATACTCATCTTTCTCTTTTATAATAAATAGTTGATAAGCCTCTCCTATTTGTATTGCACTTAAAGCATTTAATTTATGATAAGTTGCAGTATCTATTAAGTCTTGAACTAACTCTTGATACTTTTCTCCAAAGCCTCTTATTGGACCAGCATTAACATTTACACTAGCATCGGGATATCTTTTTAGCTCTTTTATCATAAATTAAATCCTATTATATGAAAGTTTGAGAAGTAGGGCAAAGCCCTAAAGTAGATTAGTGGCTTTTTTGAACCACAATTATCATTTTTATATTGATAATTAAAAATCTAATAAATTGATAAATTATACAAGTTCTAAGTTTTCTTGCAAATTTACCTGGAATCATTGTTAGGTTAAATGCATCATTTTTTGCAAAATTTTGCTCTTCTGCTACCACTTTTTTTTCTGTTGCCATATATATCTCCTTTTTTAAGTTTATTATTCTGGAATTAATGTCCAACCTGGCTTAAGCTTAGCTTTATAAATAAATAGGAAATGCAAGATATGCTTAATCCAGTGTCCAGCAAGTCCAATTTCACCAAATGTATAATCTGTATCTCTTCCTGTTCCTGGGTATTTATCAAAATCTGGAACAACTGGATAAACTGTCATTGCTGCTGCTTGACCACTAAATACACCTTTACCAGCACTTGCTACACAAGCTGCACCCATCTCTGCCATAGATGCTTCGTGAATATGTGCATTTTCACCATCTTTTATAAGGTTACATATTGAGTGTGCCACAGCTTTACCAATAATACCACTAGGCATACCTGTTCTTGGTGGAGTTGGGTTAATTGGTGTTCCATTAGGTGATTTTGCAGGTTTAGATATTAGGTGTGGTGGCGCAAATGCAATACCAGCTGCAAATATATTACTATAATCTGGGTTTTGGTATTTTCTTGGCCAATCGTCTGCTTTCCACTCTTCATAAGGTTTTGGAGTATAATCAGCATCAACCTTCATAAAGCCATTTGCTGCAAAGATTTTATCTGTTATATCTTCACCAGTTTTATCATAAGCTTTTAAACCAACCCCACTAAATGGAGGAATTAACATTGCAAAGTCAAACTCCTCTTCACCAGTTGTTCCATCTAATAATTCATACTCTAATTTACCCTCTTCAATTTTGTTTACATGAGCTCCAATTAGCCACTCTATACCTCTTTCTGCATATAGAGATTCTGCAAATAGCTTAGAAGATACAACATATCCACCAACTTTCATATGTAATCCACCCATACCAAAGTCGCCTAAGAAGCTCTCATTTGATATCCATTTAATTTCAACATTATCTCTTACACCAGCTTTTTTAGCCTCATGTTCAATATTGAATATATACTCAAATGCTGCACCTTGGCATGTGCACATACCATGTCCTGTTCCAATTAATATTTTTTGTTTTTCAGTTTTTGCTTTTTCAAAAATATTCATTAATTCACTATAAGCATGAACAGCGTGATCAGCGGTGCATACAGAAACGGTGTTTGGGCCAATTTGTCCATTGCCATCACCTAAACCTGGAGTTGCATCAAAGTTTAGTTTTGGACCAGTTGCATTTACTAAATAGTCATATTCAATCTCTTCAGTTTGACCCTCTTTGCCTTGTCCTGTATATTCTATAGTAATAAAAGGCTTGTCGCTTCCTTCTTTACCCTCTGGATGAATAGAAACAGCTTTTGCTTGTCTATAATCAATTCCAGCTTTTGCATATACTGGTGCTAGTGGAAATACAACTTCCTCTTTTTTCATCTCCCCAACACCTACCCAAATATTTGATGGAATCCAGTTCCAATTTGAGTTTGGTGTAACCACTACTACCTCGTGGTCATTACCAAGCCACTTTTTTGCAAATGTTGCAGTTGTATGACCTGCAACACCACCACCCATAACTACTAATCTAGCCATGATACTCCTTTCTGTAAATAATATGTTATATTGTATTACTTCTTTTATTAAATTGATGTTAGAATTAAGTTTTAAATATTTTTTAATAAATTAAATAAATATAAATGCTACTTTTTGATACTTAAATTAGTAAATAGCATATTTAACTATAAGGAAAGATTATGAGTGCTATAAGAATTGTTATAATTTTAGTTCTTTTATTGGGAGTATTGTTCTCAAATGAGATTCAAAGAGCTATTAGTAGTTCTCCAAATAGAATAAATCCATTACTTGCTACAGATAGTGCAAGTGGCGAAATAAGTGGTTGGATTTTTAATGGTTTGGTAAAGTTTAATAAAGATGCAAATATTGTTGGTGATTTAGCTAAAAGTTGGGAGTTTGAGAATAATAAAACTCTAATTTTTAAATTGAGAAAAAATGTAAAATGGCATGATGGAAAAAACTTTAGTGCTAAAGATGTAGTTTTTACTTATAATTTATTAAATTCTAAAAAAATAAGCACTCCTTATTCTAGTGATTTTAAAGAGGTAAAAAGCGTAGAGGCAATTGATGATTATACTATTAAAGTAGTATATAAAGAGCCATACTTTAAAGCTCTATCTATTTGGATGATGGGGATTTTACCTAAGCATCTTTGGAAAAATGAGAAAAACCCTATGCAAAGTAAACTTAATAAGTTTGCCATAGGCACTGGACCATACAAAATGACAAAAGCTTTTGAGGTAAATAAAAAGATAGAACTTATAGCAAATAAAGAGTATTATGAAGGTGTGCCAAAAATTGATAAACAGATATTTAACTATATTGGAGATGAAGGAACACAGTTTCTTATGCTTAAATCTAAACAGCTAGATATTGGAGGTTTAACTCCTCTTGAAGTAAATAGGCAAATAGGTAAAAATTTTAAAAAAAGTTTTAATATATATGAAAGAGCAAGTAATGGATATACATATTTAGGGTTTAATTTAAGAAAAAAACCATTTAATAATCCAAAAGTTAGAGAAGCAATAGCTTTGGCAATTAATAAACAAGAGTTAATAGATTTACTATTTTTCTCGCATGGTAAGCCTTGTTATGGACCATTTATGCCTGGAACAAATGTTTATCCAAAAGATTTAAAGCCACTTAAATATAATCCAAAGAGGGCAAAAGAGATACTAAAAGAGCTAGGCTATACAAAAGAGCATCCTTTGGAGTTTACGATAACTACAAATTCTAATAATGATATAAGAGTAAAGGCAGTTGAGATTATTCAACAACAATTATTAAAAGTAGGTATTAAGGTAAAAATAAGAGTAATGGAGTGGCAAGCATTTTTAAGCACAGTTGTAATGCCACACAATTTTGATGCAGTTGTGCTTGGTTGGGGACTTGGGCTTATACCAGATGCTTACTCTATTTGGCATAGTAAAAGTGATAAAAAAAATGGTTTTAACTTTGTTGGATACCGAAATATTGAGGTAGATAAATTAATAGATAAAGCAAAAAGCCAAGTTAATCCAAAAGAGTTTGCTAAAACTTATCAAAAAATATTTAAACTTATTGCAAATGATCATCCATATATATTTTTGTATATACCAAACTCAATTACAGCAGTTAGCAAAAGAGTTAAAGGTGTAAGCCAAAGTGTTATAGGAATAGAGCATAATTTTATAGAGTGGAAAATCGATGATTAGTAATTGTCGTTGATTTAATTAGTTCTGGTTTCCAGAAAAGAAGCACGAACTTGTTTGTGCCAAGAGTTTAAGTTTCACAGCCAAGCAACTTTTAGACCAGAACAAGTTCTGGTTTCCAGAAAGGAAGCACGAACTTGTTCGTGCCAGGAGTTTAAGTATAAATATAAAGGATATGAATGGAAGATAAAGTAATACTATTTGATTTAGATGGAACCCTAATAGATTCAACAGAAGCAATTTTAGAGAGTTTTAAGAGAAGTTTTGAGTATTTTGGAGAAGTTGTACCAAAAGAGGAGGATATATTACCTCAAATTGGGCATCCTTTGTTTGAAATGTTTGTAAATTTGGGTGTATCTAAAGATGTAGCGCAAGAGTATGTTAATGTTTATAAGCAAAATTATAAAAAAGTTCATACAAAAAAGACAAAGCTTTTAGATAGAGCTAAAGAGGCAGTTGAGTTAGCAAGTAAAGAGGCTAGGCTTGGGGTTGTAACAACAAAGACAGGTAAGTTTTCAATAGAGCTTATGGAGCATTTTGATTTAATGCAGTATTTTGAAGTTTTAATTGGCAGTGAAGATGTTAAAAATCATAAACCTCACCCCGAGCCAATATTAAAAGCATTAGAATTAATGGGTGTAACATATAGAAACAATATATATATGATAGGCGATACTTGTATGGACATTTTATCTGCTAAAAATGCTGGTATAATAGGTGTAGGTGTGGAGTTTAAATATACTGCTCTAAAAGATTTAAAAGTGTGTAGCAAAGTAGTAAAGAGTGGTGTTTTTGAAGCAGTTAGTAATATTTTAGATAATAATATTTAATAAAAAAGCCCTCTTTAAGTTCAATTTATTACAATAGTTTAAACTTAAAATTAGGAGAAGCGATGATAGAGATTAGATGGCACTCTCGCGCCGGACAAGGTGCAGTAACAGGTGCAAAAGGTTTAGGAACTGTTGTGGCAACAACTGGTAAGCAAGTTCAAGCTTATGCGTTGTATGGTTCCGCAAAGCGTGGAGCAGCAATGAATGCGTATAATAGAATAGATGATGAGCCAATTACAAACCATGAAACCAAGATGAATCCTGATTATGTTTTGGTAATTGACCCAGCATTAGCATTTACAGATGATATTACAAAAAATGATAAACCAACAACTAAGTATATTATTACAACAAATTTAAGTAAAGAAGAATTAATTTCGCAAATTCCAGCTCTTCAAGACAAAGCAGATAGAGTATATACGGTAGATGCAATTCAAATTTCACTTGATACAATTGGTCGTTCAATGCCAAATACACCAATTTTGGGTGCATTAATGAAAGTTTCTGGTATGTATGATTTAGATTTTTTCTTAGATAATATGAAAAAAGTTTTATCAAAGTTCCCTCAAAAGATAATCGATGCCAATATGGAAGCGATTACTAGAGCATATAATGAAGTAAAGTAGGAGTAGCAGATGAGTAGAGGTGTATTAGCAACAGAAAAAAGAGGTGTTAGAGAGTTAGGTGCTGAAGAGAAAGTAGGTTGGGATGCAGTGCCTCAAGGTGTTGTGCTTAACTCTTTTGATGATATATTAAAAGAGAATGTTTCTCATGTTAAGCCAGAAGATAGAGATTATAGTGATTTTAACTCATATACAGCAACAGTTGCTTCTTGGAGAGTAATTAAGCCTGTTTATAATAGAGATATATGTATAGATTGCCAAAACTGTTGGGTTTGGTGTCCGGATACTTCTATAATCTCAAGAGATAAGCAAATGTTAGGAATTGATTATGACCACTGTAAAGGTTGTGGTGTTTGTGTTGAGGTTTGCCCTACAAACCCTAAATCACTTTTAATGTTTGGTGAAGCACAAGAGCTTGAAGATGCTCTTGCAATGTGGCCTGAAAAAAAGAAAAAAGCGAAGTAAGGATAATAAATGGCAAAAAAATTTGAATTAAACGAAGTAGAAGTTTGGGATGGAAATTATGCTACATCTCAAGCATTAAGACAAGCTCAAGTAGATGTTGTTGCGGCATATCCTATTACGCCATCAACTCCAATTGTTGAAGGTTATGGTGCTTATAAGGCAAATGGCTATGTAGATGGTGAGTTTGTGATGGTAGAGAGTGAGCATGGTGCAATGAGTGGTTGTGTTGGTGCAGCTGCTGCTGGAGGGCGTGTTGCAACTGCTACAAGTTCTCAGGGTTTTGCGCTTATGACAGAGGTTTTGTATCAAGCAAGTGGTATGAGATTGCCAATAGTTTTATGTGTTGTTAATCGTTCTTTGGCTTCACCACTAAATGTTCGTGGTGATCACTCTGATATGTATTTAGGTAGAGATAGTGGTTGGATTAATATAGATGCATTTAATGCTCAAGAGGCTTATGACTTGCCACTGTGTGCATTTAAAATTGGTGAGCATTTAGATGTAAGACTTCCTGTTATGGTGCATCAAGATGGATTTACAACATCACACAAAGCACAAAATGTAAGACCACTTCAAGATGAAGTAGCTTATAAATTTGTTGGTGATTATGTTCCAGTAGATGATATGCTAGATTTCTCTCGCCCAGTAACTCATGGTGCGCAAACAGAAGAAGATTGGCATTTTGAGCATAAAGCTAAGCAACACAAAGCTTTAATGGATTCTACAAAAGTTATAGATGAAGTATTCAAAGAGTTTAAAGATTTAACTGGTAGAGAGTATAAAAGAGTAGAAACTTATTATATGGATGATGCAGAAGTTGCAATTGTAGCACTTGGTTCATCTGTGGAAACTGCGACACTAGCAGCTAAACAACTTAGAGAAGAAGAGGGAATTAAAGCTGGTGTGGTTGCTCCAAGAGTATTTAGACCATTCCCTTATGATTTAATAAGAGATGCTTTAGATAAAGAGAGTCTAAAAGCAGTTTGTTGTATGGACAAATCTGCTCCTGGTGGTGCAATGGGTGCATTATTTAACGAGGTTAGTGCAGCTGCATATACAACTCAAAGCAGACCAATGATAACAAACTATATTTATGGTTTGGGTGGTAGAGATTTCTCTATTGATGAAGCAAAAAGAATCTTTAAAGAGCAAAAAGCTCATGCTGACGCTGGGCATATTACAACACCAATTCAACAATTTAGTGGCGTTCGTGGTCCTAAACTTGGATTTTTTGAGACAAAAAGGGGTAACTAATGGCAATTACAAATATTAAGAACTTAAAAGAGTTTTCTACAGCAAATGAGAGATTTGAGGGAGCGCATCTTCTATGTCCTGGTTGTGCGCACTCAATGATTGTAAGAGAGTTAATGAATGCAACTGATGATAACCTTGTAATTGCTTCAAATACAGGTTGTTTAGAGGTTTCTACAGCAGTTTATCCATATACATCTTGGGATACAAGCTGGATTCATATTGGTTTTGAAAATGCAGCAACTGCAGCTAGTTGTGCTGAGTCTATGTATAAAGCAAGAAAGAGAAAAGGAACACTTCCTGATCCTGATGCTCCTGTTAAATTTGTTGCATTTGGTGGTGATGGCTCTACTTATGATATTGGTTTTCAATGGTTAAGTGGCGCTATGGAGAGAGGTCATGACTTTACATATATCTGTTTAGATAATGAAAATTATGCTAATACTGGTGGGCAAAGAAGTTCTTCTACACCAATTGGTGCGCATACTTCAACTGCACAAGCTGGAAGTGAGAGTTATGGTAAGACTCAACGCAAAAAAGATATGGTTGCAATTATGGCAGCTCATGGAGCTCCTTATGTTGCGCAACTTTCACCAAATAAGTGGAAAATTATGGCAAAAGGTTTCCAAAAAGCTCTTGAAACTGAAGGACCTTGCTTTATAAATACTGTTAGCCCATGCACAACAGAGTGGAAATTTGATCCAAAAGATACAATTCATTTAGCAGACCTTGCTACAGATACTTTAATGTTCCCAGTTTATGAAATTATTAATGGGACAGAACTTAATATTCTTTATAGACCAAAAAATGTTATTCCTGTAGAAGAGTATTTAGCTGCTCAAGGTAGATATAAACACCTATTTAAACCAGAAAATAAGCATGTAATCGAAAGAATACAAAAAGATATTGATGCTAAATGGGAGTATCTACAAAGAAGAGAAGAGGCAAGAGTTTAATTTTTGCTTCGCAAAAAAGCTTAGGGCTAAAAGCTTAAAGTTTTTTTAGATTTTCGCTTTTGCGAGAATGACAAGTGTTCTATAATTATATGTATGATACGCATTTAGTCATTCCGGACTTGTTCCGGAATTTAGCTTAGCCTACTTAATAATTTATTTGTTCGATATAGTTAAATCTATATATATTTTACTACTAATTTTTTTTACCTAGATACACACTAATCTTTCAGTAACTTTAAAAAATTATTAAAAATTTGACTTAAGATAACTATACAATACAATATTTAGCTATAATATTTATATCAATTTTTAAGGAGTTTAAATGAATAAATTAGCAAAAGTTGCTTTATCTGTTGTGGCTTTTGGTGCTTTGATAGCATCTCCACTTAGTGCTAAAAAAATTAGATGGAAATTAGCTGAAACTTGGCCAAGCACATTAACACCACTTGCATCACCTCCAGCTGAAGTTGCAAGACTTGTAAAAGAGATGAGTGATGGAGAGTTTATTATTAAAGTAGAAGGAAAAGAGAAGCACAAAGCTCCACTTGGAATATTAGATATGGTAAAAGGTGGGCAGTATCAAATGGGTCATAGTGGCTCTTACTATTGGAAAGGTAAAGATATAAATACTGTATGGTTTTGCACAGTTCCTTTTGGTATGACTCCAAGTGAGCAGTATGCTTGGTTTTACTATGGCAATGGTAAAAAGTATATGAAAGAGGTTTATGATAAGTTTGGAGTATATAACTATCCAGGAGGAAACACAGGAAACCAAATGGGTGGATGGTTTAGAAAAGAGATTAAGTCTGTAGATGATTTAAAAGGCTTAAAAATGAGAATTCCAGGACTTGCAGGTGAAGTTATGGCAAAGCTTGGAGTAAATGTAACAAATATTCCAGCAGGTGAGCTATATACTGCACTAGATCGTGGAACAATTGATGCGCTAGAGTGGGTAGGGCCTGGAATGGATATAAAGATGGGCTTTAATAAAGTTGCAAAATACTACTACACAGGATGGCATGAACCAGCAAGTGAAATGCAATTTTTGGTAAATAAAAAGGCATTTGATAAATTGCCTAAAAAGTATCAAGTAATACTAGAAACAGCAATGAAAGCAGCAGCATTTGATATGTATGTAGAAAATTTTGCGGCAAGTGCAGATGCTTGGGCAAAAATGAAAAAAGATTACCCAGATATTCAAGTAAAAACATTCCCTATGCCAGTATTAAAAGCACTTAAAAAGGCAAGTGATGAAGTTTATGCAGGATATGCAGCTAAAAACCCTAAATTTAAAGAGATTTGGCAAGATTACACAGCATATATGAAAAAAGCAAGAGCTTGGTCTATGATGAGCCAATACTACTATTTAAAGATGTCTAAAGACTTAAATATTACTAAATAGTAATTTGCCTCTTTGAGGCAAATTAGCATAAAGCTAAAGGCTTAATTTAATGACAATGATAGATTGGTATATTAATAAAGTATCATTTTTCATAAAAGTAAACTTACATAAACAGAGGATTTAAGCTTTTGGAAATTTTGGTATAATATAAAAAACTAAAAGGTTTTAATTATGCAAAAGCAGCCAATTGTAGTAATAGATAAAGATATTTGTCATGGAAAGCCTACTATTAGAGGTTTAAGATATCCAGTTGAATTAATTTTAGAACTTTTAAGTAGTGGGATGAGTATAGAAGAGATTTTAGAGGATTATGAGGATTTAACAAGAGAGGATATTTTAGCGTGTTTAGATTATGCTTCTAAGATAACAAAAGTAAAATCTATTCATAGTTTAGATGTAGCATAATGAAGTTTTTAGTTGATGCACAGTTGCCTAAAAAGTTATCTGATTTTTTAAAATGGAAAGGGTATAACTCTATTCATACTTTAGATTTACCAAATAAAAATTTTACAAAAGATAGTGAAATTAATCAAATTTCAGTTAGTGAGAGTAGAATTTTAATTTCAAAAGATTTAGATTTTATAGAGTCTTTATTGGTTTATAATAAACCTTATAAGTTAATTTATATATCTGCTGGTAACTTAACAAATAAGGATTTATTAAAACTATTTAATAAGAATTTGAATTTAATTATTGAAGCCATAGAGTGTAATAGATTGATTGAAATAGATAGCCAAAGAGTTATAATAAGATATTAAGAGAGCTTTAAACTTTATGCTTTAGGCTTTGAGCTAAAGCATAAAGTTTTTTGTTTTATAAAAGGTAAGAGATGTTGATAAAATTAGAAAAAATTACAGATAAAATAATTGATTTTGTAGGTTTAATTACTGCAATATTGCTTTTATTGATGATATTAAATGTGGCTTATGATGTATTTGCAAGGTATATATTTCATAATAGCTCAATTGCAATGCAAGAGTTTGAGTGGCATTTATTTGCGGTTATTATGCTTTATGGAACAGGTTATGCACTAAAGCATAATGCACATGTGAGAGTAGATTTTTTATATGACAATTTCAGTCCTAAAAAACAAGCTTGGATTAATATTTTAGGAACTTTTCTCTTTTTGTTACCTTTGGCATTGCTTGTAATTAACGCAAGTTATGATTTTGTGATGGATGCCTACACAACACACGAAGTAAGCCAAGACCCAGGAGGATTGCCATATCGCTGGATTATAAAAGCTCAAATTCCTTTTGCCTTTATATTTTTGATATTTTGTGCATTTAACTTTGTAATTCACAACATTAATGTTTTGCGAGGAAGTGAAAAAATAGCAAAAGAGGAAGAGGTAGAGCTATGATAGGTTTAATAATGTTTTTAGCAGCACTCATACTGCTTGTAGTTGGTTTTCCAGTTGCCTTTACTTTTGGGGCAGTTGCAATATATTTTGGAGCAATTGCTGCATATATAGAGATTATTCCAGATGGTGGCACGATAGCAGAGTGGTGGGATGAGTTTTTAAGTATGTTTTCAATGATGCCTTTTAGAATAGAATCAATTATGGAAAATAAAATCTTAATGGCAGTTCCACTATTTATTTTTATGGGAATTGTGCTTCAAAAGAGTGAGTTAGCAGAGAGACTTTTACTTTCTATGGGAACACTATTTGGCAAAGTAAGAGGTGGCTTAGCAGTTTCAACTGTATTAATAGGCGCACTTTTAGCAGCATCAACTGGAGTTGTTGGGGCAAGTGTAGTTGCAATGGGAGTTATATCTTTGCCAATTATGTTAAAAAACAATTATAGCAAAACACTAAGTTGTGGAACAATATGTGCTAGTGGAACGCTGGGGCAGATTATTCCACCAAGTATTGTTTTAATCATACTAGCAGATGTATTTCAATTGCCAGTTGGAGATTTGTTTAAATCTGCTGTAATGCCTGGGGTTATGTTGGTTGGTGTGTATGTGGTATATATTTTGATAGTTGCTTATTTAAAACCAGAAGTAGCACCAGCAATTACTAGAGCAGAAGGAGTAAGTTACTCTCAAAATCTAAAAAGTGCTTTAATTGCAATATTTCCTCCACTGCTTCTTATAGTGCTTGTGCTTGGCTCTATTTTTGCAGGGGTTGCAACACCAACAGAGAGCGCATCTTTAGGAGCATTGGGTAGTATTATCTTAGCCCTTTTTTATAAAAAATTATCTTGGAATCTTTTAAGAGATGCCTCTTTAGAAACAGTTAAAACAACATCTATGGTATTTGCTATTTTAGTTGGTGCAACTGCATTTTCTATGGTATTTACATATAGTGGTGCAGATGAGATAGTAGAGCAGTTTATGGTTAATTTACCAGGACAAAAGTGGGGCTTTTTAATTTTGGCAATGTTAATTATTATGTTTTTGGGCTTTTTTATTGATTTTATTGAAATTTCATATATTGTAGTGCCAATTCTGCTTCCTATTGCTACTAAAATAGGTATCGACCCTCTATGGTTTGCAATTTTAATTGCTCTAAATCTACAAACAAGCTTCTTAACCCCACCATTTGGATTTAGCTTGTTTTATTTAAAAGGAGTTGCACCACCAGAAGTTAAAACAACAGATATCTACAAAGGTGTAGTGCCATTTATTATTTTGCAAATATTGGTTTTAGCAAGTATAGTTATTTTCCCTAACTTTTATGGGTTTAGAGGGTAAATATATTGCTTTAAAACTTGACAAAGTTGTTATTAGCTATATAGCTTATGTGAATGATTTTAAATGTATAAGAGTGTAAAGCTAATAACAATTACTCTACCTTTATAGTTAATTGCATAACTATATAGCCTAGCTAAAGAGTCTGGTAAAAAAGATTTTAAAAATATAGGAAAAAGTGATATTTTATTTATATAAAGAATCATTGTATGAGTTTGTTAAATATTTTAACTATAGCTATGAGCAAGAGTTTTATAGACTGAAGTTAAAACGACATAGAGTAATTTATAAAAAAGAGAGTTATAATAGATTGGTGATTTTGGTTTTAAGTATAAAGAGTAGAGAGGGTGCTTATAGATAAAATATCTATTTAAAGCTCTACAATATAAAGGTTGTTAATTGAATTATCTATATGAAAATAGAATTTTACCAAAAGAGTTAGAGTGTCAAATTGTAGAAAATAACTCATTACATCAATTTTTTGAACAAAGCTTTAATGGTATTAAGACAAAAAACTATTGTGGATTTTTAGAACTTAATAGTAACAGTTATTTTATATTACCCAAGATAACAGATAGCAAAGAGCAAAACTTGGAAATATTTATCAATATGCTAATTTATGCTTATAATATTAAAATAGATGTAGATAGTTTCATCAGTAGTAAAGATAAAAGCTTTAAGTTTATAGAACTTTTTATTGAGTATTTTACTAATATGCTCTTAAAAGAGCTAAAACAAGGTGTTTATAAAGAGTATATTACAAAGCAAGAGAATTTAAGAGTGCTTAAAGGGAATTATATTCCATCTAAAAATTTTAGTAATTTTTATAATCAAAATATTTTTTGTGAATTTGATGAGTTTAGCCCAAATAATAAATTAAATCAATTTTTTTTTTATGCTATAAAATTATTTAAAAAAGTTAGCAAAAACAAAAAACTTATGCAAACAGAAGCTATTTTTGATGAAGTAGAGTATAAAAATATTGATATTAACAGAATTAAAATAGATTGGAATAGATTAAATAGTAGGTTTTCTAAAAGTTTTGATATTGCTATGCTTATTTTAAAAAAGCTTATTGCCTTGCCTTCTAAAGGCTCAAATAGAAATTTTGCTTTTCTTTTTGATATGGCAGAGGTTTTTGAAGAGTTTGTAGGTAAAATATATAAAAGTATAGATAAAACTACTGTATTACAAAAACAGAGAAACTTTGGCTCTTTAGTGCTAAAACCAGATATAATAACAAATAGTTGTATAATTGATACAAAGTATAAAAAGCTCTCTAAAAGAGATGAGCTATCAACTCAAGATAAATACCAAATGTTTGTATATGGCATAAAATTTAAAACAACAAAGCACAATGCTTTTATACCCAAAACATTTAGCAGATATAAATGATAATTTAGAGCTTGGAACAGGGGATAATTTGATAAACTTAAGATTAAAAAGTTTGGATTTAGGTTTTGAAGGTGGATACTTGGAGTATATTGAAGAGATGAAAATAAGGATAAGGGAGGTGGATTAATGGATTATGATAACTTTAGAAAATTATATGAATATATTAAAAATAATAAAGAAAAAATTAATGAACATATCAATATATCAAGATTTTATAATAATTATTTTCAGCTTAGCTTTGTAGAAAATAATAAAAAATATCCTCTTAAAGATATACATTTTGAGATAGTTCTAGATAAAAAAGATAAAAGTTTATGTAATCTTGATATACATTTTGAAAAAGAAGATACAACTATGTATCAAAAAAATACTTTTTTAAATCAAATTATTAATGATGATGAAGATGCCATATGGATTCCTTGGAGATATAAAGGGAAAAATAATACTAACAATAAAAGTATAAGATTTAATAAAAAATTTCGATATAGAACAGAATTAGAAAGAGATGCAATACTAAATTATTTAATAGAAAAACATAAAAAATATAATGACATTATATTGAGAAAAGAATCTATTTTAAATAATTACAATACAGAAAAAGGAAAAAAAGTGAATATTAAAAATATAATCATATATGGAGTCCCAGGAGTTGGTAAAACACATAATATAAACAGACTTATTAATTTAATAGAAGAAGATGACAACTCTCAAAAAGAGATTTTTGATATTTTAAAAAATAATGAAAAAGCAAACACACACACTTTGAATGATGAGTTAAACAAAAGGGTAAAGTTTATTACTTTTCATCAAAGCTTTGGATATGAAGATTTTATAGAGGGTTTTAGACCAAATAAAGAGGGTAAAATTGAGCTTGTAGATGGAATATTTAAGAATATTTGCAAAGAGGCTCAAAAAAATACAGAAAAAAATTACTACTTAATAATAGATGAAATTAATAGAGGAAATATATCTAAAATTTTTGGAGAGTTAATTACGCTTATAGAAGAGAGCAAAAGAGATAACATAGAGGTAACTTTGCCATACTCAAAAGAGCCTTTTATTGTGCCAAGTAATCTTTATATTATTGGCACTATGAATAGCACCGATAAGTCTATTGCCTTAATAGATATTGCACTTAGAAGAAGATTTACTTTTGTCAAACTAGAGCCAAATGTAGAACTTATAGAGGACAGTGAAGCTAAAGATTTATTTAAATTAATAAATGACTATATAATTAATAGTTTGGGAAAAGATTATCAAATAGGACATAGTTATTTTATGGGAGATATAGATTTAGATTTTGTTTTAGAGTATAAGATAAAGCCTCTTTTAGAGGAGTATTTTTATGGAGATGAAGATAAATTAAATGAGGTATTAAGTTTAGTAGGATTTAGTGATGTATAAAATAATACTTCTTGCACTATTTTTAATTATGCAACTTGAGAGTAAATTATTTACTAATGAGTTTGGTTATAAAAAGGCTACTAAAGATTCTGTTCTTGTTAAAAAAGGATATGGTAAGTATAAGATTACTCTATATCACTCTAAAGTTCAAAGTAGTGATAAAGAGCCAGAGTATTTTTACTTTTATTTGCCAAATAGTAAGAGTAAAAAGTGGGTAAATACGCCTAAAAACCTATTTAATAATATCGAGTATTTAGATATTGTTAACAAAAAATATTTACTCTTTAGTGCTTCTACAAACCTTTGGAGTGCTTCTTATTTGTTAGATATTTATAGTGCTAAACTGTATCCACTTGGTGGAGGAAAAGCAGAATATTTAGGCAATAACATGTTTATACTACATGGTGCAAAGGGATATGCTTCTAAAAATGGTGAGCCTCTTGGTGCATATTGGGCAAATAAGGTTGTTGATATAAATGGAAATTTAATTAAATTTTTAAAATCTGGCAATAGTTGTTATCCTTTAAAATATTTAATAGATAAAGATCTTAATTATCCTAAATTAGAGCAAAAATTAGATGATATAGTTTGTGTTGAACAATAGTAATATAAGTTTTATATCAACAAAAAAGTTATTAAATAGTATAATATTAAAACTAAAATTACAGGAGCTATTTTTGAAAAAGAATATTGCAAGTGCGAGGATAAATATTGAGAGTTCGGCTTTATTAAAGGAGCTTAATGACTCTTTGCCGTTTGATAAAGAGCTTTTTAGAGAGGATATTATTGGCTCTATTGCTCACTCTCGAATGCTTAGTGAGCAAGGGATAATTAGTAAAGATGACTTTATCAAAATTGAGCAAGGGTTAAATGAGCTTTTAGATGAAATTAGCAGTGGTAAAGTAGAGCTAAATGAGGGTGATGAAGATATTCATATGGCAATAGAGAGGCTACTTACTGCTAAAATTGGCGATGCTGCAAAGAGAGTGCATACTGCAAGAAGCAGAAATGATCAAGTTGCAACTGATTTTAGACTTTATGTAATGAATAATAATTTAGAGATTGCAAGGCTTTTAAGAGAGTTAATTGGCTCTTTTTTAAATATTGCAAAAGAGCATACAGATACTCTGCTTCCTGGAATGACACATTTACAACATGCTCAGCCTATTAATTTTGCTTATCATATGTTGGCGTATGCTAGTATGTTTAAAAGAGATTATGAGCGCTTTATTAGCTCTTATGAGAGAAACAACTACTCTCCTTTAGGTTGTGCGGCACTTGCTGGAACGCCGCACCCTATTGATAGAGAGCAAACTGCTAAAGAGCTTGGTTTTAGAGAGCCTAGTATAAATTGTCTTGATACAGTTAGTGATAGAGATTTTGCTTTAGAGATTTTATTTAATATTTCAACTATGATTATGCATATGAGCCGTTTGAGTGAAGAGCTTATTTTGTGGTCTTCTGCAGAGTTTAAATTTGTAACTCTTAGTGATAAACACGCAACTGGAAGTTCAATTATGCCTCAAAAGAAAAACCCAGATATTCCTGAGCTTTTGCGTGGAAAAACGGGTAGGGTTTATGGAAATTTAATTGGTCTTTTAACAGTTATGAAAGGTTTGCCACTTGCATATAATAAAGATACTCAAGAGGATAAAGAGGGTGTTTTTGATAGTGTAAAAACTGCGAAATTATCACTAATGGTTTTAAAAGAGATGATAGATGAGATGCAAGTAAATAGAGAAAATATGAAAAGAGCTTGTAGAGTAGGGCATTTAAGCGCAACAGATTTAGCAGACTATATGGTAAAAAATCTTAATATGCCTTTTCGAGATGCTTATCATTTAGTTGGAGATATTGTAAATCAAGCAGAAAAACTTGGTAAAGATATAAGCGAATTAACTTATGAAGAGCTAAATAGTATAGATAGTCGCTTCAAAGAGGATGCAATAGATGTTTTAAATATAAGAAACTCTATGAATGCAAGAGATAGCTTTGGTGGCACTGCAACTAAAAGAGCAAAAGAGCAAATTAAAATTTTAGAACAGTGGCTTAGTGATATAGAGGTTTAACCCTATATTTAATCGCCACATCTATTGTGCCATTAAACAGAGAATTTTATATCAATTCTAATACTTTTTTAATATAGTTCTATATCTTTTATTTTGAATAATTTTGGAATCTTATTATAATTGTTTATATGTTTAGTAGTATTTTATGGAATAAAAACTAGACCCCAAAATAAATTTAGGGTAACGAAATATTGATTTTTTGCCATTTTTGTTATAAACCCTTAATTTAATGGCATTTATTGTGATTTTAGATGTGCATTAAATATCTTTTTTCTTTAAATCGCCTTTATAAACTATATCTTCAGCTCTTAAATTATCTTGATTTAACCATTTTGTAGGTTCTGTTTTTTCTAAATTTTTAATCTCTTCATCTAGCATATCTTCTTGGTAAGTCATCATCATATCAGCAGCAATTATGTATGGGGCAGCTTGAATTTGTTTTAGTTTTTCTATCTCTTCTCCTACATCTTCGCCCTCAATAGTTACAATAATTTTACCTTTTTCTTTATCGCCAAAGTGAAAATCACAAATTTCACTATTTTCGCACCACTCTTGCACTTTATCATAATGCTCTTGTTTGCACTGAACTACTATACTTGAAATATTCATTTTTACTCCTTAAAATTTTTTCATTATGCTTTTAGCTTTTTGTTTTGCAAAAACTATTTAAGTTTCCACATTATAACAATATTATCATTACTTGCGCTAAATATTGTATTATCATCTTTATAAATAATTCTATTTAAGGTGCTTTTTTGCCCAATTAATTTATATTTTAAACTTTTTGTAAATAGATTATAAATATAAATATTATTTGCTTCATCTAATGCAAAAGCCCCAAGTGAACCATCTGGACTTAATGCAGTTGCATATACAAAAAACTTACCTTGAATATAATCACCTTTTTTTGTATTTATGTCATACCAAGATGCTCTTCTATCTTTTCCAGCACAAGAAACGATATTAGCTTTTATATCAACATCAAATATGTTATCTACATTTAATCCGCTAAGTTTAGTAACTATATCACCACTAAGTGGCTTTAAAACAGTAATCTCTCCACTCTCACAAGCAAATGTAGCTAAATCTCTTTTTTTATTTAAAGCAAAATGTGAAAATTTAGATTCAGAGAGTTGTTTTCTGTAAATAATTTTTTTATCTTTTAAGTTATATAAGGCTACTTCATTACTCAAAAAGCCAAGTAATATATTGTTATCATCAATAAATTTAGCTTCTACAATTGCATATCTGTTTTTTTCTGTAAATATATCAATAGTTTTATTATTTTCGTTTATTCTTAAATCGCTATATCCACCAATTCCACTATCACTAAGCATTAAATATTTTCCATTGTAGTAATCAACACAAGATATACTTGCATTAATTGTATCACCCATAAAATCTTTTATTTTAGGAATTTTGATAATTTTTGTAAAATTTTTATCTTTATAGTTGTATATTTGAACTTCACTTGCAGTTGTTCCAATTACAATTTCATTCTCTTTACCAAGTGCTAAATCTTTTACAACAAAATTTGTATCAATTTTCAAAAAAGGTTTAATATCTTGAGCATATATTAAGTTAATAAATAAAGCTACATATAGTATATATTTCAACTTAGATCCTTTAAAATATTTTCTGCAATTTCAACTATTTTAGTTGCTAATTCATCTTCACTTAGATCACTTTTAATACCATATAAATCCTCTTCTGAACCTAAGAAATTTTCAATAAAATCAACACCGTTATCAAGTGTTAAGTAGAGCTTTTTTAAACCATCTTCTGTAAGTATATTTGATAATCTCTCTGTAATATAGACTAAGTAGTTATAATCTTGAGGGTCAAAAACATCTAACTCTTCATCATCTATATCAGCATAATTTTCATCTACAACAACAAAGTATCTAAGTTCATCTAAATCTTTATCTATTTCATCTAATTTTGAGTAAATATTAGGATAATTTTTTTCTATATCTATTTTTAACATTTTAACTCCTATTTTATTGTGTATTCTATAGCATTTGTAGGGCATCTACCAATACAAAAACCACAACTTGTGCATCTATCCATATCTATAATTGGCTCAAACATACCTTTAAAAAGAATAGCATCATCTAAGCATGGTTCTTTGCATGAGAAGCAGATACTACCATTATGCGACATACATTTCTCTTTGTTGATTATAATTATAGCATTAATTTTATCTTTTTTATCTTCAATATTTAAAACATTTGTTTCGCAAACATTAGCACACTCTTGACAAAAGGTGCATCCACTATTTGTAAAATTTAGTATTGGTGTTCCTTTTGCTTCAATGATAATAATATCTTCATCACAAGCACTGGCACACGCTTTGCTTTCGCAATTTATACACTCTTTATCAAAAATATCTATATCTTTATAGTATGGTGGTCTTAGGTATAGTGATATTTTTTTCTCTTTTGCTTCACTAATAGGCGAAGCAAGAGTTTTAAAAAACTCTCTTCTACTCGCCACTATTTAACACCTTGATCAATTACATCAACTAAATTAGATTTCTCTTTTAATTTTTTATCTGTAAAGTCTGGTTTAAAGTTATTTTTAACAAGTGGTTTTACATTTGCTTGAGGAACATGACATTGAGAACAGTTATATCTTCCTGCATACAATTTTTTAAGTTTCTTTTGAACAACTTTTACATCACTTGTATTTTTAATAATTTTACCATTTTTTTCAATAGCGCCATCTTTAGCAATTTTGGTATTTGGTCTATAATCCATAAAGTGTGAAGGTGGAATTGGTGTTGCTCCAACTGCTTTTGCTTTATCTGGCATATGACAACCCAAACAAGCATTTCTTTTGATTGTAATTGGTAATAATCCATCTACACTGTGTGGAATTAGTGGAGGAGCATTTACATAACTTCTCTCTATTCTTTGTGCAGAACCAGGTGCTGGAGCATCAAATTTTACTTCAGGTGGTGCTACTTTGCTATCATCTAAAGATGCTTTTCTTAAGCCAAGTTCAGTTGCATCAACTGGTTTTTTTAAATCTGGTGCTTTATACTGCCCATCATTGCTTAGCTCTTTAACACCCTCTTTTTTTGCTGGAGCTTTTGCTGCAGGAGAAGCTTTTGCACCGCTTTTAATCATATTGGCAATATCTTCAATATCTTTATCACTAAGTGATGCAACTTGCCCTTTCATCAAACCTTTTTGTGCGCCTCCATAAGTTCCAGCTTTGTAACCTTTTAGAGCTTTGATTATATCTTCTTTGCTCATATCTTTTACAACCTTTGAAACTCCAAGTGCTTTTTTTTCAAAACTAGCACCGTGGCAACCAACACATGCTGATACACTTGCAGCATATATTGCACCACTTGCAATGATTGAACCAATCAGTAATTTTTTAATCATTTTGACTCCTTCTTTTTTTTATTAGGACGGTAAAGGAGCAAAGCCCCTTTACCTACGCTAACGCTGAGTTCTCTTCAGCAGAGGCCTCTCGCGCCTTGCGCTTTTGAGTTCTTTGAACTCTTTTTTTATTAGGACAGCAAAGGAGCAAAGCCCCTAAGCTTGGCTAACGCTGAGTTCTCTTTGGCAGAGGACTCTCTCGCTTTGTGTTTTTGACTTATCTGTAAAAAAGCTCTAAGCTTTTTAGCTCTTAGCTTTTTCCTTCTTTATATATTTGCCAATGCTAAAGCCAAGGGCATCATCATCGCAAACATCTATACATCTACCACAATTGGTGCATTCAATATCATTTACAGTTATTGAGTCTTTTCCTATCATATGTAATACTTGACTCTCAGGACAAACCTCTTTACACTTCATACAAAGTGTGCAGTTTTCGCTTGTATGTTTAACTCTAAGTAGAGAGAACTTACCAATTAATGAATAAGTTCCACCAACTGGACAAATATGTCCACACCAACCATTTTTAACAACAAAAAGATCAAATAAGAATATAACCAATACAAAGCCAAGCCCTGCACCAAGTGCAACAACTGTTGTATTGTTTATAATATTAATTCCATAAATGATATTTCTGTTTAGTATTGTTATTGGATTAATCACTTCAAATGCTGCTAAACCAGTAATTGCTGAAACAATTAAAGCAATGACTATTGTATAGTAACGAATGTTTCTACTAATCCAAACCTTTCTCTCTATTTTATCTATATATAGTTTTCGTCTAAGCCAAGCTGCCAAATCTGTAACCATATTTATAGGACAAACCCAACTACAAAATGCACGACCACCAATTAAACCATAAAAAATTGAGATAATTAATGCTCCAATTAGAACATTTACTCCTACAACTGCACCAGCTGCCAACATCTGAAGTAGAGCAAAAGGATCGCTTAGTGGAATTTTGCTAAATATAGTGGAGGTCGATAAGTTACCTTGTAGTATCTTCCAACCCCACACATTTGCAGCAAAATATAAAAACATTATAGTTAGTTGAGATACTCTTCTAAGAATTAGATATTTGATATTTGAAAATTTCATCTTAATACTCCAATCCTTTATTTAAGTAATCAACTGGAGTTTTACTACTTCTTTCATCTTCTGTTTTAATATCAGATGCTTTTCTGTCTTTAACTCTTTGTTGATCTTTTTTATCCCAACCACGAACATAATGATCACCTGGCTTACCTTGTGCTACTTCTCTTGGTAGAACAAAAATAGCTGGTTTTTCAGTTACACATGCCTTTTCACAAAGCCCACAACCTGTGCATACATCTGGGTTAATAACAGGCTCTAAAAATGCATGTTTTCCAGTTCTGCTATTTCTATTGTATTGTAACTTTATAGCCTCATCTAAAAGTGGACAAGCACGATAACATGCATCGCACTGTAACCCCCAAAATGCGATACAAGAGTGAACATCTACAACTGCTACTCCCATATCCATCATTTTAAAATCAAGTTTTTTAGTTTTTGGGTTTGTTACTTTATTTATATCTAAAGCTCCAGATGGGCAGACAGGAACACAAGGTATGTCATCACACATAAAACATGGCACATCTCTAGGGGTAAAAAAAGGTGTTCCAATAGTTACACTATCGTTAGCTTTTGCCATCTTTAGTGTTCCTTTTTTTTGGTTACCCTCTTTATCCCTATTTTGTGGTCTGTTTACACAAGCCTCAGCACAAAGCCCACACTTTATACAGGTTTTAATAAAATCTGCTTCGCCTAGAGCTGCAGGAGGTCTAAGTGTAAGTGGGCTACTTTTTGCTTTTTGTGCATAACCTGCTAAAAGCAAAGTCCCCATAGCACCAAGACCAACATTATGTGCAATATTAGTAAAGAAGCGTCTTCTGCTACTAATTTCTACCTTTTTTTTATCTGCCATTTTCTTGCCTTAACTTATGCTTTTGTAATTTTTACAGCACACTTTTTATAGTCTGTTTGTTTACTCATAGGACAAGTTGCATCAAGAGTAACTTTATTGATAAATACTTTTTCATCAAACCAAGGCACAAATACTAAACCTCTTGGAGGTCTGTTTCTTCCTCTTGTTTCTACTCTTGCTTTTACTTTACCACGACGAGACTCTACCCAAACAAGTTCTCCTCTTTTTACTCCATGTTTTTGTGCATCTTTAGGGTGCATATAACAAAGAGCTTCTGGAACTGCACGGAATAGTTCTGGAACTCTCATTGTCATTGTTCCACTATGCCAATGCTCAAGCACACGACCTGTGCATAACCAAGTATCATACTCTTTATCTGGCATTTCTGGTGGATCCATATATGGTCTTGCAAATATTTTTGCTTTATTTGGAATTGGCGTTTTACCTGCTTTTTTATCTGGTTTAGTCAATGTTCCACTAAATAGTTTTTTAGCAAGTGGTCCATAGAATGCAAAATCACCACCTGGGTTTGCTTTTGCTGCATATGGGTCATACTTAACATTAAATCTCCAAGCAGTCTCTTTACCATCAACAACTGGCCATTTAAGTCCTCTTACTTTATGATAAACATCAAATGGAGCAAGGTCGTGTCCATGTCCTCTACCAAACCAAGCATATTCTTCAAATAGATACTTATGAATAAAGAATCCATAACCTTTCCACTCTTTACCATCACTACCAATTATTTTTCTATTATCTCCTAAACTATCAGAATCATCAAATCCTTTTAGTAGTGGATCATCAATTGTATATTTTTTAGCCTCTTTATTTGCAAATAGGATTTCATACATAGTTGTATCTTCTTTATATCCCATTTTCTTAGCAGCTTCAATAACGCTAGGAAGAGGTTTTTTACGAGGTCCACTTGGTGCATATTCACCCCAAAGATCTTTAACTGTAAATCTTTTTGATAGCTCTACCCATTGCCAAGTATCGCTCATTGCCTGACCAACTGGAACTACTTGTTGTTTCCAAAGTTGAGTTCTTCTCTCAGCATTACCATAGCCACCCCATTTTTCATAAATCATAGCACTTGGTAGAACTAAGTCAGATACCATTGCAGAAATTCCTGGGTAACCATCTGAAGTAACAATAAAGTTATCCATCTCTCTTGCTGCTTTAATCCAATGGTTTGCATTTGCAGTATCTTGGAATGCATTACAAACATTAACCCAAGCAAATTTTACTAAACCATCTTCTAATCCTCTATGGATTGCAACAATATGTTGTTTACCAACTGGATTGATAGTTCCTTCTGGAATCATCCATTTTTTCTCTGTTTTTGCTCTATGTTTAGGGTTTTTAACCATTAAGTCTGCTGGAAGTCTATGACAGAATGTTCCAACCTCTCTTGCTGTTCCACATGCACTTGGTTGACCTGTTAGTGAGAATGCTCCACTACCTGGTTTTGCTTGTTTATTAAGCATAAAGTGAACATTATAACTAAGTGTATTTACCCAAGTTCCACGAGTATGTTGGTTCATACCCATTGTCCAGAAACTTACAACTTTTCTATCTTTTTCAATATAAAGGTCTGCTAACATTTTTAGCTTTTTCTTAAAGCTCTCTATACTCTCATCTGGATCACCTTTTGCAATACTTGCAACATAATCAAGAGTAAATGGCTCTAGTGATTTTTTATACTCTTCAAAGCTAATCATCCAGTGAGCAAGAGTTCCTGCAGTGTTTTTCATTGTATCGCCCTCTTTGTAACCATAAGGCGCTAATGCTGGAGCTTCTAGTTTACCAACTTTTTTCTCCATCTCTTTATTAATGATTTTCATCTCTTTTGCACTATATTTACCAGCGCTACCGTCAGGATTTACAGGAGTCAATGATTTCTCACCAGCTCTTCTCATACCGTAACCAATATTAACTGGACCTACAGTAAATACAATATGTTTTTTAACAAAATCCCAATCTATAATATCTTCTTTACCGCCACCTTTTTTATCTCTTGTTACAATTTCACGAGCAATATAGTTCCAAAGAGCTAAATCTGTATTTGGTCTAAAGATAATATTAAAATCACTTAAATCACAACTTCTGTGAGTATAAGTTTGAATATTTATAACTTTTACTCTATCTGGATCGCTTAGTTTTCTATCAGTAACTCTTGACCATAAAATTGGGTGCATCTCTGCCATATTTGAACCCCAAGCTACAATAGTATCAGTTAGCTCAATATCATCATAGCATCCACTAGGTTCATCAATACCAAATGTTTGATAAAAGCCAACAACCGCACTTGCCATACAGTGTCTAGCATTTGGGTCAATTGCATTACCTCTAAAACCACCTTTTACCATTTTTTGAGCCGCATAGCCTTCCATAATGGTATATTGTCCAGAACCAAATACTGCTACACCTTCTGGACCTTTTTCTTTAAGAGCTTTTCTGATATGTTTTTCCATCTCATCAAATGCTCTTTTCCAAGATACTGGCTTAAACTTACCTTTTTTATCAAACTCACCCTTTTCATTCATTCTTAAAAGTGGTTGAGTAAGTCTATCTGCACCATACATAATTTTTGCATTAAAGTAACCTTTAATACAGTTAAGACCTCTGTTTACTGGAGCAGCAGGGTCGCCTTTTACCGCAACTATTTTGCCACCTTTAGTTGCAAGCATAATACCACAACCAGTTCCGCAGAATCTACAAGGAGCCTTGTCCCAACGCCACCCTTGCTCGGCTTCATTAGCTGCTGCTTTTGCACTCTCAGGAACGCTAATTCCAACCGCACTAGCAGCTGCTACTGCAGCTGAGCTTTTCAAAAAATCTCTTCTGTTAATTCCCATATAAACCTCCTGATAATAAGTAGGGATGTATAATGTTATCATTTTTATTGAATAATACAATTGATTTATATCAATATTAGTCAGATTATTTAAGCTTTGTAACTATAATTATCACTTAATTTAATTTTAAGTTATTGTTATAAATAAGTTAAATATTTAATTATTTTTATTTATTATATTTATATATTTTTTTAATTTATTTTAGTAGAAGTTTTTGGAATTTAAAGAGCTAGAGTTACCCCTCTAACTCTTCTTGAAGTTCTAATATCTCTAAATATCTTTCACTTAACTCTTCATACTCTTGTTGAATGTTATTTAGCTCTTTGCTAACTTCACTAAGCCCTTTTTGATTGTAGCAATTAGGGTTTGCTAAACACTCATTTAACTCATCTATTTTAGCCTCTAACTCCTCTATTTTTGGTGGTAAGAGTTCTAAATCTCTTTTATCTTTATAGCTTAGTTTAGTCTGTTTTTTCTCTTTTTTAACTTCAGGCTCATCTTGTAGTTTATCTAAACTTTTTTCAAAATCATCTAAACTTTTTATCTCTTTTTCAATATCTAAATATTCGCTATAGCTTTGGTAAGAAACTTCTATTTCACCATTGCCCTTAAATATAAATAGTTTTTGAGCTAATTTATCAACAAAATATCTATCGTGGCTAACAAAAAGTAAAGCACCCTGAAAGCTAAGTAGCTTATCTTCTAAAATATTTATAGTTTGAATATCTAAATCATTTGTAGGTTCATCTAAAATTAAACAATCATACTTTTTAGTAAACAAAAGTGCAAGTGCTACCCTATTTTTCTCACCACCACTTAATTGAAAAATCTTCTTATCCAAATACTCTTTTGGAAAGAGGAAATTTTTTAAATATCCAAAAACATGCATATTTTTGCCCTCTACCATAACTCTATCTCCACCATCTGGGCAAAAGGTTTCAATAAGTGTGGCATCATCTTTTAGCATCTCTCTGTGTTGGTCAAAATATCCAATGCTAAGCTCACCTTGCTTTATTTTGCCACTATCTGGCTTTAGGCGACCTAGCATTATTTTAAGTAGTGTTGATTTTCCACTACCGTTTGCTCCTACAATTGCAATTTTATCGCGTTGTAAAATGCGCGTTGTAAAGTTTTCTATAAGCTTTTTATTTGCAATTGAGTAGCTAAGGTTTTCTATCTCAAAGAGCATCTTCTTTTTAGCTACTATCTTTTCACCTCTCCAACTCTTTTTTTCGCGTTCTAGCTCTACTTTCATTTTGCGAATTAGAGTTGGGTTTTTCTTTGCTTGTTCCCTAAGCTCAAAAACTCTTCGTTTTCTGCCTTGATTTCTTGTTTCTCTAGCTCTAACCCCTTTTGCCAACCACTCCTCTTCGCGTTTTAGTAACCTTAGTAAATTTTCATGCTCTTTTTGCATAGAGTGCAATCTCTGCTCTTTTTGTTGTAAATAACTTTCATAACCACCTTTGTAGTTAACAAGTTTAAAATCTTCTACCTCTACAATCCTAGTTGCAATTTTATCTATAAAGTATCTATCGTGCGAAATTAAAAGCAAAGTAAACTTCTCTTTTAGTAAAATATCTTCTAAAAACTCTACCATATATACATCAAGGTGGTTTGTAGGCTCATCTAAAATAAGTAAATCTGGCTTTTTAAGAATTAAAGATGCCAAAGCAACACGGCGCTGCTCTCCACCTGATAGTGAGCTAACTAATCTATTTTCATACTCTTTTAGTTTAAATTCTTGCAAAGCTCTTTCTATTTTATTTGTTAAATCCCAAGCGTTGTGGTGGTCTAAATAGGCACTTAAATTTTCGTGTTCTTTTAATAGTGTTTTATCATCTGGATTTTTGCCAATCTCTTGGCTTAGGGTTTGGTATCTTTGTTGCGCAGCTTTTAGCTCACCTAACTCACTCTCAATAGCCTCTTTTACAGTTGCACCCTCTTTAAAAGAGGGCATTTGGCTAAGCATTGCTATTTCAATTGAGCTATCTCTTATAACTTTGCCATCATCTGGCTCTTCTAAACCAACTGCTAATTTAAGCAGAGTAGATTTACCACAGCCATTTTGCCCAATTATGGCAACTCTCTCTCCTTGCTCAATATGAAAATCAAGCCCATCAAAAATTTGCTTAACATCATATCTTTTCTTAATATCATACATATCTATAAATGCCATTATCAAACCCTAAAATAAAAAATTACCGTATTTTACCAAAACTTAAGTCGAATTTGATATATTAACTCAAAAAGTCTAATATAAGGAACAATAAAATGACAATATTAATGGCACTATTTACACTATATATTGCAATAAAAATATATGTAAGTGTTATGCAAATAGGGTATGTAACAGATGCAAAAAGAGAGGATGCTGTGCTTTTAACTCCGGCAAAATATGTAGTAGCAGGTAATTATGCTATTAAAAAAGAGAGGCTCTCAATTGTTGAGAGTTTTATTGAGTATATGCTATTTCTATTTTGGGTGTTTGGTGGATTTGCATGGCTTCAAAAGATTACAGGAATAGATAATACAATTTACTCAAATTTACTATTTATTTTTGGTTTTTTAGCACTTAATTTTATAGTAACTTTACCACTTGATATTTATAAAACTTTTAAGCTTGATAAGTCGTTTCATTTTAGCAAAACTACACCAAAGCTTTATATTATAGATACAATTAAAAGTGCTATATTAACGCTTGTTTTTGGTGGAGTTATTTTTGCTATAATAATCTATTTTATGGAAAACTATAGCAAATGGTGGTTATATAGTTTTGTGGTGGTATTTATTTTTATAGTTTTGGTTAATATGCTATACCCAACGCTAATTGCACCACTATTTAATAAGTTTAAGCCACTAGAAGATGAGGAGTTAAAAGGCTCAATTGAGGGTATTTTAAAGAAGGTTGGCTTAAGTAGTGATGGCGTATTTACAATAGATGCAAGTAAAAGAGATAGCCGACTAAATGCCTATTTTGGTGGGCTTGGAAAGTCTAAAAGAGTGGTGCTTTTTGATACACTTATAGAGAAGCTTGATAAAGATGAAATAATTGCAATATTAGGGCATGAGTTAGGACACTATAGCCACAAAGATATATATAAAAATATTGCAACTATAGGAGTATTTTTATTTGTAGTATTTTTTAGTGTTGGCAATTTACCAGAGAGTCTATTTTTGAATATGGGAGTTGTGCCAACAGCTGGGGCGAAATTGGCTCTAATTATGCTAATATTGCCACTATTTAGCTTTATTTATATGCCAATAATGGGCTTAATTAGTCGCCATAATGAGTATGAGGCAGATAAATTTGGGGCTAAAATTGGTGGAAAAACAAACTTAATTAGAGCGCTTTTAAAGCTTGTTAATGAAAATAAAGCCTTCCCCAAATCGCACCCAATTTATATATTTTTCTACTACACTCACCCACCAGTATTAGAGCGCTTAAAAGCGTTGGGCTATGAAGATAGCAAAAATGATGACAGCGTAATTTTGGGATTTTTGAAATAGTAATTAGATAGAATTTTATAAATTTTGTCTAATTAGGCTAAAAGCATATGCAACTTTTTAGCTCTTTATTTTGACAACTTTTCTATTTTTAGATATAATTATTCCTATAAAGTGTAGTAAAAGGTATAAAATGAAGAGTGTATCAATAAGAGATTTAAAGAATAATCCATCAACTATGACAAATTTTTTAACAAATGGTGAACTTGTATTTGTTACAAAACATAATAAACCAATAGGTGTAACATTACCAATAGATAATAGCATAAAAAATCAAAGCTTAAAAGAGATTTTATACTTTAATCTTTATAAAAATAATGAAATATCTTTCGGAAAATTGGCAGAACTTTTAAATATAAAAAAAGATAAATTAAGAGAGATGTTTGCATCTCTTGATATGCCTGTAATAGACTATAATACAAAAGATGTAGAAGATGAATTAATAGATTTTAAAGAGTTATGAAAATAGTAATTGCTGATAGCTCTACACTTATACTTTTATTAGATACAAATAACTTTTCACTTTTGCTTAAATTATTTAAAGAGATTATTATAACTAATGCAGTATATGCAGAAATTACTTGTAGCATAGCCCATAAAGAGTTAATAGATTCATACATAACAAAAAGATATATGAAAATAGTAAAAATTACCAAAGATAGCAGAATTGAAATGCTTTTAAAAAGACTTGATATAGGAGAGTCTGAATCAATTGCACTTGCAAAAAAAATAGATTTGCCACTAATAATTGATGAGAAAAAAGGAAGAGCAATAGCCAAATCGCTCAATATAAAAATAATAGGATTTATTGGTATAATATTAAAACTAATAGAGAAAAATATAATTAGTAAAGAAAAAGCTATTGATATAATAAAACAAGCTGAAATAAATAACTTTAGATTATCCAAAGAGTTGAAAAATTTGATTTATAATTTTAAAATAAAAGAGAAAGAATGAATATACAAGAAGCTATAAACTGGGCTACAAAAGAGCTAAAAGCCTTTGAACGCCCTCGCTTAGAAGTAGAGATTTTGTTAAGCCATCTTTTAGATTGCAAACGAGAGTTTTTAATTTTAAATGATAATTTAGAGATAGATGAGATAAAATTTAAAGAGCTAATTAATAGACGCAAAAACCATGAACCAATAGAGTATATTACAAACAAAGTTAGCTTTTGGGATTTTGAACTATTTATTGATAAAGGCGCTTTAATTCCTCGCCCAGAGAGCGAAATTTTGGTTGAAAAGGCAATTAAACTTATTAAAAAACACAATATTAAAAATATAGCCGAAATTGGCATAGGAAGTGGCGCACTTAGTATAGCAATAGCAAAAAAGTGCAATGTTTTTATAGAGGCTAGTGATATAAGCAAAAGTGCAATTAAAATAGCAAATAAAAATATAAAAGCTTTTCATTTAGAAGATAAAATAAGTGTGTATAACTGCTCAATGCTAGATTGCTTAAATACTCCAGAGCTTCTTATTAGCAACCCTCCATATATTGATCCAGATGTAAAATTAGAAGCAAATGTAGCCAACTTCGAGCCACACACAGCCCTTTTTGCACCCAACAAAGGTTTAGAGATACTATTTAACATCTTAGGTTTAATTAAATTAAAAAATATTCCTTTTGCTATCTGCGAAATGGGATATAACCAAAAAGAACAAATTGCTAAGTATGCTAAAGAGATAGGTTTAAGTGGTAATTTAGAATTTTACAAAGATTTAGCCGGGCTTGATAGAGGGTTTGTTTTTAAAAGTAATATTTCATAATGAAATAATAATTATCTTTATTTACAATTTTATGATAAAATAAATATAAACGGAAATAGAAAAAGTTTTTTATTAACTTGGATTATTATCTCTATTCCAATAATTGCTATTTTACTAATAGCTACCAAATCTTAGAAAAATCAAACTCAAAACTGCACTCTTTTAAATTAAACTCTACTACTTCACTGTGTGCATCTATTGCTTTTATATATTTTCCATCTTTTAATTTATATACTTTTGCTATTTTATCATCTCCATCTACAATAATATAATATTCAACTCCCTCTTTTTCGTAAAGTTCATACTTTAGAGTTAAATCTTTTGTGGCTGTAGCCTTTGATAAAATTTCAAAAATTATTCTTGGTGCTTTTTTTATATACTGGATATGTAAAGGTTTGTGGCATATTACAAGGTTATCAGGTTGGACTACTGTTGTATCATCAATTTTCCAGTCAATTGGTAAAAGGGCTTGACATTTAGAGCAATCTTTTAAAACCTCTGTTAGTTGCCATGCAATTTTATTAGATATACTTTGATGCTCTATTGTTGGAGCTGGAGCCATAGCATAAGGCATACCATAAATTAGCTCCCAATCACCTTGCCACTGCTTATAATCATCATAAGTGTAACTTGCTACATACTCTTTTTTAACAGCACCCATATTAAGCCTTTTTTATTAAATTATATCACAAATCTTTAAGATATAAATAACTAATTAAAATTTTATACCAATTATTAAGAAAAAAAGATTATACTCACTAAAAATTTAAAGGTAATATTATGCAAGAGCAAAAGACAAATAAATATTTTACAATAGGTTATTTACTAATTTTAGGTGTAGTTTTGGGAGCTACTATTTATGCAGGGGCTGTTGTAGCGCCTGTTACATTCCATTCTGAGCAGTGGTTAGCAAGTGAGATTTTAAGCCGTTTTCAAGAGGGGCTTATAATGACGCAAAACTTTATAAGACTTGGATATTTTATACTCTTTGCAATGTTTGCCATATTTATTTATGAGGGGTATCAATATAAGCGCTTTAATAGAGATTTAATAAAGACTCTAAGCGCTCTTGGAGCAATTATGAGTGGGGCTTTGTTTAAGTATTTCTATATGGATAGCATTATTAATATGCAGATGCAAGGAGAGAGCGTTGTAAATAGTAAGATATTTGAGAATATGCACAAAGGTAGCGAAATTGCATTAACTCTTTTTATGCTATTTTTAATTGTGCTATTTGTTAGAACCTTGCAAAAGGAGCTTAAATAGTGCAAGAGCATCCATTTAAGCCAATTATTTTTAAAAATAGTAAAACTCTTATTTTAGGCTCTTTTCCTAGCATTAAATCGTTTGAAAATAGC
>Ga0256843_1000208_pt1 | contig 51336 bp, 54 predicted proteins | sample AlvinellametaG_FD_191572 | JGI IMG/M metagenome (GOLD analysis project Ga0256843, IMG submission 191572) | Pompeii worm associated microbial communities from hydrothermal vent at the East Pacific Rise, Pacific Ocean - Alvinella | ecosystem: Host-associated > Annelida > Integument > Unclassified ...
GGCAGTCGTAGTTAAAAAGTTTTTTGATTTTCATAGTTTATCCTTTACAGTTGGGATTTAAAAACGTATCAACCACGTTTTTGTATTTTTCAATCCACGTATGGGTTTTGTAATCATAAAATTTAGCACCCGCGTTAACGGCATACGGAATGTTGTTTTTTCTAAGCTCGCAACTTAAAAAACGAGAAAATTTTATTTGGTCTTTTATACCAACCGTATTGCCGTGATTATAATTACCCGGCATCCACGCTCCTACCCATGAAAAAAGCTTGTGTTTTTCGCACCATTTTTTGGCGTAAGCTATTTTTTTTACGATATCGTTTTTTATTTTTTCGTTTAACGCATTCTTAGGTCCGGCGGCGTAAAAATGCCACTGTATCATAATGTTTTTTCTGTTTTTGGGTAGATAAAGCTTGTTTAAATAATAAGGATTGCTAATGTGATTTGGAGAAAGGAATATGATTTTGTCTTTATCTATCTTCCTAATCCTTTTTACGCATTTTTTATAAAAATCGTTTAATAAATCGTTATGTTTTTTAATCGCTTTATTCGGCTCGATTAACAAATCATAACTTAGCGTATTTTTATAATTTTTATATCGTTTAGCTATTTTAGTCCAAATGTTTAGCGCTTTTTTTTCGCTTTCACGATTTGGGTGCAATCTAAAATTTTTGCCGCTGTATGCAAGGACAGGTATTAAATGCACTTGATTGCATCGTTTTATAATTTTATCCAACAGCTTCAAATCGACGTTGTTGTCAAATCTTATCCTAACGCTATCAAATCCTCTTTTTTTAAACGCGTCGATATCGCTTAGTTTAAATTCGTTTTTTATTTTCTTAAAAAGCACCCAGTTTACGTCCACGCCGACACCGAGTTTTTGCTGATACTCTTTAGGAGTTATAGCGTATAAAAAAGTAAAAAGAAAAATTATTGACAGCCGAAACATTCAACGCTCCTATCCATTACTTCTTCGTTAATCTCAGGAGATTGGCTTCTTAAATAATAAAAACTCTTAAGCCCGAGTTTCCAACCAAGCGTATATATTTCGTTTAGATATCTTCCGCTCGCTTTGTCTGTCGTAATAAAAATATTCAGACTCTGACCTTGGTCTACCCATTTTTGTCTGATTGCCGCGGCTTTTACAAGCACCGTTTGGTCAAGCTCGTAAGCCGGGGTATAAAACATATACGTATCGGCACTTAAATTTGGCACCACCACGGGAATTAATCCGCTTAGGTTTTCTTCATACCATTTTCTTTTATAGACGGGTTCTATTGTTTGAGTCGTACCCGTTAAAATCGAAATAGAACTTGTTGGAGCAATAGCCATTAAATACCCGTTTCTCATACCTTTCTTAACTTCTTCTCTCAAACCTTCCCAATCATACTCCATTACGCTAAAAAGGTCTCTTTCAACCAATCTTTTGGCATTTTCGTTAGCCGTATCTATTGGCAATATCCCTTTAGACCACCTACTACCCTCAAACTCCGGATATACTCCTTTTTCTTTTGCCAAAGCGGCGCTTGTTTTAATAGCGTAATAACTAATCCCCTCAAATACTTCGTCTATCAATTTCAAATGCTCTTCGCTTCCCCAAAAGATTTGTTTTTCGGCTATCATTTGGGCTTCGCCCATTGCTCCAAGCCCGATGGCTCTGTTTTTTAAGTTGGTATCTTTTGTTTTTCTAACTGGATAGTAATTCAAATCAATTACGTTATCAAGCATTCTAATGGCAATCGGTACGACCTCTTTTATTTTCTCGTGCGTATTTACTTTGCTTAAATTTACGCTCGCTAAATTACAGACGGCTGTTTTTCCCAACATAGGGACTTTTTCGACTATATAAACCTTTTTAGCGTCTATTTCGTCAAGAGAAGTAATTTTTTTGGCTTTTTTAATAATTTCGATTTCTCCTTGAGTGACCTTTACCTCTTCTTCCTCATCAAACATTACGTAACTCTCATCTTCAAACGTAACTTTTATTTTGTAATGGTTAGGTTCGGTGTTTTGAAAAATTTCGGTGCATAAATTACTGCTTCTGATAATTCCGCTGTGGTCGTTTTGATTTCTTTTATTGGCGTTGTCTTTAAAACACAAAAACGGATTTCCGGTTTCGTAATATTCAAGCAGTATTTTCTTCCAAAGTTCTTTTGCCTTAATCGTCTCTTTTGCGATATCTTCCCTCTTTTCGTATTCTATATATCTTTTTTCAAACTCTTCTCCGTAAAGGTCGGTTAAATCTTTAACCTCATACGGGTCAAAAAGCGTCCAAAAACCGTCTTCTTCGACTCTTTTCATAAACAAATCCGGAATCCAAAGCGCCGGAAACAAATCATGCGCTCTGCGTCTCTCTTCTCCGCTGTTTTTTTTCAAATCCAAAAAGTCCAAAATATCCATATGCCAAGGTTCAAGATAAACGGCAATCGCACCTTTTCTGGTCCCTAACTGGTCTACGGCAATTGCAACGTCGTTTGTTATTTTAAGCCATGGAATCACCCCACCGGCGGCGTTTTTGTGATTATCTATAAAACTTCCCAAAGCTCTTATTTTACTAAAATCCCAACCTATTCCGCCGCCGAATTTAGATAAAAGAGCCATCTCTTTATAATCATCAAAAATTCCTTCGATATTATCGTTCATACTTCCTACGTAACAACTGCTTAGTTGATGTCTCGTAGTCCTTGCGTTAGAAAGCGTAGGAGTTGCTACCATTACTTCGAATTTACTGATTACGTCGTAAAATTTCTTAGCCCAATACCCTCTAATTGCTTTAGGGTCGTTTGCGACGTTTGGTTTATCTTCACTCGGAATCGAGTCGTAATTCGTCTCGTTTTGCGCCAAAAACATCGCAACACCCATAAAAAGATGTTGAGGAAGTTCTAAAGGATTGTTTTCTTTATCCTTAATAATATATCTGTCGTATAACGTTTTTATTCCGAGATATGTAAATTGCAAATCTCGCTCAGGTTTTATATAATCGTTCAAATCGTCCAAATCGTATTTTTCTTTTAATCCCAACAATATTCTACCGGCACTTTCGCCTTTTTTAAAATAATCCTTCAAATGATTATATCCCGTATAGCCGGTAACCCTATGATATAAATCGTATAAAAACAGCCTTGCGGCTACGAAATTCCAGTTGGGTCTGTCTATATCTATCTTATCTACTGCCGTTTTTATAAGCGTATCTTGGATTTCAGCCGTAGTTATTCCGTCTCTAAATTGAAGCTTCGCGTCAAGTTCAAGCTCGGTATAATCTACTCCCTCTAAGCCTTCGCAAGCGGCTTTTGTATATTTTCTGATTTTACTGATATCCAAAGGCTCCCGCCTTCCGTTCCTTTTTATAACTGTTATTCCCGGATACATAAATCTCCTTTACTACACACTCAAATTTTTGTAATCATATCAAAGATTTTCTAAAATCCTAAAAAGGTCATAACAAAAACTTAAGTGCCGAATTTCATAATCAAAACGGCTATAAACGCCGCAATATAGGCAAAAACGTTTGGATAAATTATATAAAACGTCCTCCATGCCCATTGCGGCACCTCAGCCCAAAACGTACTCATTGCCGCCAGACACGGCGAATAAAACATTATTACGATAATCATTACCACAGCCGTTTGAAAACTCATATTTTTCTTAATCGTCTGGACTATCTCTTTGGAATCTTTTTTATCGCTTCCGTATAACACGCTAAGGGTAGAAACTATAACTTCCTTTGCCGCAAGTCCCGCGGTTAAAGAAACATCTTCCTTCCACCCAAGCCCCAAAGGTTTGAAAACGGGCTCTATCGTTTTTCCGATTTTAGCCAAATAGGAGTGTTCTAAAATATAGGCTTTTTGTTTTGAGGGCGGTATGTTTTTAAGTTCGTTTTTATTAACCGGATATGAGCTTAAAAACCAAACTATCAAACTTGCCGCGGCTATAAACGTCCCGGCTTTTTTCAAATAAATTTTGGCTTTTATCCACAAATCAAAAAGCACCGCTTTTAGTTTTGGAAATCTGTATTTAGGCAGTTCCATAACAAACGGTTCGGGTTCTCCTTTAAACAATACGTGCCTTAAAATTTTGGCTACTATAAGCCCGATAAGCGCCCCTCCGATATAAATCGAAAAAAGCACGTTTGCCTGGATATCTTTTGGGAAAAAGGCACTAACGAGCAATACGTAAATAGGCAATCTCGCACCGCAACTCATAAACCCGATAACAAGCATGGTTATGAGTCTATCTTTCGGATTTTTAAGCGTCCTTGCCGCCATATACGCCGGCACACTGCACCCAAACCCAGATACAAGCGGAATAAACGCCCTACCTTGAAGCCCGAAACGCTTTAAAACACCGTCCATTATATACGCCGCCCTTGCCATGTAACCGGTTTGTTCTAATAGATTAATACCCAAAAACAGAATCAAAATATTAGGCAAAAACATAACAACCGCCCCAACAGCCGGTATTACGCCGTTTACCACGGCGTCGTTTATTATTCCTTGGGGCAAACTTTTAGCCAAAAACGCCCCAACAGCCCCAAACGCTTTGTCTATATACTCCATCGGCACGGCACCCAAACCGAATGTGGCTTGAAATATCCCCCACATTATTAACAAAAACAGAGGCAATCCAAAAATCGGGTGAATTAAAATTTTATCTATCTTTTCGGTTAAGGTCTCTTTTTTGGCTTTTTTGGCTATTTGAGTCACTATGCCCTTGCTAAGAGCCAAACGCTCTTCAAACATAATAGTTTTTGTGTCTTCCTCGTCAAATTCGATTCTCAGTCTCTCTTTAGAGGAATTTAAAAGCCCCATTATATCGACAAACCAAGGTTTATCGTGGACGTATCTATACATATATTCGTCATCTTCAATCAACCTAACGGCTACAAAACGTTTGGAAAATTTGCACGAAGTTATTTTTCTTTTTATATTTTCTATCTCTTCTTCGATTATTTCGTTGTAATAAATTTTCGGTATATTTTTATGTTGATACGTTTTAATAACCTTCTCAAACAGCTCTTCAAGTCCAAAATTCTCTTTTGCCGATACGTTCTGAGCCAAAATATCGGTTAATTTGCTAAATTTTTGCGTATCTATCTCTCCGCCTTCTCTTGCAAATTCGTCATACATGTTAAAAGCTATAACCATCGGTTTTTGCAAATCCGCAAGTTGCCAAGTCAAATTCAGATTCTTCTCAAGTTGATTGGAATCTACCACGTTTAATATCAAATCATACTCTTCTTCGAATAAAAACCTTTTTGTTACTTCTTCTTCCGGGGTATACGTCTGCAAAGAATAAGTCCCGGGCAAATCGATAAATTTAAGCTTATATCCGCCTCTTTCAAATTCGACTTCTTTTTTTTCGACCGTAACTCCGCTAAAATTCCCCACATGCAACGTAGCCCCGGATATCGAATTGATAAGATGACTTTTCCCGACATTTGGCTGTCCGACAAGCGCCACTTTTATCTCAGTCATCTTTTTGCACCTCAATCTCACGCGCCTCTTCGTCTCTTAACGCGACTTTGGTATTACCGATTTCAACTTCAAAGGTGTTTTTCGCAAGCGTATGTTTTAATACCTTAATTTTTTCTCCTTTTGCAATACCGTGCGCAAAAAGCCTGCTTTTTAAAGGCTCTTTGGCGTAAACTTTTTTTATTATGGCAGTATCGTCGATTTTAAGCTCGTTTAACCTCATCTAAACCCTTTAAGTAATATTTGTTTGGTATAATAGCAATAAATAAAAAATTTACTTTTGATAAATATCAAGAAAAGGTTTTAAATTGTGCGCTATTGAATATTATACATATGAGGATTACCGCAAATGGGAAGGAGATTGGGAACTAATTAGAGGATTCCCGGTTGCTATGGCACCAAGTCCAGTTAGAACCCATCAAAACCTTTTAGCAATGTTTGCATATGAATTAAATAAAAGTCTTTTAGAATGTAATGAATGTGAAGTTTTAGTAGAAGAAGACTATATCGTAGAAGACGACACAATACTTAGACCTGATGTAAGTGTGGTATGTGACGAAAAAAACGACTTTATCACAAAAGCGCCGGAAATCGTAGTTGAAGTTGTCAGTAAATCAACCGCCAAAAGAGATGAAAAAATAAAATTTGAAATATACGAAAAAGAACTTGTAAAATATTATATATTGGCTTATCCCGATAGATTAATGGCAAAAGTTTACAAAAACATAAATGCGAAATTTATCAAAATGGGAGATTATTCAACACAAACTCTAAAATTAGAAGAGAATTTGAGATGTAATGTCGAAATAAACTTCGATACGATCTTTAAAAAATTAAGGAGAAGAAAATGATTCTTTCAACACCTATTAAATCGGATTCTATCAAAATCATGCTCTTAGGCAGCGGTGAACTTGGCAAAGAAGTGGCTATCGAAGCAAATCGTCTCGGTTGTGAAGTAATAGCGGTGGATAGATATCCAAACGCCCCGGCAATGCTCGTAGCCCAAAGAAGCTACGTAATCGATATGAAAAACAAAGACGAAGTATTAGACGTAATAAAACGCGAAAACCCGAATTTCGTCCTTCCGGAAATCGAAGCGATTAATATCGAGGCGCTATTTGAAGCGGAAAAAGAAGGTATTAATATAATTCCTAACGCCGAAGCGGTAAACAAAACGATGAATAGAAAAAATATCCGTGTTTTTGCTGCAGAAGAATTAGGACTAAAAACCAGCAAATACAAATTCGTCTCCACCTATGAAGATTTGCTCTCAGCTTGCGAGGAATTGGGCTATCCGGTAGTAGTCAAACCTATAATGAGTAGCTCGGGGCACGGTCAAAGCATAGTTAAAAGCAAAGAAGAGGTAATTTCGGCATGGGAGTTTGCAAAAACGGACGCAAGAGGAAGCGCTGAGGAGCTGATTGTAGAAGAATTTATAAATTTCGATTACGAAATAACTCTTCTTACGGCTAAAAACGACAACGAAATCGTCTTTTGTCCACCAATCGGACATATTCAAAGCGGAGGAGATTATATCTTTTCATGGCAAGAGATGGAGATGAGTCAAACGGCTTTAAGTAAAGCTAAAGAAATAGCAAAAACAATCGTCCAAGGTTTAGGAGGCAGAGGAATATTTGGAGTGGAATTGTTTGTAAAAGGAGATGAGGTCTATTTTAGCGAAGTTAGCCCTCGCCCTCACGACACCGGACTTGTTACGCTAATTACGCAATCTCAAAGCGAATTTGCGCTTCATATCAGAGCCGTTTTAAATCTGCCGTTAGGATTTGAATTTTTAACGCCCGGAGCCTCTGCGGCGTTTAAAGCCGACAAAACAAGCTATAATCCAAAATTTTCAATAGACCCGAGCGTGTTTAATATAAATACGAGATTTGTAGTATTCGGAAAGCCGAATGCCCACAAAGGCAGAAGAATGGGCGTATTGTTGGTTAGCGACCCTAACGCTAAAGAAGCTTTAAAACAAGCTCGATTGTTAATAAATAAAATAAAATTACTCTAAAGGTAACGCATGAAATTAAGAATAAAACTACAACTTATCGTAATTTTATCCGTCGTTTTTACCGCCACGTTCGTTAGCGGTATGTTGATGTATGATTTAAAAAAATTCAGTTACAAAATGCAGGAAGAATCAAGGGAAATATTAATAAACTCGGTTAAAAACACACTAAAATCGATTGTCGAAATGGCGGCTGGAAGCGCCGAAGATATGCTAAAAAACGAAATAAACCCGCAAAAACTGACAAAAGAAAAAACCCAAAAGCTCTTTAACAACTACCTAAACCCTTATTGGCAAAAATACCACAACCCGCAATTAATCAAAAACCTAATCTCCTCTTTTAGATACAAAGTAACCAAAAACGACGAAAAAAACAGCGGTTACTTTTTCGCCATAAACTCCAAAGGCGTAACGATAGTCCACCCAAATCATGCGCTTGTAGGTAAAAACGTCCTAAATTTCAAAGACAAAAAAGGCTTCGAGCTTTTTAAAGCGATGATAAACCTTGCAAAAGAGAAAAAAGAAGGGTGGGTTAAATATTATTGGAAAAATCCGCGCACCGGAAAAGTGGAAGAAAAAACGACGTACATCAAATATTTCAAACCAATGGACCTAATCGTCGGGACGGGTATATACAACAGCGACATAACCGATGATATAAAACAAAAGATAATCAATAACCTCTCTTCGATGAGATACGGTAAAAACAAAGACGGCTATCTGTTTGCTTACACGTGGGATAAAAAAGGAAACTACTATTTTGCGTTTCACGGCGTAAAAAAATACCTAAACGGCAAAAAAACAAACATCTACAAACCTGATATCAAAGGAAAAGTTTTTAGAGCAAAATTAATTAAATATGCTAAAGAAGGTGGCGGATACGTAACGTATTACTACAAAAAACCTTCCAGCGGAAAAATCGTAGAAAAAATCGCTTATGCCAAATTAATTCCTCAGCTAAACTGGGTTTTAGTCAGCGGCGCATACTTGGACGACGTCGAAAAATACGCAAATTTAATAGAAAAAAGAATTCAAACTACCGCAAACAATATTTTAATCCACTCGGTAATAGTTGCTTTGCTAACACTGATTATTTCAACTCTTATTACGGCATTCGTAATAAATAAATATATCGTAAAACCTATTGCGATTTTAAAAACCACAATCGCAAAAACGATAGAAGATAAAGACTTTACAAACAGAATCGATATAAACACCAACGACGAAATCGGCGAAATCGCTCAAAATTTCAATGCTCTTATCGAAACTACGGACGAAATTTTTAAAGAGATACAAAACGTTTCAAGCAACGTTGAAACCTCGGCAAAAGACGTTTTCAACTCTTCCGAAGAGATCAAAGCCATAACCTCCATGACGTCAAAACTAATAGACGACGTAACAAAACTTTTGGATAATTCGACCTTAAAACTCGAAGCCAATATCCAAGAATATAAATTGGTCCAAGACGATATTCAAAATATCACAAAAGAGATAGACGTTATAACCAAACATATAAACGACCTATCCGACAAAGTGGAAATAACCAACTCACAAGAACAAGAAATCGCACAAGGCATTCAAGAACTAAACTCAAGAATGGACGATATCAAAGGAATTTTGGTAACGATTAACGAAATAGCCGACCAAACCAACCTCTTAGCGCTAAACGCGGCGATAGAAGCGGCAAGAGCCGGCGAACACGGCAGAGGATTTGCTGTTGTTGCGGACGAAGTTAGAAAACTGGCTGAGAGAACGCAAAAAAGCTTAAACGAAATCAAAACGACAATCGAACTTATTACCCAAAGTGTTGCAAATTACGCCGATATGATGAGTAAAAACACTCAAAACTTCGATTCGATTAACGAAATGGTGCAAGAAATTAAAAACAAATCCCAAAATATCCTACACGAAACTCACCATATTTACGAAACAAGCAAAAAAACAATAAACGAAAGCTTGGAAATTGAAGAAGAGATTAAAACAATCGATAAAACAATGATAGAACTCGATGAAAAATCAAAATCCAATATGACGACAATCGAAAAAATCACTTCTATTATCGCTTCACTCGAACAATCCATTAAAAAACTAACCTCAAAGATTAAAGAATTTAAGTTTTGATTAAAATTTAATCACTTTTTTTTCTTTTTTCTTCATTATGTTTAATAGAATAACAATAAACCCAAAAAAGGAGAAAAAATGAAAAAGATAGAAGCAATCATCAAGCCTTTTAAACTTGATGACGTCAAAGAAGCGCTAATTGATATCGGAATTCACGGTATGACGATAAGCGAAGTAAAAGGACACGGAAGACAACAAGGACACGCGGAGCTTTACAGAGGCGCCGAATATATCGTAGATTTTCTGCCTAAAGTAAAATTGGAATTGGTAGTAGCCGAAGACGACGTCGAAAAAGTCATAGAAACCATCAGCGAATCGGCAAGGACAGGAAAAATCGGCGACGGTAAAATTTTCGTCTCACCGGTAGAAAAAGTAATAAGAATTCGTACCGGCGAAGAAGACGAAGAAGCCATTTAATAAGGAGGAATTATGGATATGGCATGGGTAATTGATACGTTTTTTGCACTGTTTGCGTTTACTTTAATCATTCTTATGGTCCCCGGCTTTGCAATGCTTGAAGCCGGACTTGTTAGGACTAAGAACGTAACGGCGGTTTTAACCGTAAATACGATGATTTATATTGTTGCGAGTTTGGTTTTCTTTTTATGGGGATACACGCTGGCTTTTGGCGGCTGGAGCGGTGAGAGCATGAGTCAATATGCCGCGTTTTTATTTCAAATGGCGTTTGTAGGTAAAACGGTCAATATTATGAGCGGCGGTGTTAGTGAAAGGACAAAAATCATACCTCTTGCTATTTTCACTTTATTCATGGCTGGACTTATTTACCCGCTTGTAGTAAACTGGACGTGGGGTGCTAATATGCTAAGCGGCACGATTTTGGATATTTCCGCAATGCATGATTTAGCCGGGTCTACCGTAATACATTCTACCGGTGCGTGGGCACTGCTTGCGGCTATTTTAATTATAGGTCCAAGAAAAGGTAGATACACAAAAGACGGAAAAGTTAGAGTAATACCGGCAAGCAACATTCCTTTAGTTGTGCTTGGTGCGTTTTTGTTATGGATAGGTTGGTTTGGATTTAACGGCGGAAGTGTTGGGAGTATTTCCGATAAACACAGCGCCGACACAGTCGCATTAGTTGTAATGAATACCAATAACGCCGGACTTATAGGCGGACTTATAGTTATGATTTTAGGTTATTTAAAATATAAAAAACTCGATATTACGATGATTTTAAACGGTGCGTTGGGAGGACTTGTGGCTATTACCGCAGGTGCGGACGTGGTTAGTCCTATGGCGGCTTTAATTATAGGTCTCATTGGAGGAGCTTTGGTGTTTTACGCAGTTCCGTTTTTCGATAAATTAAAAATAGACGACCCGGTAGGTGCTTTATCGGTTCACTTGGTAAACGGTATATGGGGAACTATCGCTACTGGTATTTGGGGTAAAGGCGTCAGTTTGGCGGCACAAATCAAAGGCGTAATCGTTGTAGGTATATTCGCGTTTATCGCTTCATACATAGTAATATTCGCAATTAATAAATTCGCCAAATTCAGAACGGACGAAGAAAACGAAATCGAAGGACTCGACGTTAGTGAATGCGGGATTGAGAGTTATCCGGAATTTAAAAGGGCTATTTAATTTAGCCCTCTTTTTAATGGATAGGAAACCAGTAATAACTTCTGTAATATCTTCCTATACCTCTTTGAAACGGATAATGTTTGCACCATCTTTTATCCATTAATTCACAAGCACTTTTACCGGTAACATTAATTAACGTCCTATTAAAAGCGTTATAATGATTATAACTACCGGCTCTTAAAAATTTAAAAAGAGCTATCACATCTGGCGAAGTTGCTTGAGATAAAAATTTATCCAAATCCTCAACATCTGTCACTTCCACCATTATACCCACTTCCAATGCGTCTTTTAGGGATTTTTTACCTTTAGCTATTAACGTATTGTATAAGCTTTGAAGTTTAGGATTTGTAAATACTCCCACTTTATCTCCCCTAAGAGGCAGTGCGAGTCCATAGTGGTCCATTACATTCGCTACGCTTCTTTCATGCATCGTTTCGGCTCTGTAAATATTAAACACTCTGACGTTAGGATAGATTTGCCCGAGCGTATAATAAACGTCTTTTGCCAATTTTTCCTCTTGATACATATAATTAAGCGCATTTTTTTCAGCGTTTGTCAACGCAAAAAGATTTACGATTAATACTAAAAATACAAGTAATTTTTTCATAACATCTCCTTTTTTCTTTATTGTAACGTTAATTTATAAACCGAATCTATACTATTTTTTAATAATTTGCAAAATTTCGATTGGCGTTAAAGAATTTTTATTTGCAATATCTTTTAGTGTTTCGTTTTTAGTAAATTTAATCCCGGCTTTGGAAAGTCTTTCTTTACATTTGGAAAAATCGATTTTTTCTTCTTCACAAACTTCTTTTAATGTCTTTTTCCCAAGTCCGCTTTTTGGATAAAGTCTATTTTGAGATTTGATAATTTCATATATCTCATACGGTGTCAAGTTATTTTTACGCGCAATCTCTTTTAGAGTATCGCTCAAAGCAAATGTTATATTTTTTGTTTTTAATTTTAAAACCGCCCTGTTAACATCGATTCCGACTTTGTTGCAAAATTCCTTAAGAGTTAATAATTCTCCGTGGGCTATAGGAATTTCAGCTTTACTAACTTTCCATGACTCTTTAATACTCTCTTCAAATTTAAAAACACTCCTAAAAGGCTCTACATTCGCTACGCTACCGACAGTTATCAATACCGTAACAATTAAAGCATAAATCGATTCTTTTTGAAAAAGATACTTTTTCATAGGTTTCCAATTAATAACAATATGCCAAATTACAACTACAGACATCAAAATACCAAACATTACGTGCATATTCCCCCACCCGTCCTTATCTATACCAAACAGATTCCACCCCGTAAAATAAGCAACTCTGCCGTGCGGCATAATAAAAAGCACTATACCGCTAAGTATCAACACCAGCGTCGAATAAAAAAGAAACAAATCTATCCATTTTCTATTTTTCATAATATCTCCTTAAAATCTTCTGCAACACATTCCACACCCGCAACAACCTCCAAACATCTTAAACATTAAAAATTTAAAAAAAGGAATCAATAAAAAAAACGCCAAAACAATCAACACTACTTTAATAGTCTCTTTAGTCATTATTTCCTCCACTTAATCTCATTATCATCGCAATTTACAGACGCTTTTTTATCAAGAGTAATATCGTAAACGCTACATGCCATAAAGCCTTTGCCTTCGATAGGATACCCTTCTATTTCCACTTCGTCGCCCTTTTGTATCTCAAATCCCAAAGCGCTTTTTTTTTGCGTCAAAAAAACCGGTATAACCTCCCCCAAACATTGCACGTCAATTAAGATTTGGTCTTTATTATTCTCTTTTTTTACATACACCTCAACCACTTTGCCTTTAACAACCGGTATAACTCCCCTCATTCCGAAACCAAACACACCCATTGCAATCGCTCCTGATAAAAGTAATTTTTTCATCTACGCCCTTTAATAATAACTTTTTAATCTCAACCGTTTTTAAACTTTTTAAATCTCACCCGCACAAACACCCTGTTTTTTTTATTTTCTATACTAAACTCATACCCGTAATATTCGCATATTTTTTTAACTATATAAAGTCCGAGTCCAAATCCACCTTCCGAATCGTTTTGCCTCACATATTTATCCGTAACCGTTGCAATCTCTTTGATATGCCCCATATTCGAAATTTCAAAAGAGTCGTTTTTTACATTTATGCTGATTTCGCTATCATTCGGAGCGAATTTAAACGCGTTTGAGAGCAAATTATCTATCAACCGAGTCAAATCCTCTTTATCAATATGTAATGTTACACGCTCTTTATTGATTTTTACGTTTAATCTCTTTTTTTCTATTACTGTTTTAAACAGTTGCAACCGCTCTTTTATAAACTCTTCAAGATTTATTGATACGATTTTTTTCAACTCTTTTTTTAATTTCAAAAATTTTAAATTTTCAAAAATCTTCTCGAGTCTATCCAACGCCGCTTGGATTCTATCAAACTCTTTATCTTTAACGCCTTTGATTTTAAGCATTTCGACATTGGTCTTTATAACGCTAATAGGCGTATTCATCTCATGTGTCGAATCCCTTATAAAATCCTCCAAATGTTCTATACTCTCTCTCATCGGACGCAAAAACAGTTTCCCCAAAAAATAAGCAGTAACAATCAAAAACACTAACATAAAAATATTAAATACCACTAAAGAATATACGACTTTTCTCAACTTTTCATATGGAAACGATTGTGTCGCTATAATTTTTATCTCTCCCCATCGTTTTTTCTCCACATAACTCTCTTTTATTTCCAAAGGCTTGGTATTGGAAAACACAACCCTACCGTTTAAATAAACGATCATCTTAGCACCTTTGGGTATTTGCAACTCCCCGAATTTCACGGCTCTAAATATAAAAGGATTGAGATTCAAAAATTCCTTAAGAGTCTGTTTGAGATAGGTTCTTTTCTGTGTTAATAAATTATTAGAAGCTAGTTTATAATAAAAACACTCCCCCACTCCTATAATCAACAACGTAGAAAAAAGATATATAAACAAAAACCTCCTAAGAGCTCTTTTCTCAGCCGACAAATTTATACCCTACGTCTTTTATCGTTTGAATAGTATCTTTTCCCAATACGTGCCTTAATGTATTTACAAACGTCCTAAGAGAAGTTTCGTTCGGATTTTCGTCATAATCGTATATTTCTCTTAAAATTCTCTCTTTACTCAACACTTCTCCTCTATGTCTAAGAAACAAATCGAGCAATTTTACCACCTTCCTCTTTAAGCGCAAAGGCTCGGAATTTTTATATAACACGCCTTTTTTAATATCGAATTCAAAATTATCTTTTATTTTTATTTTTTCTTCGTTTGCATACACCCTTCTTAAAACGGCTTGAATTCTAAGCCCCAACTCTTTAAGAGAAAAAGGTTTTTTTATATAATCGTCTCCTCCGCTTAAAAATCCATTTTCCACATCTTTTTCTTCATTTAGCGAAGTTATAAAAATAATCGGCGTATTACTAAACTCCCTAATCTCCTTAGCGCACTCAAAACCGTTTTTTTTAGGAAGCTTTACGTCAAGCAATATAATATCGAATCTTTTTTCGTATGCTCTTGCCACCGCTTCTTGACCGTCTACGGCAGTATCGGTTTCATACCCTTCTAAACGCAAAAACTCCTCAATCGTTTCACTCAAAAGCATATCGTCTTCGACTATCAAGATTTTTCGTTTCATTTTGCCCTTTTTTCTTAATGTTACGTCTTGAATCTAAACCAAATATAAACTAAAACTCCTCAAGCAACTCTTTTTGTAGGAATTTTCTCTTTTTTACACTAAAATACGCATACGCAACCATACTTTTATATCCCTTTTTTACGCAGACGCGTTTGCGTTGGTAATAATGCGGGACTTCTTCGAGTCTATCGAGTTTTTTTAAGAGATTATAATCGATTTTATACAATTCTCCTTTAATCGACTTTCCGCCTTTTTGATTTAGCAAATATGGATATTCTTTCGTTTTGTTAAGTATGAGAGGATATCTGCGGCAAGTAACGGCGTATCCTAAAAACTTGGCGTTTTTAAGATACGAATGTAAATAACGGTTTTGCTTTAAACTACCATAAACGAAAATTATCATTTGCAGTTATAAAATATAACCATTCCCTTTGCGGGTATGTTTAGCCCCGCTTGCATATGCAAAGAATCTGTCGCAAACAACGCCCCGCTTTTAGCGTCTTTATAAAGTTTTACGCCTTTTTCTATCTCTTTTACGAATTGAAGTTTCTCCTCTTTACCGTCTACATACATAATCAGCCCGTCTTTTAGAGGTTTTAATTTAATCTCATATAGATATTTAAGCGATTTTTTAAGTAAAGCTTGCGTTTTTGGAGTATTTTTAATTGACTCTACTTCTCCGTTTGAGCGTTTTATACTCACACCAAACGTTAAACACTTATAATTTCCGTTTACGTTAAACGCAAAAGCCAAACCGCAAATTAAAAGTAATATCGTTTTTTTCATAATATTCCTTTACAGATGATTTTGTATTGCTTTTAAAGCTTCCAAAGCGCCCGTTTTAATTTCTATATCAGCCCCATCGGAATCTTTTGGGTTAATCCTAATAAGTGTCGCCTTAAATCGTTTTTTAACCCTTTCGCTCATAGTCCTAACGGTTGGGACGTCTTTGCCGGCGCCTATTTCTATTATAACGAGTTTATCTTCAAGTTGGCTTAACCAAAACTTAAACCTCGCCATTTGCAAATCAACCCTTTTATCTACGAATTTAAAATCGCTAAACATCAAAATATTGGGTCTTGCTATTTTTTTGCAAAATTTACACAACGGTAGATTTTTCGCTTCAAATTTTTCTTCGTCGACTTCGATTTCATAAATATTTTCCCATATTTTATTGCAACACGGCTCACTACATTGCAAATAATTAATACTTCCGTGAATTTCCACAACTCTAAGCTCGCTAAATCCGGCTTTTTGAAAGTGTCCGTCTACGTTTGAGGTAAATACAAACTTATTGTGAGGAAGATTTTTTAATATTTCAAACCCTTCGTGAGGAGTCGTATTTCTATAAAGATTAAGCCTATGTCCGTAAAACGCCCAGGCAAGTCTCGGATTTACGTCAAACCATTTAGGATTTGCGAGCGCTTGAAAATTAAGACCGAGTTTTTTCGCAACCGGATAGGCTTTCCAAAACCCCTCGTCTCCTCTAAAATCAGGAAGTCCGCTATCGACTCCCATACCCGCCCCCGCGGTAATTAATAAACTTTTAGCTTCTTTTATGGCTTTAGCGGCTTTTTTTATGCTTTCCATCTATCCTCCCGTTTCCCAAAAAGCCCTATCTGAGCTCTTTTCTTCTTGCCAATCGTTTTTTTCCGGTTTATTTGCCACAACCTCTTTTAAAATTTTATCAGCTTTTTTAAGATTTTTTTCTCTAATCGGCTCTTTTATGTTATAACTTTCGGTAAAAAACAGACACGGAATCAAATACCCCTCTGCCGTTAAGCGAATTCTGTTGCAACTTTTGCAAAACTCTTCGCTGTGAGGTTCTATAATTCCAAAAACATACCCATCTTTCATTTTAAAATACCTACTTGCGCTGTTATCTTTAGGAAGTTCTTCAAATTCGTAATTTTTCGCTATTCGTTCTAAAATCTCTTTCGAATCGACTCTTTTAATTCCGGGATAGGCTTTTTGGTTTTCCATAAATTCGATAAATCTTATAACAACTCCCTTCTTTTTTGCAAATTCCAACAGTTTAAGAATCTCATCGTCGTTTATCCCTCTCATTACGACGGTATTGAGCTTTACCCCAAGCCCAACCCTAAGCGCTTCGTCCAACCCTTCCAAAACGCGAGAAAGCATCTCTTTTTGGGCTATTTTTCTAGCAACGTCGGGATTTAGAGAATCAAGAGACATATTAACTCGCTTAAGTCCGGCGTTTTTTAACTTTTGGGCATACTCTTTTAAATAATAACCGTTGGTTGTAAGCGCCAAGTCAAGACGGGGTTCGTAATCGTAAAGCATTTTGACAAAAACGTCCAAGTCTTTTCTCAAAAGAGGCTCGCCCCCGGTTATTCTAATTTTTTTAATTCCCTGGTCGATTGCAAGTTTTAAAAACTCAAACATCTCCTCGTATCTTAAAATATTTTCGTGAGGTTCCCATTCAAACGGAGTATTTGGCATACAATAAAGACATCTAAAATTACACCTACTCGTAACCGAAACCCGGATATAGTCGATTTTTCTGTTAAATTTATCCATTAACATCTCAAGCCTTCAGGGTTATATATGATTTTATATAACGTTTTAAGAAATTGTATCACAAAATTCACAAAAAGATTCATCAAATCCATCAAAAGCCCTTTTATCTCCACTTGCCAATTAATCCAAAATAGTATATACTAAATCGAATAAAGACTAAAAGAAAGGCGATATATGAAATATACCTTGCTTATTGATTGCGACGATAAAAAAGGGCTTGTATATAAAATATCCAAAGTTTTATACGAAAACGACTTTAACATAGAAACCCAGCAAGAATTCGTCGACAAAGAAAACGACAAATTCTTTTTCAGAGCGGTCATCGCCGGCGAAGTAGACAAAGAAAAACTAAAAAACGACATATTAAAAGAAGTCCCTTGCGCCAATATCAAAATTTTTAAAAAACGCAAAAAAAGACTCTTTTTAATGGCTACCAAAGAAGCCCACGCTTTAGGCGATATATTGATAAAACAGTATTCGGGTGATTTGGACGTGGAAATATTGGGAGTTATAGCCAATAGGGAAAATTTAAAAGATTTGGTCGAAAAATTCAACATACCTTTTTATTACGTCCCGGCAGAAGGCAAAAGCAGAGTGGCACACGAAAACGAAATGCTTGAAATTATCAAACCTACAAATCCGGATTTTATAATCTTGGCAAAATTTATGAGAATATTAACGCCTAATTTCGTTGAAGAGTTTCCAAACAAAATCATCAACATTCACCACTCGTTTTTACCGGCGTTTATAGGAGCCAACCCTTACAAACAAGCATACGACAGAGGCGTAAAAATAATAGGCGCTACCGCACATTTTGTTAATAACAACTTAGACGACGGACCGATAATTACCCAAGACGTTACCAGAGTAAACCACGAAATGAATTGGGAAGAGATGAGAATCCAAGGCAGAGACATAGAAAAAGTAGTCCTTGGCAGAGCCATTAAAGTCGTTATTGAAGATAGAGTATTCGTTTACGCCAACAAAACCATCATATTGTAGGAAATAATGAAAAACGTCCGAGAAATTAAAAACACAATCATAAAAGACAGACTTCGCAACATATTTTTAAAAAACCCCAAAGCCGTGGCAAAAATTTTTTCACATTTAATCAAAAGGTCCAAAAATGTTTAATATAGTCCTTTTTAATCCTCAAATTCCTCCAAATACCGGCAATATCGGAAGGCTTTGCGTAAATTCCGGAGCCTCGCTTCATATCGTAAAACCAATCGGTTTTGATATTTCGGAAAAAGCCGTCAAAAGAGCAGGACTCGATTATTGGGATAAACTTGATTTAACGATTTGGGAAAGTGTGGAAGATTTTTTGTCAAACGTGGATAAAGAGAAATGTCATTTTGCGACTACAAAAACCGACAAACCCTACTTCAACGCCTCGTATAACGTAGGGGATTATATAATTTTCGGCAGCGAAACCAAAGGCATAGACGAAAATATCCTAAACGCTCACAAAGACAAAACAATAACCATTCCGATGACTAAAGAAGGAAGAAGCTTAAATTTAGCCGTTAGTTGCGGTATAGTCCTTTATGAAGCCATAAGACAAAATTTTAACCAAATAAAGGAAATCTATGACATTTGAAAAATTTAAAAACGAAGTGGGCGTATTGGAGAAATTTTTTCAAATTTACTGCAAAGACAAACACGAAGGCGCTTATGAAAAAGAGTATGAAATAACATATAAAAACCAAACCTTAAAAATTAAGCCCATTTTATGCAAAGAGTGTCACAATCTGCTTGAATATTCAATTAACAGACTTCAAGAATGCCCGCACGACCCGAAACCCAGATGCAGAAAATGCGAAAACCCCTGCTATGAAAAAGACAAATACAAACAGATGGCTAAAATGATGAGATATGCCGGTATGAAACTTGGTCTTACCAAAGCGGCTAAAAAAGTAAAAAAAATATTTAAAGGCTCTTAATGATAGATAGACTCGATTTAGTCGATTATATTAAAAAATTAACTTCCCTATTTGCAAGAGAAAAAGATTTTAAGATTCAAGGAAGTATCCAAAACGTCTATAAATACCTCCAAAAATTACAAAACAAAGACTTCACACCTCCCCCGGAAGTGAAACATTTACATAACGAAATTATGCATTTAAAAAAATTCGGTATCCTAAAACACGACCAAATTTTCGAGTTTTTTAAAATCATCAGATACTTCAAGTATCTTAAAAGCAGAAAATGGCAAGATTTAAGCGACTGGTTCGATAAGATTCAAATACCCCAAGATTTAGACGCAATCGATTCGCATTATTCGCCAAAGGGCGAAGTGGTTGGATTTGAAGATTTGGAGATTATAAACGAAAAAATAAAAGAGATAAAATCCCAAATCAGAAACCAGCTATATAAATACATAAATTCACGAAAACTCGAAACATATCTCGTAGACAAACAAATCCACTCCCACTCCGGCGAAGAGACGCTACTTGTCAGAGGCGGGTTCAATCACGTAATAAACGCCGATATCTTAGGTAGAAGTCAAAGCGGCTTTTTTTATATCTTCCCTAAGACCATCGAAAAACTAAAACAAAAAGAGGACGAATTAAAAAGCAAAAAAGAAGAAATTCTTTACGAAATAGCTCAAAATTTCTCTTCTCGGCTTAGAAAATGGGTTAAATTTTTAGAATTTATTGATAAAGAATTTGACAAATTCGACCATATTCAAGCAAGAATCTTTATGGCGAAAAACGAAAATTTAGAGTTTATTTTGCCCTCTAAAAGCAATAAATTTATACTAAAAAACTTCTGTCACCCGGCACTTAAAGAGTGCAAACCCATCAATCTGGAGTGGGATAAAAGGGTATTGATAATTACGGGTGTTAATGCCGGCGGTAAAACCATGCTTTTAAAATCTATCCTAAGCAGTGCGTATATGGCAAAATATCTTTTACCTATGAAAATCAGAGAAAATTCCGTTATCCCTTCGTTTAAAAGTATCGTCCCAATAATCGACGACCCCCAAAACGTAAAAAACGACATTTCCACGTTTGCCGGTAGAATAAAAGAGTTTAAAGAAATTTTTTATAAAGAAAACCACCTAATCGGAGTCGATGAAATAGAATTAGGAACGGACGCAAACGAAGCCGCAAGTCTTTTTAAAACAATAATCGAAGAGATTATGCATAAAAACAAAATAGTCATTACCACACACCATAAAAGACTCGCTTCGCTCTTGGCACAAAACGAAGAAGTCGAACTGCTTGCCGCGATATATGACGAAAAAAACCAAAAACCGACCTTTGAATTCATCAAAGGCACAATAGGCAAAAGTTACGCCTTCGAAACCGCAAAAAGATACGGGATACCTTTTAATATCATTCAAAAAGCCAAAAACGAATACTCCGAAGATTTGGAAAAGCTTGATTCTCTTATCGAAAAGTCGGCACAACTCGAACTCATTCAAAAACAAAAAATTAAAGCTTTAGACAACGAACTTGAAGAAGTAAAAAAATTAAAAGAGTCGTTGGAATATCAAAAAGAAAAACTAAACGAAACACTTGAAAACGAAAAACAAAAACTCCAAAAAGAATACGCCGAGGCAATAAAAGCGGCAAAACTCGCAATTAAAGCCAAAAACACCAAAGAAGCTCACAGATACCTAAACGAAGCCAACAAAATCAAATCTTCAATAAAAATAGCAAAAAAAGAGATTAACAAACACTTTGAAATAGGACAAAGCGTTAAATACCTAAATTCCGTAGGGGAGATTTTGGATATTAAAGGCAAAAACGCCTTAGTCGAAATAGAAGGCAAAAAGTTGCTTATCCCCAAATCTCAGTTAACACCCTACAGACTTCCTAAAAAACAAAAAGCCCAAATTATAAAACCCAAACCTTCAAAAGTTGATATCAAACTCGATTTGCACGGGTTACGACTCGAAGAAGCACTTGAAAAAACAGAAGAATACCTAAACGACGCCGCTTTAGCCGGACTTGAAGAAGTGTGGATATACCACGGTATGGGAAAAGGTATTTTGGCAAAGGGAATTACCGATTTACTAAAATCGCACCCTCTTGTCAAAGAATTCAAAGACGCCCCTCCTCACATGGGAGGATACGGTGCCAAAATAGTTAAGCTTTAGTTTTTAAAACTCTTCTGTTTTCTATCTTTTCTATATCACCCATCTGGTCCAAATATTCCAAATACGCCACCAGATATTTCCTGCTCATCGGCAGATGTTTTTTAAAGGTTTTAATATCGATATACCCCTCTTTTTGAATAATCTCTTTCATTTTATTAAGGGCGATGTTTATATTTTTATCGGTTACGAATATATTATGAGCGAGCCTAACTACTTTTTTAGAAGCGGTAAGTTTTTTTAAGGCTTCGTCACCCTTTTTTCTGTCGATATTTAAACGTTCGTAAATATTATACGGCGCTTCGGGAGTTAGCCCGGAATTATCAAGCAACTGATAAAGCCTATGGGTTATGGATTTGGTTACGTCTACATTAACGGCGTCTTTTCTTTTATAAATATTGTCCTCTTTTACCAAAAACCCTTCTTTTACCATCTCTTCAAGTATCGACTCGATAAGGGACAAACTCGCCCATTTCATTCTGAGTTTTACCGATGTAGGGGATAAAAACGCAAATCTGTTTTTTTCATACGTTTGTCTTATACTCTCTTGTATCTCTTTTTTAACCTCAAGAGATAAAATATTGTAATTCTCTTCGTCTATATAGACCCCATCGAGCGTTTTGGCAATCTTCAAAGCTTCTTTGGGTGTTAGGTTAAAACGTTGATAACTTTGCAACAGTCCAAAACCTTTTTTATGGTTTTTTACCAAAATTTCAAACGCTTTTTTGAAATCGTTTTTATTAAGCGCTTTAAGCAACGAGAGCTTTTTTTTCTTTTTTATAGGGTCGCTAATAGGATTTAAAACCTCGCCTCCTCCGACTACGCGTCCTTTATGCAAGATTACAAACGGGTCTTTAAAGACCAAAAACGCTTTTTCTTCAAGTTTTATCGTCGCATATCCCCTACTATCCTCCGGATTAAACATCAGCAGTTTCGCCGGTATTTTTTTAGCTCCGCTTATAAAAAGCACGTCCATATCGTGAAAGAGCGTTTTGCCTTCTACCGGTTTTACGAAAACGTCTATTAATTTAAAACCTCTCAAATAACCTTTAGTCGAAAGCAAATAACCTTTTTTAAGCTCTTTGTGAGAAATATTAAGATTTATGGCTACACGTTGATGGGTATAAGCCGAAGGGACGTCTTCACCGTGGACTTGAAGATTTTTAACAGTTGTCAGTGTTTTGGTTTCGTTTATGTAGATTTTGTCTTTTAATTTAACTTCCCCGCTTAAAACGGTCCCGGTAACTACCGTCCCTATACCTTTTAGACTAAACACCCTATCGATATAATATCTAAAAAATTTCGAAACGTTTATCTCTCTTGGAGGCAAATTAAAAAGATACTCTTTTAGATTTTCTATCGAATTTTTATCGTATATGGAAGTTTCAAAAATTTTTAATAGTTTTAGGTTTTTATATTTGGAAACTAAATCTTTTATTTCTCTTTTTCGTTTTTCAATAATCTCTTTATCGGCTAAATCGCATTTTGTTAGGGCTACAATTATGTTTTTGACTCTTAAAATATTCAAAACTTCCAAATGCTCTATAGTTTGAGGCATTACCCCTTCGTTCGCGTCTATCGCAAAAAGCGTCGCATCAAACCCAAACGCTCCGCTTATCATGTTTTTTACAAGTTTTTCGTGCCCCGGGACGTCAATAAACGCAACGTTAACGTCATCTTTTTTCATATTCGTAAAACTTAAATCTATGGTTATGCCTCTCTCTTTTTCCTCTTGCAGTTCATCGCCGTTGTAACCCGTCATCGCTTCGATAAGTGACGTTTTACCGTGGTCTACGTGACCGGCGGTGCCTATGATTATATTACGCATGATTCACCTCGCATGTTGTTAATTCGTTGATAATGGCGGCTAACTTTTCTATTTCATTTTCCGATACGCTTCTCATATCAAGAACAAACCTCTCATTTTCGATTCTGCCGATTACCAATTTTTTACGCATCTTTTTCTCCCACCATTTAGCGTTTCCGTCAATTTCTACAACGACACTCGGAATTTTACGATTAGGCATCGTCCCGCCTCCGACATAAGTGTGCGAATCTTTAATCCGAGCTTTTAGGCAAGGAGTTAGAAAGAGCAGTTTTTTCGCTTTTTGTTTTAACTCTTCTTGAGTTTGAAAAAGCGCTTTTAGAGTCGGGATTTTGTTATATTCTTCCTTTATATATGCCATTGCGCTCGCTTCAATTAAAGAGAGGGTTATTTTATCTACTCTAAACATTCTTAAAATTTGATTTTTTTTAAGTCTGTCTATTAAAGGTTTTTTACCCAAAATTATTCCGGCTTGGACGCTACCAAAAAGTTTATCCCCGCTAAAACTAACCAAATCGGGATTTAGCTTCATAATTTCTCCAATTGGGGGTTCGTAATTTGAAAGATTATAAGGAAGTTTTGGAATATAAGCGCTTCCCAAATCGTAATAATTCAAAAGATTATGCTTTTTTGAAAGCTCAATTATCTCCTCAAGAGAGGCTTCGGCGCTAAACCCTTCTATTGAATAGTTTGATTTATGCACCTTCATTAACATCGCGGTTTGAGGAGAGACGGCGTTTTGATAATCTTCGATTTTCGTTTTATTAGTCGTGCCAACCTCAACAAGTTGCGTCCCGCTCGCTTTCATAACTTCCGGGACTCTAAAACTTCCGCCGATTTCCACCAACTCCCCGCGAGAGAGTATTACTTCTTTGTCTTTTGCAAACGTATTCAATATCAAAAATACGGCGGCGGCGTTGTTATTTACTACCAAAGCGCTCTGAGCCCCGAAAAGAGCGCTTAACATTTTGGCGCTGTGATGATACCTATCTCCCCTTTTGCCTTTTTCAAGGTCGTATTCCAAATTGCAATATCTCGTCGACCTTTCTTTTGCGTAATCAAAAATCTCTTCGTCTATCAAACTCCTACCGAGATTCGTATGGACGATAATGCCCGTCGCGTTTATAACGTTTTTAATGGAAGGAGAAAGCAAATCTCGGGCTTTTTTTTCTATTTCACGAATGATTGCTTCTTCATTGATTGAAGAAATTTTTCCGCTTTTAATATCCTCCCTGATATCTTTAAGCGTAGAATCGATTATGGGTTTAAGAATTTTTTTGGGAAAGCGTGAAAGTGAAGCTTCTATTTTATCGACTTTGGGAATTTGTCTGAATAGATTCATTTTTAGCCTTTGTTAACGTAACCTACGTTTTGGCTAATTATACAAAAAAAGGAAAAAAAAGAGAATTATTTGTGGATAACGCTGATGGCTTTTTCTTTAAATTCTCTTAATTTATTGATTAAATCGGTAAAGATTGAGCCTGTTTTGTGACCTTTTTTAATTTCGCTTTCAAGATGATTAATCGCATCGGCTAACATTTTATAGGTAGTTTCGCTCGTGCTTGTATATCCCAACGCTTGAGCCATTACAAGCTGATGTTTAGCTTCTTCAAGATATCTTAAAGCCTCTTTTTTATCTTTTGAAATAATCTTGGACGCTTCTTGGACCAGCGCTTGTGCTTTAATTAACGGAATAGGTATAACGTTATCGACTTCGACTAACGTCGATAGCGCCATCGCCAACACGTCTTTGGCTTCTTTAATTTTGTTTTCGTTAATATATTTAATAGCCAAATTCAACGCCGCCGGATATGTTGCCAACGGCAAATTAACGGTTTTGATAACGATTTCGCTTCTAAGTGCGTTTAACACTTCCCTTGCTTGAGGAAGTCTGTTTTCTTCAAGCAATTTTTTCGCTTGTTTTTTAAGCGTGTCGATTTTATTTACGTCACCTACGAATTGATATGCTTCAATTTGAACGTCCACCGGTAAAAGATACGGTTGATTAGGCGAATTTAACACTACCGCCAATTCCCCTACCGCTTTTTTTAATGAATCTTTGGCTTTGGATACCTTCTTGTTGTTTAGATACATCAAAGCGTCTTGCGTATATTGAATAGCTCTTATCGCTTCTTTGATAAGCTGAGTGTTTTGCGCTTTTTGCTCGGCTTTTACTACGGCGTTATGAGATACCGCTTCGGTTTTCTTATCCGCTCCAAATGCGCTTGATGCCAGCAATCCGGCAACAACTACCGACGTTAAGATTTTTTTCATTTTGCCCTCCTTAAATGTTTTATGTAACGGTATTATAATAATTAAGTGTTCATTTGTCAAGGGATATGATGGTTAAATACTCATATTTCATCAACGGTTAATCTTAAGTTAAAGTTGTTTTAAAAAACGGAAATTTAGTATAATTCTACAAAAAAAAGGTGTAAAATGAAATTTATCGGAACGCGCGGGACTGAGGAGAAAAAAACATTCAGCGAAGTTATATTAAATCCGGCGGCGCCGGAAGGAGGACTTTACGTCCCTTCCAAACTTCCTAAAATAAACGACAGATTTTTATCACGTTACATCGACCCGCAAAACGAAAAAACCTACAGACAACTTGCAAAAGGCGTTTTGGGATTATTCAAAACCGATTTGGACGACGAAATTTTGGATAAAGCCCTTTATACATACGTTAGAGAATTCGACGATGACGACGTAGTCCCGGTAGTCAAACTCAAAAACGACCTCTTCGTAGGAGAGTTATGGCACGGTCCCACAAGAGCGTTTAAGGATATGGCTCTTCAACCTTTTGGGATAATTTTATCCACATTGGCAAAACAAAAAAACGAACAATATTTAATATTAGCCGCAACAAGCGGGGATACCGGACCTGCTACGCTTAAAACCTTTGAAAACAGAGAAAACATAAAAGTAGTTTGCATCTATCCTCACGAAGGAACGAGTCAAGTCCAAAAACTCCAAATGGTTACCACAAGCGCAAAAAACGAAAAGGTTTTGGGAATCATAGGAGATTTTGACGACGCTCAAAGCGCCCTTAAAGCACTGTTAAGAGACGATGAGTTTAAAAACACGCTTGAAAAAAACAAAATAAAACTCTCCGCGGCTAACAGTGTAAATTTCGGCAGAATCATCTTTCAAACGGTTTATCATTTTTGGAGTTATATCAATTTAATCAAAAACGCCGAAATTGAAATGGGCGAAAAAATAGACGTTATTATCCCAAGCGGAAACTTCGGTAACGCGCTTGGGGCTTATTACGCAAAAAAAATGGGACTCCCGATTGACAAAATCGTCATAGCATCAAACAAAAACAATATCCTATACGAATTCGTAACCTACGGTAAATACGACCTAAGAGACAAAACGTTGATACACACCATCTCGCCTGCTATGGATATACTAAAATCCAGCAACGTAGAAAGAGTATTGTTTGACAAATTCGGCGAAGAGCGCACCAAAGAACTTATGGAGAATTTGGAAAAAGAAGGCTTTTTCGAATTAACTCCTCAAGAACGTGACAAAATCCAACAAGACTTTATAGCCGATTTCGCAACCGACGCGGAATGCGAAGAGATAATAGCAAAATACGCCCAAAACGACGACTATCTAATGGACGCCCATACCGCAACGGCTATAAAAACATACGAATATTTAAAAGAAAAAAACAAAATCACAAACAAAGTGGTAGCCTACTCCACGGCGGAATGGACCAAATTCGCGCCAAGCGTTTACGAGGCGCTAACCAAACACGATTTGGATAGGGAAATCGCCGAAGAAGAAGAAAAAGACGCCATAAGCGACAAAGACGCTATAGCATATATTCAATCACGCTTTAAAGTAGGAGTCCCGGAAGTTATTAGAGAACTATTTGACAAAGAAATAAACGAAACCGTAATCAAAAAAACGCAAATCAAAGAAAAAATCGAAGAGTTTATAACAAACGCCTAAGGCGTTTTACGTTATATTAAGTTTCATATGGTATAATAGGGTATTTATCAAAAGGAGTTAACGATGACAATCGGACCTATGAGCGGATTAAATACGGCGATACAAAACAATCCGACAAACATTAACGACACGACAAACCAAAACCAATCGCAAAACAACGGCAATATCACGCAAGCGCAACAAAACCAAATAGACCAACAAAAAAGAGACCAACAAAGGATTCAAAACCAAGAGGCTCAAAATCAAAATCAGCAAAACCAACAAGAAGCCCAAAATCGTATCCAACAACAAACGGCGTTAGCGTTGGGAATCGGAGCCAATCTAAATATAATGGCGTAATTTGGCGACCGTAATTGGTATATACGTTTTTATATTAATAGGTTTTATAGCCAAAAAAAAATTTAAAGAATTAGACGCAAAAACGCTCGTAATTCTTTCTACATATTTTCTTCAGCCCTTTTTAACGTTATGGGGGATAATGCTTGTGAAAATAAACTACGATTTAATCATCTCCCCTATTTCTTATCTTTGCGTTGTTTTTATCAGTTTGATTTTTACTTACGCTTTATCATCTCTTCTAACCGACCGCAAAGACAAAATCATAGCTTCTCTAACCCCTCTTATCGGAAATACCGGTAATTTGGGAATTCCGCTCTCCTACGCGCTGTTTGGGGAAATCGGAGCTTCTATCGCCACACTGATAAATCTTGCGAATATATTTTTTATTTACAGTTTTGGAATTTTCTTTTTTGCAAGCGGAAAATACTCCTTTAAGGAAGCCTTTAAAAAAATAATAAAAATCCCCGTTTTATGGTTTGGAATTGCGGCTCTTATGTTGAATATATCCGGCGTTACGTTTTCAAAAGAAACAATGAAAATACTTCAAATGGGAGCGTTTGCTTCGATAGTAGTGCAACTGCTGATATTTGGCATGTATATTGCCGACGTTAAAGCAAACGAAACAAAACCCAAACTCACATTCGTTACCATAATAAATAAATTCTTAATTTTTCCTTTAATAGGTTTTTTCGTTTTAAAACTGTTTCATCTAAAACCTCTCTATTTTAAAGCGGTAATGCTTGAGATTTTAACGCCTCTTGCCGTCACAAACGTAAATTTAGCAGCTCTGTTTGAGCTATACCCCAAAAAGACTGCTATGCTTGTCGTAATTACTTCGGGGCTGTTTCTTATAATAGCGTTTTTATTTTGAAATATAATATCCCGACATACTCGTGAAGAGCTTTATAAGAAATATTTAAAAACCCTTCATGAGGCAATATATCCAAAAATTTATAATTGGGATTATAATAAAACCCGACCGGTTTTGGAATTACTTTAAATCCGAAACGTCTAAACATCATAAGAGCTCTTTTCATATGATAAGCGCTTGTTACGAGGTAGATGTTTTTGGTTAAATGCAATTTTTTAAAAAGAAGGGCGCTAAATTCGGCATTTTGATAAGTATTTAAAGATTTGGTTTCAAAGTATGTTGTTAATTTGCAACCGCAAACGGAAGTTATTGTCTTAATATCGTTTCTGACGTTTGCGGATTCGTTTATTTTTCTGCCGCCTCCGCTAAAAACAAGAGGCAAATTATACTTTTTGGCAATCAAAATAGCGTAAACTTCCCGCTTAAAAGCGTCGGGCATTGCCTTTAAAACGTCGTGCGGATTAACTCCTCCTCCCAATACCACAACGGCTTGAGGCGATATGTTATCTAACTTATAACCGCTTTCCAAAGGATAAACCAATAGATTTGAAACGAATTTCGTAGAAATTCCCCAAAGTAACAGTGCCGATAAAAAAAAGAGAGTTTTTGCCTTTTTTGAATAAATCGCCGCCAAAAAAAGTATAATTACGAAAATACCGGGCGGAAGAAAAAAGGCGTTAAACAATTTAGCGATATAATACATCTGTTTCCTTTTTGCTAATTATATAAAAAAAGGCGAAATTATGAATATATTAATCACCGGAGCCAGCAGAGGCATAGGCTTGGGACTAACCGAAAAATACCGTCAAAAAGGCACCGTATACGCCGTTGCGAGAAATACTAAAAATTTAGAGAATCTAAAAAACGTAATACCAATCTCGCTTGATTTACAAAACGTAGATGAGGTAAACCGATATTTTAAACATTTAGACATAAAGTTTGATATCGTTATTGCAAACGCCGGAATTTCCCTGCCTCACAGTGTGGATTTTACTCCTTTTGAGGATTTTAAACGATTAATAAACGTCAATTTTCTAAGCGTCCACGCTCTAATAGAACCGGTCGCTAAAAAAATGGATAAAGGCAAAATCGTTTTAATATCTTCACTTGCGAGTATTGTCGCTTCTCCTACCTCTATAGCATACAGCGCAAGCAAAAGAGCGCTTAATTCGTATGCCGATTCTTTAAGAAACCTACTTGCTCCCGATATTAATGTAATCAATATATTACCGGGATTTATCAAAACCGACATGACCGATAAAAACGATTTTTATATGCCGTTTTTAATGGACCTAAATGAAGGGGTAAACAGAATTTATAATGCGATAGAATCGGATAAAAAATACTACGCATTTCCAAAAAGGTTTTATTATTTGTTAAAATTGTTTAATTTATTGCCGCTTAATTTGCAAGATAGAATATTACAAAGGCTTGGCAGATGAAAAGAGTATTTTTCAAAGGGATAAAATGATTAGCGTATGCACTTATTGCGGAGTCGGGTGTGAAATCGACGTAAAAACCGATAACGAAAAAATCGAAAAAATATCGCCCTTGAAAGAGGGAAAATCAAGCGGCGGCGAACTTTGTATCAAAGGCAGATACGGTTACGAATTTTTAAATAACCGATTGCAAAACCATTTGGTTAGTTACAAATTTATAGAAAAAAACAAAGACAAACTACCCTTTGGACTTTTAGTTAGACTTGCTAATTTAACCGAATACGACGAAAACTTTTACTCAGCACCCTATACCCTTGCTATTGATTTATGCGCTTGGAAAATCAAAGAGATCCTAAATGAGTATAATCCCAATTTTATAGCTTGTATAGGAGGAGCGCGCACGAGCGTTGAGAGCGCTTGGCTTTTCCAACGTTTCGCAAGAGAAGTGCTTAACACCCCAAATATCGACAACTGTGCGAGAATCTGCCACTCCCCAAGTCTTAGCGGACTTAAGATGAGTATAGGAGAAGGTGCAAGCAGCGTGGAATTTGACGAAATATATAACGCCGAAGTTATATTCGTAATAGGCTCTAATACTACCCAAGCCCACCCAATGGTTGCAAGCAGAATCATAAAAGCCAAAAGAAGAGGCGCAAAAGTAATAGTCGTAGACGTTAGGGAAATACCTTTGATGAAATTTGCGGATATTAGCGTTATTTTACCGTTTGAATCAAACCTTTTGTTTTTAAACGCGATAGCCAAAGAAATGATTGAAAAAGATTTGATAGATAAAGAATTTATAAAAAACAGATGTGTAAAATTCGAAGAATACAAAGAAAATATTTTAAAACACGACGATTCTAAAGAGTTTTTTGAAAAACTAAAAGGATTTGAAAACGTAAAGGCGCAAATAGAACGCATCGCCAAACTAATATCCTCAAAAAGGACGATTTTTGCTTGGGGGCTTGGCGTTACCGAGCATATCGACGCCACCGAAGCGGTAAACGCCATAAGCAATCTCGCAATGCTAAGCGGCAATTTTAAAAAAGGAGCCGGAGTATTGCCTCTTAGGGGACAAAACAACGTCCAAGGCGCATGTGATGTAGGCTGTTTGCCTTATTACGGTCCCGATTATCAAATCCCAAAAACGATAGGACTTATGACCCCGGACGTTATAGATAAAATGAAAGAAGGCGAAATTAAAGCGCTTATAAATATGGGAGAAGATATCCTTCACGTCCACCCGAATCTAAACAAAACAAAACAAGCCTTTAAAAAACTTGAGTTTTTAGCCGTTTTGGAAGTTATGCAAAACGAAATGACTAAAAACGCAGATATCGTATTTGCCGTCAAAAGCGCCTACGAAAAAGAAGGCGTTTACGTAAACGCCGAAAGACGTCTACATCTAAGCACTCCTCTAATCAAATCCGATTTACCCGACGATTGGGAAGTTTTAAAAGATTTGGGACTTAGGCTCGGTGATAATAAAGAGTATAAAACAAGTGAGGAAGTATTTAACGACCTCAAAAAAGAGGTCAAAAGATTTCAAGGCGCCACATATGCCAAACTAAAACAAAAACCCCTTTGTTGGCCCATTTTAACAAACGGTAAAGACTCCCCTATTTTACATCTAAACGCATTTAGCACGAGTGACGGTAAAGGACATTTCCATTATCACCCTTATCACATAAGAGGAGAAGTAGCCGATTTATTGCAAAACAGACGCAAATGGTATCTAAACACCGGTAGGGAGCTCGCTCAATACAACAATGCCGCACAAACTAAAACAAGCGAAAAATTAATAAAAAAATACGAAGACGATATACTTTTGATTAATTCCATTCATCAAAACGAAATTAGCGATTACGTTATATTAAAATCAAAACACGGACAAAGCGGAAAATTAAACGTCAAATTTACCTCTTCCGTTAGACCTTATACGCTTTTTGTTACGTTCCATTTTGCAAAAAACCGCATTAACGCTCTTTTTGGCGACGCCCACGACCATAAGGTAAAAACAGCAAGATTCAAAAGCGTAGAAGTGGAAATCATCAATCTTCACAATTGATTTTTTCGTTGAGAATTTTTAATTCCTTGCAAGTAAAGCCCGCTTTTAACCTTGCGCTCACATTCAAATCTTTTTTCTTCCAATCCTTAAAAAAATTATCCACGATTTGAAAATATGTCTCAACAGGGTCTAAATGTCGGCGGTTGCATTCGTATTTAAACCATTTATCGCCTTTTTTTACGTGTGGGATTTCTTCTTTTAAAATAATTAAAAGCGCATCAATTAGCTCTTTTGCAAAAGGATCTTTTGATTTTTTTAGACGGTTGATAATTTTTTCGTTGGCATCAAGTCCGTTTGCTTCATACCATCTGGGAATAATAGCCATACGGCTTAATAAATCCACTGTTTTTTGACTTGCTTCAAATAACGAATTATGCACCGCAAAATCCCCGTATTTATAGCCCGTCTTTTCCAGCAAAGCGTTCATAATTTTAAAGTGTCTGATTTCATCTTCGGCAACCTCAAGCCAATCTAAATAAAACTCTTTTGGCAAATTCCTAAATCTATATGCCGCATCAAGCGCCAAATCAATGGCGCTGTATTCGATATGGACTATCGCATGCAGTAAAACGGCTTTTTTTTCGTTTGTTTCAAACCCTCTGCGTCTTGGAACTTTTGCCGGGTGGACGATATTACAAAAAGAGGCATAAGAAGGTTGTTTAAAAACTTTGGGTTTTGCGTTTGATTTAAAATTAAATCTATCAATATTTTTATAAAAATCATAAAACATTTCAAATTTTTGTGGTATGTTATCACAAGAGATAATTTGTTCTAATGTTTCAAACATTAAAGCCCTTTTTGCAAAATTATATCAAAGGATAATTATGAAGCTTCCAATCGCTATACAAAACTTTGAAAAAATAAGAAAAGAATTATATTTATGTCGACAAAACAGAAGATATTTATAATTTAACAAACGATTATACGTATGTATTTTTATCCCGTCCGAGAAGATTTGGCAAAACTCTTTTGCTCCCTTTGATGAATATCTGCTTGATGTAAATTTAGAAGAAGTAAAAGAGTGGTATAACGGATATTACTTTTTAAAAGACAAAATTTTTAACCCTTTCGATATTTTGCAATATCTTCAAAATAAGGAATTTAAAAATTATTGGTTTAGCAGTGGAAATCCGAGCTTCTTAATAAAAATGCTAAAAGAAAACGCCTTTTGGAAGCCTATATAAGCTTTATTTTCCGAATAAAGAAGTAAAGGTTAGTTTTAGCGACGTAATAATAGAATACGAAGGGTTTTATTTAAGTGTCGTTTACGTATATCTTCAATCACTCGGGTTTGATATCGTAGGAGAAAACGTAACAAACAAAGGCAGAATAGATTTGTCGGTAATATTAGACGACAAGGTTTATATAATAGAATTTAAAGTCCGAAACAATCCATGCAATACTCTTCAACAAATCAAAGAACGTAAATATTACGAAAAATACAAAAACATCACACACTACGAGTGGGAAAAACTGTAATTTTTTCTATATTTCTAATCTCTTCGATAATCGATTGTCTCGGATTTTTCGGGTCGATATTGTTAGGACGGTATTTTTTATTCCAGAGTCCTTCTTTTTTTATCCACCCCTCACAACAATTAAGATTCAATACGCTAAACGTTTTAAGCCCGTTTTTCAAAGCCAGTCCATAAAGGAATCTGTTTGTTACGATATGCGGACGTTTTTTAGTTTTTATTTCCCGTTTTAAGCGGTTGGGTAAATTCAATACATCTATTGTTTTTTTATGATTCAAATGTTTACAATAAATCAAATGATAAAGAAAATAACCCTCAGTAGGATTATATTTATATAATTTCGAAAGATAAAAAAATTCACGCTTATTAAAATCCAAATCCAAAAGTTTTTTTGCAATACCCAAAACTATAAAATAATAAAACCCGTAATATAGATAGTTGGAATTAAACATTTTTTCAAATTCCATATAAATTCTCTCACGGCTCAAATCGTCCAAATCGACACTTCTACACAGCCTAACCGTCTCACAAGCGACTTTGAACTTCAGCCTACTCGCAAACTGCATAGCCCTAAGGACTCTTAAGGAATCCTCCATAAACGTTTTATCGTTTATGTGTCTAATCGTTTTATTTTTTATATCTTCAATTCCGCCCCAAAAATCAAGCAATTCACCGCTATATATATTCTTCATAAGTGCGTTCATTGTAAAATCGCGTCTTTTAGAGGCAATTTTTTCATCATTTACGGCTTCAACCTCAAAGCCCTTGTGCCCTTTTGCGATTTTGGTTTCCCTCCTCGGCAATGCTATATCGAAATTTTTCCATTTATAAACAAAAAAGCTTTTCCCAACCCCTTTAGCACCCAATTTTTTCATCAATTTATCAAACGATTGAGGAGTGAGGTCGTATACCTCAACATCGTATTCTTTGGGCTCTATTCCCAAAATTTCGTCTCTAACGCACCCCCCGACTAAATAAACACGTTTCGTATAAGAAGAAAAGAACTCTTTTAGAAATTCGATATCACTCACTCTCGTTAAGTCTTTCGTCGATTTTTACAAGTAAATACTCCAAAAAATTAAGCGTAACGTCAAGTTTTACATCTAAATTTTCGGTATTTGGGGATTGAAGTCCTTCAAAAAGCACAAGAAGTCTCTCTTTTATGTGTCTTAAAAACTCTTCATCGCACTCTTTTGAAGTTTTAGGCGTGTTAATCTCCTCGATTAAGGCGTTTTCTTCTATCTCTTGCAATGTTTGAAGTATCGTATCTTTCAAATCCATCGTTTTCCTTATATTTCGCTAAGCCATCGTTCGAATTCGTATCTGTTTTTTTGATTGAGGTTATTAAATTCCCTAAGCTTTATAACGTTAACGCCTTCAAATTTTTTTCTTTTGCTAAGTCTTTCTATCGCCTCTTGAATTTCGGGGTCTTCTTTTTCTTTTAACAATTCACGATATATCTCAAGGGCTTCTTGCTTAAACCCTTGAGCTTCCAAAATTCTCGCGTATGTTTTTGTCTTAGACAGCGGCATAGTCAGCTATCAAACTTCCCATTTCGCCTGTAGTCACGACCTCTTTGGCGTCAAATGCGGCTAAATCTTTGGTGCGATATCCTTCGTGCAATACTTTTTTAATAGCTTCTCGAATTTTATTTGCGGCATTCAATTCTCCCAAATAATCAAGCATCATCGCCGAAGACAAAATAGTCGCTATCGGATTGGCGATACCTTGCCCGGCGATATCCGGAGCACTACCGTGAATAGGCTCGAATAGCCCGACTTTTCCCCCGATACTCGCACTCGGAAGAAGCCCGATACTTCCTACTATCATACTGGCTTCGTCACTCAATATATCCCCGAAAATATTACCGGTCAAAATTACGTCAAACTGTTTAGGATTTCTTACAAGTTGCATTGCGGCGTTATCCACATACATATGTTCGAGTTCTATATCCGGATAGTTTTTAGAAACTTCTTCGACAACTTCCCTCCAAAGTTCACTCACCTCCAATACGTTCGCCTTATCTACCGAAGTTACTTTTTTATTTCTTTTATTTGCTTCTTCAAACGCGACTTTGGCTATTCTTTCGATTTCGTCTCTTGTATAAATCATCGTATTATAGGCTTTGTTGTCGTCTTTGTATCTCGGTTCGCCAAAATAAATTCCGCCCGTTAATTCTCTAACCACCGTCAAATCCACACCTTGAATAACCTCCGGTTTTAGCGTAGAAGCGTTTACCAATTCGTCAAATATCATAGCCGGTCTAATATTGGCAAAAAGCCCTAACGATTTCCTAAGCTTTAAAAGTCCACTCTCCGGTCTTTTCTCTTTTGGCAAACTCTCCCACTTAGGTCCGCCTATCGCTCCAAAAAGCACCGCATCGGAATTCAAACACCCCTTAATAGTCTCTTCGGGGCACGGTTCTGCAAAAACGTCTATCGCCGCACCGCCCAAAAGATACTCATTATACTCCAGATTAAAATCTTCCTTACTCGCCACGGCATCAAGGACTTTTATAGCCTCTTCAATTATTTCCGGACCTATTCCGTCACCTTTAATCACCGCTATTTTATACGTTTTCATTTTTTTCCTTTAACGTTTCTTTCGCGAAATTAATCAATCCCCCCGCCGCAATTAAGTTTTGCATAAACTCGGGAATCGGAGTAAATTTATAATCCTTTCCCGTATCTATATTATGAATAATACCTTTATCCAAATCTATTTTAATCAAATCTCCTTCGTTTATTTCATCGCTTTGCAATAACTCAAAAATCGGAAGCCCCATATTAAAGCTGTTTCTATAAAATATTCTCGCAAAACTTTTCGCGATAACCGCCGCTACTCCCGCGGCTTTGAGAGCAATTGGGGCGTGTTCTCTACTGCTGCCGCTACCAAAGTTATATCCCGCTACGATAATATCGCCCGGTCTGACTTTATTGGGAAACTCGGGGTCGGCGTCTTCCATTACGTGTTTTGCGAGCTCGTGAGGGTCGGAGGTATTCAAATATCTCGCCGGAATAATCAAATCCGTATCGATATTGTCTCCGAATTTCCAAACTCTTCCGGTAATTACGTTCATCAACTTCCTTTTTTTAGTGAATTTTATCAAAATTTACTCCAAATAAAAAATCTACACTTTCCCGCTCATTTTGATATAATAACTCAATATAAACAATAAAGGCGTTATATGAACTTAAAACACACCCTACAAACCCCTTGTGCTAAAGAGATAAAAGACATCTCAAACAATACGCTCGGGGATTTGATGGCATATATGTATAAATGCAAATCTTTCTCATTTTACGTAACCGACAATGAAGTGCCGATATATATATTTACCAATACCGACTTTTTGGAAATATTTAGAAAAAAAGCGTTTAACGTAAAAATCATCGACTACATCAACAAATTTCCCAAAACCGTCAAAAAACTAAACATCAACACAAACGTCCTTGACGCCTACTATTTTCTAAGAAGCAACAAAATAAATCAACTCCCCGTAGTAAACGACGAAGACAAACTTGTAGGAGAAATCTCGTTTGAACTTTTAGGTTTAAAAATAGCCGATTTGGTTATCAAAGACCCTCTAACAGGACTTTTTAATCAAAAATATTTCGAAGTCTTACTCGAAGAATACAACGAATTCGAAAAACCTATGGGGCTTATTTACATAGAACTCAAAAACATAAACATTCTCGAAGCTTTTTACGGAAGCGACATAATCGAAAACGTTATAAAAACATACGCTCACGCGATAAAACAATCTTTAAGAGATATAGATTTTGTATTTAGAATGGGATATAGGTTTAAAGTTATAACCTTTAACAATCTCGAAATTACCGATAAAATAGTAAACAGAATCAAAAACAAACTTGCAAACACCGAATACAACGGAGTAAAAAGCGCATTTAGCATTACATTCTCGCACGTCCCGGAACTTGAAGATAGCGTCTTAACGGCGATAGAGAGTTGTGAGAAAAAATTATTAGAATAAAGAGGAGTTTATTCTCCTCTTGGAGCTCTCGGTCTGGCTTCATTAACTCTAAGTCTTCTGCCTTGGAACTCTTTACCGTCCAATTCTTCGATAGCGGTATCCGCTCCGCTTTCCATTTCTACAAATCCGAAACCTTTGCTTCTTCCGGTTTCTCTGTCGTTAATGATTTTAACGGACAAAACTTCTCCGTATTCTGCAAAAAGCGGTTTCAAATCTTCCGCAGTAGCTTCATAATTAATATTTCCTACATAAATTGTTTTCATTTTCTTTCCTAATTGTGAAATTTGTCCGAGTAGTAGATTGAGGTCTAATAAACGAACTTAGATTGACATTGTATCAGTATTAATTGTAAAATGCAAATAAAAAAGGAAAAAAATGGAAATTAAGAAAAATTATTACGAATTCAGAAACGCATTAACCAAAGGCGAAACACAAAAAGCCGAAGAGTATTTTCAAAAAGCCTTTGAAGAAGCAATGTTGCTTTATCAGCAAAAACTCTCAAACAACGAAAAATTTAATCTCAACGACGACGAAGAACTGTTTGCGGTTGTCGTTTTAACCGATAACGCCATCGGATTTTGGAGAGAAGGCATGATAGAAGAAGGAAGCGCCTTTTGCGAAAGCATGATAGATCTTATCGATTCCGATAAACTAAAAGAGATGTTTAAAGGTTACTCTCTTGGTATGCAAGCAGGCATCGACGCTAATACGTTCTTTAGAGAATACGTAGACTTAAGCAAAGTAGACAAAGAATTCCCGCAATTTTTATGCAATTTCAAAGAAAACATTAAAGACCTCGTGGAATAAACGATATTTTTTGACATTTTTGTCAAAATATTGGATATAATTCTAGAAAAAAGGATTATTATGCTTAAAGAATTCGGGGGTTATAATTTTTTTTCATTCAAAGAAGGTTTTATCGTATCTTTTAAACACAAAAAAGAAATTTTAGATTTATTGTGTATTAAAGGAGCAAACGCTTCGGGAAAAACAAACATTATTAAATTCTTATCGTTTATTAAATTTATAACGATAGACTCTTTTACCTCTTTAACTCCCGAAAAAGAGATGATGATATACTCTTTTTTTCATAATCCGAACCCAATTTCTCTTTATATTGTTTTCGAATATAACGGTAACGAATACAAATATGAAATCGAACTAACAAACAAAGAAATCCTAAAAGAGAAGATATATAAAAAAAATAAAAGATGGAGCCTTAAACTCGAACGTAAAAAAAATAAAATTACAAAACTTTCCGAAGAATTTAAAAATTTCAAAAACGTATCCATCACTAGAAGCAATGCATCTGTAATTAGTATTTTTCATCAATATAACGTAAAAAACAAAGACTTAGATAATATTAGAAATTTTTTTACAAATATTAAAACCAACGTAGGCGTTTATGGAAGACGCTCTAATGAAAAAACGTTTCCAAATTACAAAGAAATCAGTCAAATCTATTATAAAGACCCCGAAATGATGCAATTCGTAATAGAATTTATGAAAAAAGCCGATACCGGTATAGAGGATATAAAAATAATACCTATCGACAATCCGGAAACCGGCAAAAAAGAATACATACCGATTTTCGAATTCATAATAAACGGAAAAAGACACAAACTTCAATATAACGAACAATCAAACGGAGTCAAATCTTTATATCTACAACTTGGTCTTTATTTTTTAGCGCTACAAAATCAAATGGTTTTGGCATTAGACGAATTCGATACAGAACTTCACCCTGACCTACTTCCTTTATTAACCGAACTTTTTGAAAATAAAAAGATAAACATACACAACTCACAATTTATTTTTACGACACATCATACTTCAATAATGGATAAATTGGGAAAATATAGAGTAATCTTAGTAAACAAAGAAGAGAATGAAAGTTTTTTATACAGATTGGACGAAATACCTGGAGATATTTTACGCCCCGACAGAAAAGTAACAACAGCATATAAAGCATTCAAAATAGGGGGTCGCCCAAGGATAAAAAATGGCTAAAAATAAATACAACAAAAACTCCAGAAAACAAAAATATCTAAATTCCCTTCCTACTATTTCCCTTGACGACGCAGAAAACGACATAACTATAAGATGTAAATTTAATTTTTCTTATTTTACATTAGACCCTAATGCCGGAGAAAATTTTAATGAATGGGACCAAAAAGAACTTGCAAAACTACTGGATAAATTAAAAGAATTTTCAAAAAAACCTCTTTCATATTGGGAAAACGAAAAAGCCGGCAAATATCCTGTATTTGTAAAATACGATTCTTTTCCAATAAACACTGATTTTCAAATACCAAAGCATGTGCCACATCAAGCCGTATGGAGCAGATTCCATCTTGAAAACAAAGTCCGACTGATAGGCTTCGTAATTCCTCATGAATACAAAAACAAAAGACACCCCACAACCGGCGAATTTTTTGATGTTAATACGTTTTATGTCGTATTTTTAGATAAATATCATAAATTTTATAAACTTTTAAACTAAAGCGACGTCATAATATTTGTCGTAACCCTTAATCCAAACCCAAAAGGCGTAGTAATCAAAAGCACTGCTCTTTTATCCCCCGGATTTTTGGTAAGTTCTTTATAAATCTCAAGCAATTCTTCTTCGTAATTGTTACTAAGTTCTTTTTGTATTACGCTGATTTCTTCTTTTTTTGCCGCTTTTTCCTCCTTAGCCTCCTCTAAGCTCATCACCTTCCTGCATGTAATCCTTAAAAAATCCCCGGATTTATCCACATTAGCTTTAATAGCGATAGGCTCGTCGGTATTTAATTCTTGCAATTTCTCCAAATCTCTCTCAAACACCATAATATCTATTTTCCCGTGAAAATCCATAAGCGTAACGATTGCGAATTTATTTCCTTTTTTGGAAATTTTAATTTTCATAGCCTCTATTTTACCTACAAACAGCCCCTCTTGCGAAATAATATCTTCAATATCGCTTGAGAGATTATATTTTATTCCTTCCATTTTGGATTTATACGGGTCAAGCGGGTGAGCCGATACGTAAAACCCGAGCGTCTGATATTCATACTCCAAAAGCGTCTTTATATCGAACTCCACAAGATTCGGGATTTCTAAGCGTTCTGAAACGTCCACCTCCTCTTCCATATTCGCAAATAACGACTGATTATGATTAATAGCGGACTTTTTCTCTTCGACTCTTTTTTTAAATTCCAAAATCTCCTCTACTTTATTTAACATTGCCTTTCTGCTAAGATTAAAATCGTCCAAAGCACCGGATTTTATTAATTGTTCTAAAACTTTTTTATTAACCTTGCTCGTATCCACTTTAAGGATAAAATCTTCCAAATCCTTATAAGGACGATTCGCCACAATACTCTCTATAGCCTTAGACCCCACTCCTTTAATAGCGCTAAGTCCGAAAAGTATCTTATCTTCAATCGGCGTAAACTCGGCATTTGATTTATTAACGTTAGGAGGCAATACTTCTATCCCCAAATGTTTAGCTTCTTCGATATATTTGGCGATTTTATCGGTATTTTCCGCTTCAAACGTAAGAAGAGCGGATAAAAACTCCGTAGGATAATACTTCTTCAAATACGCAGTTTGATAAGTTATCATTGCGTATGCGGCGGAATGGGATTTGTTAAACCCGTATCCTGCAAATTTTTCTATCAATTCAAAAAGCGCCTTTGCGTTATCGTAAGAAAAGCCTCTCTCTTTTGCTCTTGTGGCAAATTCTTCGGAATATTTTTTCATCAAATCGAATTTCTTTTTACCCATCGCCCGCCTGATAATATCGGCTTCACCCAGACTAAACCCGCCTATTGCCTGGACTATTTGCATTACTTGTTCTTGATACACGATAACTCCGTAGGTAGGTTCGAGTATCGGTTTTAGAGCTTCTTCGAATTCGTCAAAAAAATAACTGATAGGTTTTCTCCCGTGCTTCCTTTCGATATAATCATCAAGCATTCCGCTATCCATAGGACCCGGGCGATAAAGCGCAAGCATGGCGATAATGTCCTCAAAAGACGTCGGTTTTAACCGTTTCGCCAAATCCTGCATTCCGTCCGATTCTATCTGAAACAGCCCAAGAGTCCTACCCGACTGTATCAGCTTAAACACTTCTTCATCGTCAAGCGTCAGCAAATCTATATCGATTTTTTTATTTTTATTGTGCGCCACGTTTTTAACGGCTCTGTCTATTACCGTTAGCGTTTTTAGCCCCAAAAAGTCGAATTTAATCAAATCGACCGGTTCTAAAAAGTTAAGCGAATATTGTGTCACAATCGTATCGTCGTTTTCGTCCTGGCGGTATAGCGGGGATTTTTTCCATAGCTCCTCATCGCTTATAACCACACCCGCCGCATGCATACCCGTATTTCTTTTAAGCCCCTCTAAATGTTCTCCAAACGAATATAACCTGCTATAAAGAGGGTCTTCTTTTATAATTTCTTGGATTTTAGGCTCGAGTTCTTTTGCTTTTTGGAGTGTTATACCAAGTTGGTCTGGTATCAATTTTACGAATTTATCGGCGGTGGAGTAATCTATCCCGAAAATCCTCGCTACATCTCTTAACACTCCCTTGGCTAAAAGCGACCCAAACGTAATTACTTGAGCCACGTTTACTTTTCCGTATTTTTCTCTGACGTATTCGATTATCTCGCCCCGTCTCTCTTGGCAAAAGTCCATATCGATATCGGGCATGCTAACTCTTTGAGGGTTCAAAAATCTCTCAAACAACAGCCCGTATCTAATCGGGTCTATATTGGTTATTTGCAGTGCGTAAGCCACAAGCGCACCAGCCGCACTACCCCGCCCGGGACCTACCGGGATTTTTCTTTTTTTTGCTTCCCTAACAAAATCCCAGACTATCAGCATATACCCGGGAAATTTCATTCTTTTAATAATATCTATCTCATAATCCAATCTTTTCCTATACTCTTCATGCAATTCTTTAGGAATATACTTTAACCTCTCTTTGAGTCCCTCTTTACATTTGTATTCAAAATAATCCACATCGTTATCTATATCCACTCCGTCGTTTTTGGCATACTCTTTCGTAAATTTAAACGTCGGAGGTGTCGGATTTCCCAAAGGAATCTCCAATTCCACTTCCATAGCGATTTTATCACTGCTATCCAATGCTTCTTTTAAATCTTCAAATAATGTTTCAAACTCCTCTTTACTTCTAAAATAATTCTCTTTTACAATCGGTTTCCTATGCAAATCGTCAAACTGTTTATTGTTTTCTATGCACTCAAGCGCGTCTTTATAAATATAATCAAGCTTATCCAAAAAAAATATATTCGAAGAAGCAACCAACTTAACACCGGCGGTTTTAGATAGATTTATCAAATCGTTTTCTATCAATCTCTCATCGTCCGAATCTCTTCTTATCTCCAAATATATCTCTCGCAAATCGCGTTTGTAAATTTCCAAAACCTCTTTGGCTTTTTCGTAACCCAAAGCACCGTTTAAGACGTTTTGTTCGTTAAATACGTTTAAATGAAATCCAACCTCACTCTCCATATGCGGCAACAAAAATATCAATCCCTCTTTATTTTTCACAATCTCCTCATATGGAATATAAGGTTTGTCGATTTGAAGATACTTCAAATACGAAATCGAACTCAAATACATCAAATTATCATAACCCTCTTTATTTTTCGCATACATCACAAGCCTATATATCCTATCTTCCCTCATCACCCTCACATCACTACCGATAATAGGCTTAATCCCCTCACCCTTGCACGCTTCATAAAACTCTATAGCACTAAACATATTGTCAAGCTCGCTGACACCCAGCGATTCATAACCGTATTCTTTTGCTTTTTTTACTAAATTTTTGATTTTGACAGTCGAATGTAATAATGAATAATCACTGTGAATGTGTAACGGAGTCAAAGGCAACCTTTTTTTGAAATTATATCATGTCCGCCATTTAAACCAGAGCATCATACGGAAGGCTTGGGACGTCATTCTGAGGAAGCGTAGCGACCGAAGAATCCCAAAAAATCCCAACGACCTTCAACTCGAGACTCTTCGCTTCGCTCAGAGTGACAACCGACAATAAACGTCATTCTGAGCCGCATCGCGGCGAAGAATCCCCCACATTTCGTCATTCTGAGGCATTTATGCCGAAGAATCTCAAAGTCCGAAGAATCTCAAAAAACCCCCAAAAACCCCACACTAACTATTTTCAATAAACTCCAACAAATACAAAATATGCGATACGGCATTTACGTTGTTTTTCAACACCACCCTATCATCAAAATCAACATTCGTCAAATGTATTAATAACGCTCTTAAATAATCCCGATAGGATTTATTCTCTTTCGTTGTAGGCAGAGATAAAATTTTCAATCTTTCAAGTCTTTTACCTAAAAAAGAAAAAATCAAACTAAAAGCGAAAAATATAGAAAAATCCAAATTCACCCATTTAAGTAAGTCTTCTCTATCCATACCTTGGGGAAATTTTATACATTTAATAAAAGAATTACGTGCAATAGAAAAAATAAAAACAGAAGCCACTTTATGTCTGTCTTGTTTAAAATCCTCATTACTGATTAACGGTTTTACACTCTCTTTAATTTTTTCGTATACATCAAAAATCTTTTTAAGATCATCTTGATTAATTCTAAATTCATAATTATCGTTGTTTGACTTTTTAATATAATCGTTTGCCAACGTTTCTAATAAAATTTTTATCTCTTCTTGCTTTTGTAAGGTCATATTTTTATTCTTGATTTCATTTCGGTATTATTTTTAGGCAAATCTACCCTTATATCCGCTCTTCTTATAAAATCCAAATTAATCCTAAAATCAACTTTTTCAATACTAATCTCATCATTTGCCAAACTCATTCTTCTTTTTAACTCTTCCGCACTCTTAGGCAAATCAATAATAATGAGCATTTTTTCTCCTTTTTAGTGCCGAAATTATAGCATATATTACAAAGAAAACTCTCACCCCTCCCCGTCATTCTGAGGAAGCGTAATCTCAAAAAATCCCAACGACCTTCAACTCGAGACTCTTCGCTTCGCTCAGAGTGACAACCGACAATAAACGTCATTCTGAGGCATTTATGCCGAAGAATCTCAAATCTCGAAGAATCTCAAAACGAGATATTTCGCTTCGCTCAATATGACATAATCCAATCCGTCATTCTGAGGACGAAGTCCGAAGAATCTCTAAACACAACTCCTCATGAGGTCCTTCGCATACGCTCAGGACGACGCTTTATCCACCTCGTCATTCTGAGGACGAAGTCCGAAGAATCCCAAAAAATCCCAACGACCTTCAACTCGAGACTCTTCGCTTCGCTCAGAGTGACGTCCACCCACTACCCGTCATTCTGAGGAAGCGTAGCGACCGAAGAATCTCACACATTTCGTCATTCTGAGGAAGCGTAGCGACCGAAGAATCTCAAAAATATCCGAATAGATGATATAATTTCATCAAAAAGGCGCTTGAATGCAAGAAAAAATTAGAAACTTTTCCATCATCGCACATATCGACCACGGCAAATCCACCCTTGCCGATAGACTTATAGAATTTACAGGCGGTATCAGCGAAAGAGAAAAAGAAGACCAACTGTTAGACAGCATGGATATCGAAAAAGAAAGAGGCATTACCATCAAAGCCCAAAGCGTCAGATTAGAATACAAAGGGCATATATTAAACCTCATCGACACTCCGGGACACGTCGATTTTAGTTACGAAGTCAGTAAATCGTTAAAATCGAGCGAAGGTGCTCTTTTGGTTGTGGACGCAACTCAAGGGGTCGAAGCCCAAACGATTGCAAACGTTTATATGGCGGTAGAAAACGACCTTGAAATTATCCCCGTTATTAACAAAATAGACCTCCCGAGCGCCGACCCAGAGAGGGTTGCCGAAGAAATCGAACAAACCATAGGCATAGACGCAAGCGATGCGATACTCGTCAGTGCTAAAACCGGAATCGGGATAGAAGAATTATTAGACGCCATAATAGAAAGAATTCCGGCTCCGCAAGGCGACCCAAACGCACCTACAAAAGCCCTAATTTACGACAGCTGGTTTGATAATTATTTAGGTGCGGTATGTCTGGTTAGGGTATTTGACGGTAAGATAGAAAAAAACCAAGAAGTCTTAGTTATGGGCACAAACAAAAAACACAAAGTCCTTGATTTATACTACCCACACCCAATTAAAAAACTAAAAACCGACTCAATCAAAACCGGCGAAATAGGCGTAGTGGTAATGGGACTCAAAAACGTAGCCGACATCAGAGTCGGAGACACCATTACAGACGCAAAAAACCCTACAAAAACACCGGCGGACGAATTTGAAGAAGCCAAAAGCTTCGTATTTGCGGGAATTTATCCGATAGACACCGACAAATACGACGATTTAAGAGACGCGCTTGAAAAACTAAAACTCAACGACGCCTCTATTACCTTCGAACCCGAAACTTCCCACGCGTTGGGATTCGGTTTTAGGGTCGGATTTTTGGGTATGCTTCATATGGAAGTCGTCAAAGAAAGACTCGAAAGGGAATTCGGAATCGAACTTATAGCCACCGCTCCAAGCGTTACGTATAAAGTAAAATTAACAGACGGTAGCGAAATCGAAATCAGCAACCCAAGCGAACTTCCCCCTCCGAATAAAATCGACAAAATATACGAGCCATACGTCAAAGCCACAATTTTAACGCCAAACGAATTTGTCGGAAATTTAATACAATTCCTAAACGAAAAAAGAGGCGTCCAACTCAAAATGGATTACCTCTCGCCGGAGAGGGTATTGCTTGAATACGAAATTCCGCTAAATGAAATAGTCACCGACTTTTACGACAAATTAAAAACCCTAACCAAAGGTTACGCAAGTTTCGATTACGAACCGATCGGATACAAACAAGGCGATTTGGTAAAAATGGATATTAGAGTCGCCGGAGAAGTGGTCGACGCCCTAAGCGTAATAGTCCCTAAAGACAAAGCCGAACGAAAAGGAAGAGAACTAATCAAAGTAATGAAAGACCTAATCCCTCGTCAACTATTCGAAGTAGCCATTCAAGCAAGTATAGGCAACAAAATCATAGCCCGCGAAACCGTAAAAGCTCTACGAAAGGACGTAACGGCAAAATGTTACGGAGGAGATATAAGCAGGAAAAGAAAACTGCTCGAAAAACAAAAACAGGGTAAAAAAAGAATGAAAGCTATAGGAAAGGTCAATATCCCTCAAGAAGCCTTTTTAAGCGTGCTGAAAATCAACTAACCCCGCACGCCGCGCTTCCTCCGCGCCAATATTTTTTTTCAAGTTCCAAGAATCTGTTTCGTTCGTCTTCACTCATAACCCTCTCTTCATATTCAAATTCCAACCCCATCTTTTCAAGCGGTTTTTTAACAGATTCTATAAGTTGATATTTGATAGGTATATCGGCAAAAGGAAACGCAAAGACCGCTTTTACTTTATTGTCTTCAAAATCAATATCTCCCAAAATCCCGAGATTAACCAAGCTTGTAGCAATAGCCGGGTGTTGGACGCTTTCAATCGTCTTGATAACTTCAAACAAATCCATTATTACTCCTTATTCAATTCTTTATATATCTCTTTTGCGCTTTTATCGGAAATTTTAGCCAACAATTTAGATTTTTCCTTAAGAGGTAAATTCAATTTTTTTATCTCGTCATAACCTAAAGCCAGCTTTTTATCTCCTTCTCCTTTATCGATAACGACAACCCACTCGCCCTTGGTATTATCAAGTCGTATATCTTCAACCGGACCTTTTATATACGTTTCGTGTATTTTACTGATTTCTTTGGCTAAAAAAACCTCCCTTTGAGGTATAAGAGCCTTTAATTCCGAAATCAGTTTTTCGATTCTGTGAGGCGATTCGTAAAGAATGGAAATTTTTTTCGAAGACACTATCTCTTTTAGTTTCTCTTCCCTCTCTTTGCCTTTATGCGGCAAAAACATATAAAAACAAAACTCCCCCTCAAATCCGCTCGCCACATACGCTACCAACGCCGCGTTAGCTCCTGGTATTACTGTGTAGGGTATGTCGTTCTTTTGACAAAAGCGTATAAGTTTGCTACCGGGGTCGCTAATGCCCGGCATTCCCGCGTCACTGACGTATACGCACTTTTTGGTTTTTAAGGTATCAATATCAAGAGACTTAATAACTTGTGCTTCGTTATGCGAATGCATAGATATAAATTTTTTGTTTAATGGAATATTCAAAAGATTTAGCAGTTTTTTAGTAACTCTCGTGTCTTCGCAAAAGATTATCTGAGCGTTTTTAAGCTCCTCAAGGGAGCGAATGGAGATATCGTCTAAATTACCTATAGGTGTCGGGACGAAGGTTAGCAATTACGCCAAACCGTATTTTTTCTTAAATTTATCTACTTTTCCGCCTCTATCGATATTTCTTTCTTGACCCGTATAGAATGGGTGACATTTATCGCAAACTTCCACTCTTAAACTCTCTTTTGTTGAAAGAATTTCAAATTGATGCCCGCAAGTGCAAGTCACTTGGCATTTTACGTATTCTGGGTGGATACCTTTTTTCATGTATTATCCTTTTTTCATTATTCAAAATCGGTTTGAAATTCTATCTTTTTATTCTTAAACTTTTCTTAAATTAAGCTTCTTTTAAGTAGAAAGAGACTCTTCGCTCCGCTCAGAGTGACGTCCCCCCACCACCCGTCATTCTGAGGCACCCCGTGCCGAAGAATCTCCCACATTTCGTCATTCTGAGGAAGCGTAGCGACCGAAGAATCCCAAAAAATCCCAACGACCTTCAACTCGAGACTCTTCGCTTCGCTCAGAGTGACAACCGACAATGAACGTCATTCTGAGGCATTTATGCCGAAGAATCCCAAAAACCCGAAGAATCCCGAAGAATCTCAACCAATCCCTTAATCTCTTAAAACCATATCCCCACCACACAAACATATCAACAATTCGGTTTACGTTTTTTATCGTTATTAAAAATCACAATAACCCCTATCAACGTAATAAGCCCTAAAATAAACCCTACTAATATCCCATTCATTACAATTCCTCCAATATATCAGTCCTCTTTTTTTAATCTCCAACTTAAATACAATACAATTATTACTAAAACAATCCCCCCGCAAGTAATTAATAACTGTTTAAAAAAATTCAACTTATCAAACGAATTAAATATATACGCTATCAGAGCTAAAAGTGATGATATACTGATAATCCATATTGCTCGATAATTAGATACTTTTTCTTTTTGTTTATCAAGTTTACTCATCAATTCCCTTTTATTATATAATTTATATTACCGTTTGTCAAAATACGTCATTATGAGTTGGACGTCATTCTGAGCCCATCGGGCGAAGAATCTCCCCTATTTCGTCATTCTGAGGCATTTATGCCGAAGAATCTCAAATCTCGAAGAATCCCAAAACGAGATATTTCGCTTCGCTCAATATGACGTAAACCAATCCGTCATTCTGAGGAAGCGCAGCGACCGAAGAATCTCAAAAACCCGAAGTATCTCAACCAATCTCTAAATATAACTACACACTACCCCTCTTCTTCAAGAAATTTATTAACAATCTCAGACCCACTCGTATAATTATAAAAAAATATCAAATACAAAGACAAAATATCCGCAATGACAAACCCTAAATCCACCGCATCAAACATATCTATAGCAGAAAAAAAATTCTTTTTTTTCGAATCCAAACAAAAAAATCCCCAAATTAATTTTTCATCTACTCTTAAACGCGCTTGATTGTCTCTTTTTAAAAAATCGTTATAAAATATAGAATCTTTATCTTCTTCATTCATAGTAATAGACATTGGAATTATCAATGTAGAATTATAATAATCGTTTAATCCTTCTCTATATTTTTTCCAACACTCCTTAAAATCAACCTTTTTTTCTTTTAATTTAGCCGCACATTTTTCATCTAATCTCGGATTTTTATATTTACCTTCCAAAAAAGACTTTTCAATATCGTCATTAAGATAATAGCTGCTTTTTTTGCTTAATATTTCGTTAAAACCGCTATTTTCTTCGATTATAGAAGCACCAAAAACCAATTCTTCATATTTACTACGATATATATCTATCACCTCATCACCATCAATCATCTTAATAGTCATTCGAATATCTTTATCAAACAACCCGAAAGTATTTCTAACAAATTCAAAATTTTTTTTGTAAATATTTCCCAAAAGTATAAAACTTTCCACTATTAATGTTTGATATTTCTCTTCAACCTCCTCTTTTTTCAAAAACGCTTCTTTAAAATCTGAATGTAATTTAGAAATTATATATTCGAATCTAATCAGCTCTTTTTGATTAAAACAGATAAATTCTCTCAAACTATACATTACGGTTCTTTATGCACTCTTTAATATCGGCAAATATCACCTTAGTCTGTCTCCCGCAAGGTTTAATAATATCAACTTCCCCATAACTGCAAATCGTCTCTTGATTCCTAAATCCTACATACAAACGCTCAAACCATTTGCCAAGAATATGCAACGTCAAATACTTAGAAAAAAGCTCTTCGTAATTATACTTTTTATTAATTTTTACGGCACTCAATTCAATCGTAGAAGAAATTTTATATTTCTGAGATGAAAGTTTGTTCTTTTTGCTTTTCATTTTCAATATATTAATTACGTTTTTAAGATTATCGGCATCAAATACTTCAAATTGCTCGTAAAGTTTCAAATATTTATCTTCAAGTAATAAGATTTCAAAATTTTCATTATTATCCTCGATTACCAAACCGACATTTATTTTTTCGAAAGTTTTCGGCGAATTAAACTGAATTAATCTAAACTTCACTATTTTTTTATCTTTTGTCAATTCGTTAGATTTCAAAACAATCTCCTTTACTCTCCTCCAAATACCCCTTAATTTTTCCTATTCTTTTGCTAAAATAACGTAAAATACTTCTCTTTATATCCATATCGTCAAATTCAAACCCCTTTGAAGAGAAAGCTAAAAACTCCTCAAAAACCTTCTCTTCAAGCAAAAAATTATCCACTATTTTAGCAAATTCCAAAATTTTTAAAAAATCCGCCTCCTCATTAATAAAATCATACAAATAAGAAACTTGAGGATAAGAATATATACACCCCGAATACTCTTCATAATCTTGTATTAAAGAATAATCACTCGAACCGAAACTCCTCTCATGGTCAATAAAAAAAAGATACAAATCACTCGTGATTACAAAGTTTTTGTAATGTCTATCAAAATTACACAAAAACAAATCAAACGCATATACCGAATAAAATTCTTCCTTATTCAAAACATAATCTTTTATATACTCTATCAATGTCTCTTCATCATCAACAACTACAGTATCGCTCAACCACTCTACCGCAAATATAACCAATCCCTCCAATTCAACATCTATCACTTTTTTTATATCCGGATACGTTTTTACCAACAACTCAAAAAACTCTTTTGAAAATCTAACAAACCCGCCCTTTGGCAAAGGAAATCCAAGCGTTCTTCCTATATAATTTGCCAAATACTCCTTTGTTACCGGGTTAGAAAAATAAGTAGGTAATTTGATTTGAAAAAATTTCCCTTCGGCTTCTACAACCAAAAAAACGCTTTCACCCCTTTTTACGACATCATGTAAAACATCGGCTTCTCTTACGTAAAAGTCCATTTTTTCTTCTTTTTGCTTAATTATATCATAAATTTAAGAGACTCTTCGCTACGCTCAGAGTGACGTCCACTTTACCTCACTAACAAAACTCCCTCAATCAATAGCCTAATACCAAACACAAAAAACAAAAACGCGCTGATTTTATTGATAACTTCAAAATACTCCTTTCTCACCC
>Ga0256843_1000209_pt1 | contig 51312 bp, 44 predicted proteins | sample AlvinellametaG_FD_191572 | JGI IMG/M metagenome (GOLD analysis project Ga0256843, IMG submission 191572) | Pompeii worm associated microbial communities from hydrothermal vent at the East Pacific Rise, Pacific Ocean - Alvinella | ecosystem: Host-associated > Annelida > Integument > Unclassified ...
CTGCCCATACGGTACACAGTGGTACAGGTCAACATGCACACCATGTTTTGCCAGATACTTTGCCAGATAGTAGGAGTGTTTCTGCATCCCTCCTACCACATAGGGGTAGATACCATCAGTGAAGAGAGCTATTTTCACTTATTGTACCTTTTATAGTTTGAAGATAAATCTTTAGCAGGTTTTTCAACTATTCTATAAAAAATGTATGCACATAATATACTAAATAAAATACCGGAAACTATAACAAAAAACTTTTCTACAGGAGCAGTAAAGTGGTGTGTCAATAAATTAATGAGTGCCCCTCCCGTAATAACATGAAGAAGATATAGAGAGTAAGAGATATTTCCAAAAAAATCACCTATTTTGGTATGGTTGTTTTTAAAGAGATGCACCACTAAAACTGTTATGATGGCTACAGTGACTTTGAGCATACTATAGTCTGTCCATATCATAAAAAGTATTATAGTCAAATAAACCAATACCAATTCTGCAAGTTGTACTTTTTTTGTTAAAAAGAGTGCATAAAGAATTCCTATCATGAAAATTGGTAATATTTTAAATAGATGATATGGAAACAGGTAGCCTGTCATAAAAACAACACCATACAACAAAAGACGATTGATTAGCTTTTTATTGATAAAAAACGGAAAGAAGAATGCTAAAAATATATAATATTGAAACTCAAGAGCCAATGTCCAGAAAACCGGATTAATCCATTTAATATTCTCATTAAAAGGAACTAAGTAAAAAATATTATATATAATCTCCCTAAAATCGGGTACTAGACTCGGACCTACTGAGGACGGAATATAGTTTCTTGCTATTAAATATAAAATTGACAGACCCATTGCAGCCAAATAAGGAATCTCAATTCTTATAGCTCTTTTCTTTAAAAAAAACCATAGATCACTTACTTTATATTTATGTTTTATCATTGCAAGAGGAATAACAATACCAGATATAACAAAAAATATTGTTACACCTAGATTACCATAACTACTTATGGTTAATAACGCTTTATTCTCAACATAATCTGTTGTTGTATAAATAAAATGATAAAAGACAACAAGAAGTGCTGCTATACCTCTTAAAGTATTAATAACAGGAATATAGGTTAATGTATGATTATTTTTCACTTTTTATACTTTTAAAATTATTTTACGAAAAAGGTAATTAAACCCTTTCATTTTGTAGAGTCCCAAGATATAGAGCTTACGATATATCTGAATAAAGGTAAGATCAAAACTTGACAATATTTTTTGGATACTTTTATTGTATAAAAGTATCCCCATAAGTGCATCTCTCTGTTTGGCATCTATATTCCCCTGTTTCTGATGGTACAAAAGCTGTGTCACCATAGAGATCACCGTCCCTTTCAGATAATTTAAATGTATCTGTGTATTCAAATGCTTCTTAGAGGTAATCTCCTTAGACATTTTTTCAACATACATACAAACCCCCTGCACCCAACGCTCCATAAATTTTGGATAGCTGCTTACCAAACGCTTTTCATCGATCCGGTAATAACTGTCCGGTTCAACCTCTCTAAATACTTTATAGGCAACCCCCTCAACCATGAGTGCCCGTGTATGAAGTTCTACATCCTGCAATCTTGGAAAGGCTTCATCAAAACCATTTAGTTGAAACAGAAATGCTCTTTTCCAAATAGGCGAAGTTGTATGCCAAGATAATCTATGCAATAAAAAATGCTGTAAATGCTTCTCCTTGTGTGCTCTCCATACTGACTTGTTATCTCCCGGCACCTTTTTAAAAGTACCTGTAGGAAAAACCAAAAAATCATTATCTGCATACGATGAAAACATTTCAAGACGGTGTTTGAGTGCATCATTTGCAAGGAGATCATCAGAATCCAAATATATAACATACTCTCCTAAAGCATTTTCCAAACCGATGTTACGGCAGACAGAACCGCCTTTGGGTTCCCTGTTGCGTTCTATCAGACGAAAACGAGGGTCCTTTTGAGCGTATTGTTTGATAATCTTAATCGAATCATCCGTTGATCCGTCATCAACGATCACAGCTTCCCACTCTTTACAGCTTTGTGCCTGTAGCGAATCGAGTGTTTGGGCAATATAGTCGGCTTTATTGTAATTGGGGATAATGATAGAGACAAATGGTTTCAAAGATTTTTTCCCTTTCTATGTTCATCCAACACATCAATTAACTCATCTGTTAAATGTTCAACACTGTATTGTGTCAGATCAAATGATTCATTCACCTGATAACCGTCAGATATTTTATGAATGGCAAATAAAAGTTGATTATACATATTTCCTTGAGAAATCATAAACCCTAAGTTGTTTTTTTCTACAAACTCTCCTGTTGTTCCCTCTTTTGAAACAATTAAAAGTACTCTTTTCAATGAAATATATTCATAAAATTTTGTACTGAACGAATAATTCATATCATCAGTAAGAAATAACATTGCACCACTGCTGTTATAAATAGTATCAGCAACTTTATTTAAAGGAATTTTTCCATGAAACTTAATAATATTTTGATGAGGTTTAATGATTTTATTAAATTGTTTCGGAACATCACCATAAAAATCAAACTGTAGTCTCTCATAAATTGTCTGATGTGAACTTTTAATGGTATCTAATGCTTTCATAAATTCATTCAGATTATGTAGTGCTTTTTGATAAAAGGTTCCTACAAAGACAAATTTTAGTTTTTCTGTCTCTATTTTACCCTCTAAATCAGATAGCCTCATATCATCGTAGTCAAACCCATTTCTGATAGTTGAAAAAATACATTTTGTTGTTAAATTCAGCTTTTCAAAATATACTGTTGTCTCTCTATAAACTGTAATTATATGATCAAAATTTTGTACTAGACTTTGTTCTGACTTTTTTTCAAAATTCAATCTCTCTGGAGAAAGGCTATCATAGCCATAACTTGTTTTATTTGTTGTCCAGGGATCACGTATATCTGCTATTAGTTTAATATCACTGTGATTATTTTTTAATGCACCCAAATCAGTTAGATACCTAAAAGGTGCTCCTGTCGCCACAATAGTCTTATACCCCTCTTCTATATGTTCTTCAACTACCGGTATTAAATGTTTTTTCCAGAGAACCGAAGGGTCATAGTACTGCCCTTTTACTCTTAGCTTCAAATAAGCCAGAGAGACTCGATACATCACTTTTTCAAAAAAAGTTTTAGGACTATACATATATTTCGGATAACCTGATTGCACATAGGTAATTCTGCCTTCATCCGCCAATGCTTCAATATCTGCACTCCAGTGACTCTCCTGTTCATAAGGAACCTTTGCAGCAATCACTCTTACATCATAGCCTTTGCGATGCAGATACTTGGCAAACTTAGCCCATCTTCTTCCACCGACTCCTGGTGTTGGGGGGAAAGTATAGGCAATAATCAAAAATTTTTTCACTTTATTTACTCACTTTTGGTATTTGTTTTGCCGGTACTCCACTAATAACAGAGTTTTTTTCAAAAGACTTCGTTACCACTGCCCCCGCTCCAACAATTACATGATTCACAAGAGTAACTCCGGGCAAAACTACTGCATTGGCACCTATCCAGCAGTTATCTCCAATCACTATGGGATCTGACTTTACATGTTGATCATAATTTTTCAAATCATGATTGGCGGAAATAATTTTTGTACCCGATGCGATAATACAGTTTTTACCAATAGAAACACCATTGATTGCCTGTATGTAGATACCACTGTTGGATGCAAGGGAAATAACAGACGATCTATCAATTTTAAAATTCATTCTGCTTATTGTATTGGTAAAATGCACAGGGTATTTGATATGTCTGTTCAAACCGAATATCTTCTGAAATACAAAAATAGTAAACACTAAAGAGGCAGGCAGTTTCAGATGAGCTTCTGTATGTGCATGACGGTAAAAGAGTTTTAAAATAACCAATTTAAAATAATACACTGTTCTTATTTTTAGATGTCTGACAAGTTTATAAAAAAGTTTCATTGACTTTCATCCTTCTTATGAAGTACATTGACTATTTTTTGTTCCAGTTCTTTTAAATTTTTAAAACCGTATTTTGAGTATTTTCCCAAATATTTCAAAGGTATCAATACAAGCTTGTTATTGCGTTTTGGATAGTAACACAGTGTTATAAGATCATTATCCCAACGGTCATAAAAAATAGTTGAATTAATTACTATCCCAATTTCTGTTTCAAAAAAATTATTTTTTTCTATAAGATTATTATCAATAATTATAGTGCTACCATTCCCTTTATTCCAATAAGGAGGGTAAATACCAAATTGATTAATCACATCCTTCTCATACGGGTGTAAATAAATTATTAATTTAAAATTATATTTTTTAGCAAATTTTATTAAATTATATAAAACAATCATCTCTATTTTTGCATAAATATTTTTATGATACTCTTTTTTATTTTGCTTAATATTATCCAAATCATAAGTTCTATTTACACCATTACGTGCCCAAATTCCAGAACTATAAAATCCTACATCAAAAAGAAAAGAGCTATGTTGATCTTGTTTCTTTATCTGCTCTATATTACCAGTGACCAATGTTTGAACATTCTGACTTTTTATCCATCCTATTTTAGTTAATGCTTCATATTCAGCAAGTGATACTTTACTGATAAAACAGAGTCTCACCCGATTATAAAAACCATATCTTTGATAAGTATTCATTAAAACACCATTAATAAGATCAATATTAATATTATCACAATTACTAAAACAAAGTGCTATTAGATTAAATTCCGGATTTCGTGGAGATACTATATAAATTTTTTCTGGTCTATATATATAAATTTTAATTTTTAAATATAAAAAAATTGAAAATTGACGTGTCGATAATTTATTAAAAATTAATGTTAATAGAAAAGTATCTTTGACTATTATTATATAATATTTTATAAATCTAAAAAAACTTCCGATCGAATCTATATAAATTCGATCTGTAATAAATGTAGAAATAAAAAATAAATTATCTACATTATCATAGTTTTTAATATAGTCTTCTATTTTTTGTTCTTTATTAGAAGATGAACACACTATATTTTTTGTAATCTGTTTACCAATTCTTAGATACAGTGGCATTTTAAGTACTCTTAAAAATGTTTTTAACCTATCTTTAACTATATTTATACAATTATCTTCTCGTTTTAGATTTATCAGTAGTAATTTAAATATCCTATAATCATTACAACAAACTTGTTGATTAATCCATCGTTTTAGAGGATTAATGGTATTAAAATAGATCAATATTTTTCCCTTATTCTTTTTAAATTGTATCTAATAAAATTAATCTGCTACTATATCATATTGTAATAATTTATCAATAAACTCTCTCACTGCACCATCCCCACCATTTTTTGATAAATGGATAATATCTGGAATATCTTTTATCTCCTGCAATGCATTAGCCGGACATGCCTTTACTCCTACATGTTCAAGTAATTCTTTACAATTAATATCATCACCTATATATGCTACTTCATTCAAAGTGATATTCTCTTTTTCACATATTTTTTTTGCAATATCAAGTTTTCCTAAATGTTCTAATCCCTGATAAAGATAATCTACTTTTATTTTTTTTGCACGCTTAGCTACTATCTGTGTATTTTCACTTGTAATAATGCCGGCTTTAATACCTGCTTTTCTTAGAAGTTCAAATCCTTTCCCATCATGTGTGTTAAACTTTTTGAATTCTTCTCCGTTATCTCCATAATACATCCCAGCATCTGTAAGGGTACCATCTACATCAGATAAAAAAAGTTTAATAATAGTAGTTGGTTTTGAATTTAGAATATGTCTTTTCATAAGCTGTTCTTTTATAATCCAATCATCCTCTTCATCTATCTCTACAGATGTAAACTCTGCCATCTCATAAATTGAAATTTTACCACTTAAACGATTTCTATCTTTTTTGATATTACCTATACTATTTATATAAAATGCCCCATTTTCCATTAACATACCGTCAAAATCTTGCCTTCTTGGTCGGTTTTTGTAATCATAATTAAGGGCTGTACCATCATCTTGCCAATAAAACCTTTTTGTTCTTACACAAGTTAGAAGAGAGTCATTTTTTTCATCTTCCATCTTTTTCAATGCATCATCAAAATCTTTACTCTGTGTGAGTGGAGAAGTTGCTTGAACTAAAAAAAATAGATCTTTATCATTAAATTTATTTTTTTCTATAAATTCTATCATTACGGATTCTGTACTTGCTGTATCACTAGCATTTTGATGATCCCTCTCATAAACTTTAACTTTTGAAAATTCAAAACCATTTACAATATCTTTAATTTTATCACAGTCTGTTGCTACATATATTTCATCTATACTCTTAGAATTTTGTAATGCCAAAAGATTCCAATAGATTAAAGGTTTTCCACAAAAAAATTTTATATTTTTAAACGGTATTGATTTACTTCCACATCTTGCAGGGATAAATGCTATATTCATAATTTTATTTTCTATTCTTTAATTTATCTCTTTGAACTTGTTCTATTGCTAAAATATCATCTTCTTTAAAATGTAAAGCTTCATAGGTTTCATTAAGCCCATCAACTAAGCTTTTTAATTCATTTGGCTCAAGTGAAGCTCCATGATCTGTCCCTTTCCATGTTTTATCTTTTGTAAAATGTCGTTCAATCCATCTTGCTCCCAATGTATAGGCTGCAATATCTAGATTTATTCCTAAATGATGTCCAGAAAAACCTATTTCATTTACCCTCTTTCCATAGCTATCATATAACCATTTTATCTCAAGTAATGCTACATCTTTCGCTGGAACAGGATATCCGGAAGTACAGGAATAAATAAGAAGTCTTGACTTAGCCTGATTCGTTTCTTCAAAAAAAGATACAATTTCTTCAATTTCTTCTTTTGTTGTCATTCCAATTGAAAGTTGTACATGTCCTTTAAATTCGTCTCTTAAAACTTTTAACATATCAAAATTATTATTACACGCTGAAGGTACTTTTAAAAATTCTGGTTCAAAAGTGATCATTTCTTTAGCACTTGTAACATCCCATACTGATGTACTATAAACGATACCTATATTGTCACAATATTCTTTCAATTCTTTATTCTGATTTACATCAAATTCTAAAAATTCTCTATGAGCTCCATAAGTATTACCATAAGAATTTTCGGGTACTGGATGTGGTGCGTTATATTGCTCTGGTGTCAAAAGCTCTTTATTATTTCTTTTTTGAAATTTTACATAACCTGCACCAGCTTTTTTTGCCAAATTAATTAACTCTTTTGCTATATCTATTTCCCCCATATGATTACAACCAATTTCAGCTATTATCTTTGGAGCCTTATAATCAAATTCAAATGCCATTTACTCTCCTTTTTGATTTTTATTTTCTACCATATTTATCAGAATAACGAATAATATCATCTTCTCCAAAATAATTACCTAATTGCACTTCCGAAAATATCAAGTTTTCATTACTATTATTAATAATTTGATGTTTGCATCCTTTTGGTATATATATGTTTTTACCTGGATATGCTTCAAGAACTGATTCACCTAAAATAACTTGTCCTTTACCTTTTATAATAACCCAATGTTCTTCTCTTTTCTTATGCTCCTGAAGACTTAACTCAGAATTTGGAAAAACAACAATTATTTTAGCTTGTGCATGAGGAGTAAGCATCGTACTTTTATAAAAACCCCATGGTCGATTATAGATTTCATGTTCTAATATATGCTGATCAAATAAAGAGAAATCAAACATCAAATCAAATGAAATATCTTCTAATAATAAAATATGAAATTGTTTTTTTGTAATAATATTCACTAATTTTTTTTCATGAATAACTGGTAAAAAATCTATTTTTTCTGATTTGAATTTTTCACACATTTCATCAAAAGTTGCATCAAGCGTTAAATATTGAAAATTATTTTGACAAATATTTTCAACACAATCATTTAAATCATTTCCTTCAATTAGAGCTCTTCTAATATCTCCATCTGTAACAATCCCTTTAATATATTTATTTGAATCTACACTTATTAAAAATCTCTTTTTATTTTTATTTATCTTTTTTAATGCTTCAAGCAATATTGTCTGATTATTTATAAGTAAATTATGGTTCATAATGTAATACTTCTTCCCCCTAGTTCAAAGTTTAAATTTTTATAACCTAATGATCCTGTCTGCACCCGTTAGAGAACTCTCGCGGTGTGCAATAATGATCATAGTCAACCCTTTGCCAGAAAGGTTACTGATGGACTCGGTGATCTCTTTTTCCGTCTGGGTATCCAATGCGGAGGTTGCTTCGTCGAAAAAGAGTACTTCCGAATCAAAATAGAGCGCACGGGCGATCCCTACACGCTGACGCTGCCCACCTGAGAGCTGCGCACCTCTTTCACCAACCATGGTATTTAGACCATCAGGCATTCTTTCAACAAGCTCCTGTAAACTTGCCAAAGCTACTACTTCATTGAGTTTATTATAGTCGATTTCCTCTTTATGCAGGCCAAAAGCAATGTTTTCTGCTAAAGAGGCATCCAACAGATAGACCTCTTGCTGTACATACCCGACTTTTTTCTGCCATGCCGTGATGTTTTCAGAAGTGAGCACAGTATTGTCTACATAAATACTTCCTGAAGTCGGCGGCAAAAATCCGAGTAAAATATTCATTAAGGTAGTTTTTCCTCCGCCCGATCTTCCCATGATGCCAATCGTCTCACCTTTTTTAATGGTAAGATTGTATTCTGTTAACACATTATTGTCTGTGTTTGGATAGTGAAACGTAAGGTTTTTCACACTGATCTCTTTTTCAAATACAAGAGGCTGTTTCTGCTCAACTTCTACAGGCTCTACAAACTCATTTAACTGACCTACCACATCAAACGTATACTGAAACTCTATCAACCCGTTTAACGCCTGCATAATACGGTTGATGGAAGGCATAATACGATAACCCGAAAGTGCAAAAACCCCCAACAGTGCCAAAAGACTCTCTCTACTGGGTAAAAAATAAACTCCATAAACAATAATAACAAAAATGGCAAACACCATAGCACTCTCAATTACTTTTGTCGGAGCAAAATTAAGCACAATTTTGTTAATACTCGGTTTTTTAAATGCCGTCATATTTTCATTGAGACGGTGATTGAAATAATAGTATGTGCCGGTAATAATAACATCTACATAGCCAAACAGACTTTGGAAGATATTGGCTGTCAACACAGGTGTAACTCCATTGATCTCATCACCGATACTTTTGATCTTGTGTTTTGTCAGCGTGTAAAAAAGTATAAACACTGGAACAACCGTTACAGCAAGCAGGAGAAACGCAGTAAAATTATACCAGGCAATCCCTATAACAATGATAGACATTACAATAAGCTCATTCAGTAAAGTTTGCATACCAAAGATGATCCCCGTTGCAAAACGCTGTGGAATGGTAAAGATATCTCTCAAAAGTACATTGGAGTTGGTCTGTTTAAAAAACAGAAACCCTTTGGCATAATACATTTTATGCAGACGAAGCATAAAATACTCCATAAGGTCATAAGAGTATGTTGCCTGATATTTGAGGATAAACAAACTTATTACATTTTTTGCGATGATCAGGGAAATCACCAAACCGGTGAAAGTAATGATAAACTGATTTTCTGAAGTAAAACCAACTGTGTTATAGAACCAGGACAAAATGACATTTTCATGGATCACATTCTCTTTAAAGACTATTGTAAAGAGGGGAATAAGCGATGCCAGGCCAAAAAGTTCAAGTACCGACTGTACCAACAGCAGCATAGAGACAATAAAAGTCCTCTTTTTAAACTTTTCAGGCATAACTTTTGAAATATTCCGAAGGGTCTTTACAATAATATTTGATTTGATCATTTTATTTTTTTACTCCACAGAAATCCAGATAGTGGCTTGGTTGGAGCTCTTTGAACTCTTTATGCGCCACCAGAAAAACAACAAAATCCGCTTCTTCCAGCGCTGTATGACAATCAGTCAACGCAAATGCTTTGTATACATCAATATTGGGCTCAACGGCTAAAACATCCAGCCCGTCTGCCATAAGTCTTTTGGTGATGTAAAGTGCCGGTGATTCTCGAAGATCATCAATATCAGGTTTAAAGGCCAGTCCCATACAGGCTACTTTGGCTTTTGTATTATTTTTAGCTTCAAATGCCAAAGCGGTATTTTTGATCTTCTCTATGGTCCATTCTGTTTTGTAGGTATTGACCTCTCTTGCTGTACGGATCATCTTGGCATCTTTCCCACCGGCATGTACAATAAACCATGGATCAACTGCTATACAATGTCCTCCCACTCCTGCTCCCGGCTGTAAAATATTGACTCTGGGATGACGGTTGGCAAGTTGAATAAGCTCCCAGACATCAATATCGAATTTGTCACATAAGATAGAAAGTTCATTTGCAAAAGCAATATTGGTATCTCTAAAAGCATTCTCCGTCAACTTTGCCATCTCAGCCGTTTTGGCATCAGTTTCCAGAACCTCTCCTTCTACAAAGGTTTTGTAAAATGCTGCTGTTTTTTTTGTTGCGGTCAGTGTTGTACCTCCTACAATACGGTCATTCTCCACCAACTCCCTCATAATATGCCCCGGCAAAACCCTTTCCGGACAGTGTGCAATATGCAAAAGTGAACTCTCCACCCCCTCTTGCTTAAGTATGCTTTCCACCTGATCTGTTGTGCCTATGGGTGATGTTGACTCCAATATGACAATATTGCCTTCTTTGACATACGGTGCTATGGCTCTGGCAGCATCTTCGACATAATCAATATTAGGAACATAGCCCTCGTGAAAAGGTGTAGGAACGGCAATAATAAACACATCTGCTTCTGCCGGTACAGTATCTGCTTTGAGTTTTTTACTGTTAACCGCCGCTTTTACGAAAGTATCAAGCTCCGGTTCCACAATATGAATCTCTCCACGGTTAATAGTATCGACCGTACTTTGTACAATATCTACACCATGCACTTCATACCCACGGCTTGCCAGCAGTGCTGCTGTGGGCAAGCCGATATAGCCTAAACCAATAACACAAATTTTTTCATTGTTGTTCATTTCATCTCTCTTTTTTAAAAAATTTAATTATTTCACTACAGGCATTTCCTTCTCCGTAAGGATTGGATGCTTTTGCCATTTTATTGTATGCATGCTGATCATTCAAAAGCTTGTTCGCTTCTTTTACGATCAATTCCACCTCTGTCCCTACCAGCTTGACAGTTCCGGCAGCCAAAGCTTCTGGACGTTCTGTAGTATCTCGCATAACCAATACCGGTTTCCCCAAAGACGGTGCTTCTTCCTGTACCCCTCCACTGTCAGTAATAATAAACGAGGCCCTGTCCATTATATAGATGAACTGTTCATACTGTAACGGTTCTATAAGATAAATATTTTTTACATCGGAGAGAAGGTCTCTGACCGGTTTTTGAACATGGGGGTTAAGATGAACAGGATAGACAATATCAACCTCCGGATTTTTAACAGCTATCTCCTTCAATGCAGTACAGATATTGATAAATCCTTGACCATGGTTCTCTCTTCTGTGTCCGGTAACAAGAATGAATGTTGAATATTGAATGTTAAATCTTGGATCATCAATAGCACGATGAATGGAATTGATAATAGATCTTTCAAGTTCACTATGATTTTTAATCTTTTCCAGAGCAAGAAAAAGTGCATCTATTACCGTATTGCCTGTTACCGTAATATTTACTTCATTCACATTTTCACGTAAAAGATTCTCTTTTGATGTCAGAGTGGGGGCAAAATGATAAGCAGTGATCTGTGTGGTAAGCTGGCGATTCGCCTCTTCCGGCCAGGGAGAGTAGATATTTCCTGTCCTTAACCCCGCCTCTATATGTGCTACTTTGATCTGTTGATAGAATGCTGCCAGTGCAGCTGCAAATGTGGTAGAAGTATCTCCGTGTACAAATACGATATTTGGTTTAAAATCATTCAATACTCTTTTCATACCAAGAAGTACATGGGAAGTCACATCGTAGAGATCTTGTCCGGGCTTCATAATATTTAGATCATATTCGGGTATGATCTCAAACAGTTCCAGCACCTGGTCAAGCATCTCCCGGTGCTGTGCAGTAACACATACTTTTGTTTCAAAATCATCCGGATATTTTTGAAATGCTTTGACAAGCGGTGCCATTTTTATGGCTTCAGGTCTCGTACCGAATACAATGAGAATTTTCTTCAAAAGCTTACCTTTTCTATTTATTTTCAAATTTTTTCAGGACAATATCCGTCCAAACCCTCGACCAGTACAGCTTCCCGTTTAAGAACTGCTCTTTTACATCAGGATCCACACTGAACCGATCTATATTCTTTTTAAACCAGTACTCGAAAGGAAGAATAAATCCCATTTTGGGCCTGTCTATAACCTCATACGGCAAAAGAGATCTCACTGCATCCGCCAGAAGGATCTTGTTAATATGCTTGTCGTACTTCTCTTTGGGTTCGATTTTCAAAACATACTCTACCAGCTCTTTGTCTAAAAACGGTACCCTTATCTCCAAAGAATTTGCCATACCGAAAACATCAGTATCTCTTAAAAGCTGATTTTTCATATAGATATTCAGATCGAAAAATGAAATTTTATCATCAATATATCTAATATGTGAGCTATTATACTCTTCCCATAATCCTGTAATCGCTCGATAAACAGCTGTCACATCTATATGCAGCAGTTTGGCGATCTCCGTAGGGGTAAATACCCCTTTTGTAGGCAGGTAATATGCCAGGTCTCTTTCTGCCTGTAGTAACTCCAGCTTTTTGTATTTATGAGAGCTTTGCAGTACTTTGATGAGGGTATAGGGAATAAAGGAAAGAAAATGCAGTTTCTTGGCATTTTTAAATGAAGTGTAGCCATAAAATATCTCATCACCCCCCACACCGGAAAGTACGGTTTTCAAACCGCTTTCTCTTGCAGCTTTTGAAACAAAAAAGGTATTGAGCCCGTCGATACTCGGCTGATCCAGAGCCGCCATAAAATCATCTATGGTTTCTAAAAATATCTTTTCATCAATAAGATACTTTGTATGATCGGTATGGTATTTGTTTACAACCAAATCCTGATAATACTCTTCAGAGAGGTCTTTCTCTTCAAAGACTAATGAGAGTGTTTTTAAATTTTTTTTATAGTGTGCCGCAATAGCGGTAATAGCTGACGAATCCAAACCACCTGAGAGGAAAGTACCTATGGGAGCATCACTGACCAGATGCCTTTTCACACTTTCATGCATCAGCCCACTTACCTCTTTTACAATTTCACTATAGGGTTTTTGTATTTTTGGTTCATATGTATAGGTATCATATTGTGTTATATTCAATATACCGTTTATATAATAGGCATAATGTCCTGCCGGGAACATTGAAATATTTTCATAGATCGTCAGAGGTTCAGGAACAGACCCTAAAAGCAGAAAAAGAATTTTTGCTTCCATACTGATTTGGTTTGAAAATTTTTTCAGTGCTTTGATCTCAGAGGAAAATGAAAAATGATCTGTACCTTTAAAATAATAAAGAGGCTTGATACCGCTTCTGTCTCTGGCTAAAAAAACCTCACCGCTCTTTTTATTATAGATGGCAAAAGCAAACATACCATTGAGCTTATTGACTATATTCTCTTTATATTCAATAAACCCGTTCAGTATCACTTCCGTATCGGAATGGGAATGAAAGGCATATCCTTTTGATTCAAGATCTTTTTTAATCTCTTCAAAGTTATAGACTTCACCGTTATAGACAAGCACATAATTCCCGTCATCACTAAGCATAGGCTGATGTCCATGGTTGCTGAGATCTAAGATGGAGAGTCGTGTATGTCCCAAAGCAACATGCCCGTCTGTAAACAAGCCATGGTCATCGGGTCCGCGATGACTCAATGACATTAATTTGTTTTGAAACTCACCAGTATCGATCTTCGATCTGGATATCTGTCCAAGTATTCCGCACATTTAATTACTCTCTCCTGTCATACAGCCATACGCTTATTTATCTAAAGCTATTTTTCTAAGTTCTGTTTCAATATATTGTCTAACAGTTTTCATAGGCTTCCATCCAAGCGCTTTGGTTTTTTGGCTATATACATCTGCCACCATTCTGTTTCCCTGCCGTTCGGGAAGCATTTCTATTTCTCCTCCAAACATTTCTGCTATTTCAAGTATCGTATAAGCCTCATCACTTCCGATGCCAAATTCGTCACCGTAACCATGTTCGCCGACAAGCACCAATCCGTTAATGATATCGTCAATATGGGTAAAATTTCTTTTCTGTGTTCCCGGACGCACTACAGTAAGAGGCTCATTATTTTTCATTTTTTCTATAAAAAGTGCAATCAGTGTAGCATACTTCCCGGTACTTATTTCCCTTGGACCATAGACATTATAGAAATAGGTAATGGCATAAGGAATACCAAACCATCTGCCATAATTCTCCACCAACTCTGTATTTGTAGCCTTTGTCCAGGCATAAGGAGAAGCGCTTCTTCCAAGACCGCCGTCACCGAACTTCGTAGAACTACCGGCATATAAAATTTTGCAGCCTGCTTTCCTGACAAATTCAAGTACAGCAAAAATACCGTCTTTGTTATAGCTCCATACTTTCTCAATATCCTCAAAACTCTGTTCAACCCTGCTGTATTCCCCAAGATGATAAACCATATCAGGATTAAAATCTATAAGTGATGCAATATCTTTTGTATCACCTTTAATATATGTTACATTCTTTACATGATTTAAAATACTACCTGTAAAATAATTATCTAAAGAGTAGACATCATTGCTGCTGTCTTCTGCCAGTCTCTGACACAGGTGGCTGCCTACAAATCCTGCCCCACCTGTTACCAGTATCTTTTTTTTCATCTCTTTCATCTATTTGTCACTTTGAAATATATCTCTTGTATATACTTTATCCTGTACATCTTCTATAGGTTCTTCCAGTCTGTTTGCAACAATAAGATCTGATTTGATCTTAAACTGATTTAGATCACTGTAGACTTCCAGTTCTTCATATGTATCTGTATCAAGTACCGGTTCATAAATGATCACTTCTATCTTTTTCTTTTTCAGTCTTTCAATAACACCCTGTATGGCACTTGATCTGAAATTATCAGATCCTGTTTTCATAATCAGCCTATATATCCCTACCACTTTGGGAGATGATGCCAATATCTGATCTGCGATGAATGTCTTTCTGGTTTCATTGGAGTCAACGATGGCTCCAATCAGATTATTGGGTACTTCTGAAAAGTTGGCTCTTAACTGTTTGGTATCTTTTGGGAAACAGTAACCGCCGTATCCGAAGGACGGATTATTATAATGGGTACCGATACGGGGGTCAAGACCTACTCCAGATATAATATCTCTTGTATTGAGGTTAAATTTTTCCGCATAGGAGTCCAGTTCATTAAAATAGGCTACTCTCATAGCCAGATATGTATTGCTGAACAGTTTAATGGCTTCTGCTTCTGTAGGATCTGTAAAAAGTATGGCCACCTCTTTTTTAACGGCACCTCTTTCAAGCAAACTTGCAAAGATCATAGCCCGATCTGATTTTTCTCCTACAATAATCCGGCTGGGATGAAGATTATCATACAGTGCCTGCCCTTCTCTTAAAAACTCCGGGGAAAAAATAATGTTATCCGTATGGTATTTTTTTCTTACACTGTTGACAAATCCTACAGGAATAGTGGATTTAATTATCATTGTGGTATCGGGATTGATTTCAAGAACATCCTGAATGACACTTTCAACCAGAGAAGTATTAAAATAGTTTGTTTCCGGGTCATAGTCCGTAGGGGTAGCAATAATGACATAATCCGCATTTTCATATGCTTCATGTTTATCCAAAGTTGCTCTGAAATTCAGCTCTTTTGTCGTCAAATACTCTGTAATTTCTTTGTCTTCAATGGGAGAGATCTTCTTGTTAAGCATATCTACTTTTTCAGGTATGACATCCAGTGCCACCACCTCATTATGCTGTGATAAAAGAATACCGTTAGACAATCCTACATACCCTGTTCCCGCAATTGCTATTTTCACTCTCTTCCTTTCTCTGTAGAAAAATAATATCTTCTTCTTTCTATTGTAAGCTATTATTATATCTAAAAGAGTTTAGGGACAGCAGGGAGGATAGGCATTCTTTTTTTATCAAGTATTCCCTCCCTGTTTTATTTAACTCTTTTGTCCGATATGTTCAATATACCACGTAATGGCTTCTTCCATTCCCTGATAAATATTGTGTGTCGGTGCATAACCTATCATCTCTTTAGCTTTAGAGATATCAGCATTGGAGTGTCGGATATCTCCCGGGCGGAAATCTCGATAAATCGGAGATTTATTGATGATTTCTGATTGCTGCTTACTGGATTTATTGAGTTGATCCCTGATCAGTTCATAGAGCTCTTTAAGGGTATTTCTGCCACCTACAGCTACATTGAAAACTTCACCAAAAGCTTCAGGATTATCAGTGAGCCCCGCGAGGATGTTCATCTGTATGACATTATCAATGTAAGTAAAGTCACGGCTTGTCTCGCCATCACCGTTAATGTAGACATCTTCACCCTCCAAAAGTGAACCTACCCATTTGGGGATGACTGCAGCATAGGCACCATTGGGGTCCTGTCTTCTACCAAAGACATTGAAATAGCGAAGCCCCAGTGTCTCCATGCCATAATTTCTGAAAAAAACATTTCCATAGATCTCGTTGGTCTTTTTCATGGCCGCATAGGGAGAGAGAACATTGCCTACACGTTCTTCTACTTTTGGCAGCTCTTTGGAATCACCGTAAACCGAACTTGAACTGGCATAGACAAAGCGTTTGATACCGGCATCTTTGGCAGCGGTGAGTATATTGAGAAACCCGGTAATATTGGAACGGTTGGACGTAATGGGATCATCAATAGAACGGGGTACAGACCCCAAAGCTGCCTGATGCAGAACAATGTCTACACCTTCGCAGGCTCTAGCACAGGTTTCATAGTCAGAGATATCACCTTCGATGAAAGTAAGGTTCCTTGCATTTGCTTCACCTACTTTAGCAAGCACATCATCGATATTATGCTGATAGCCTGTGGAAAAATTATCCAAACCAACCACATTTTGATTATGATTCAGTAAAAACTCCGTCAAGTTCGAACCAATGAAACCTGCATTCCCCGTTACAAGCCAAGTCTTTTGTTCATTCTGAAGCTGTTTAGCTATCTCTTCCAGTTTATTCATTAAAGCTTCCCGTCACTTTCTTTCAGTTTTGATTTAATATCGTAGATCACCGTATCGTTTCCGTTTTTAAGCTTTTCAATATCAAGACCATTAAACTTCTCATGTGCTACAGCCAATACAACTGCATCATATTCTCCTTCTGGAGAAGAAAGAAGCTCCAGGTTGTATTCACGCTTGACCTCTTCAGGATCAGCCAAAGGGTCATAAACATCAACTTTTGTACCAAACTCTTCAAGTTCACAGATCACATCTATAACACGAGAGTTTCTGATATCCGGGCAGTTCTCTTTAAAAGTGATACCAAGAACAAGCACTTTGGCACCTTCGATCTTTTGCCCCTTCTTGATCATCAGCTTAACCACCTGATTGGCAACATAGATACCCATATTGTCATTGAGGCGACGACCTGCAAGAATGATCTCCGGGTTGTAACCAACCTCCTGTGCTTTGTGTGTCAGGTAATAGGGGTCTACACCGATGCAGTGTCCACCCACCAGTCCCGGACGGAACGGCAGGAAGTTCCATTTTGTTCCCGCTGCTTCCAGTACAGCTTCGGTATCGATACCCAGCTTGTTGAAGATGATCGCCAGTTCATTCACAAAAGCAATGTTGATATCTCTCTGGGAATTTTCGATGACCTTGGCAGCTTCTGCCACTTTGATACTGGGTGCCAAATGTGTACCTGCCGTAATAATAGAGGCATAAAGCTCATCTACAATTCTGCCTGTCTGTGGAGTGGAACCGGAGGTGACTTTGAGAATTTTGGTAACGGTATGTTCTTTATCACCGGGATTGATACGCTCAGGTGAATAACCACAGTAAAAATCTTCATTGAATTTCAAACCGCTCTCTTTCTCAAGCACAGGGACACACTCTTCTTCGGTTGCGCCCGGATAAACCGTTGATTCATAAATAACGATATCACCTTTTTTAAGCACTTTGCCAATAGACTCACTGGCTTTGATAAGCGGTGTCAGATCGGGACGCTTATGCTCATCTATAGGAGTGGGTACGGTGACAATGTAGACATTGCAGTCTGCTATTTCATCCAATACATTGGTAAAACGCATACCGTTTGAGAGTGCCTCTTTTACTTGCTCTTCACTTAACTCAAGTGTTCGGTCCAGCCCTCTGTTAAGCTCATCGATACGCCACTGGGCAATATCGAAACCGACTACTTTGTATTTTTTTGAAAAAGCATGTGCCAGAGGTAGCCCGACATAACCTAAACCAATTACAGCTATTTTTGCATTTTCTATATTTATTATTGAATGACTCATCACTATGGGATATTCCTTCTTCTTGATTAGAGGATATTATATCTAAAAGAGTTTAGGGCTTTAAAATCTATGTAGCATTCATTTGAAAACATTTAATTTCAAAATAAAAGAAGTAAGTCCTGCATTAACATTTTCTTTTTTGTCTTTTTATCATTGCACCAAGAAAAAGATAAAGAAAAATAACATTCAGCACAAATAACAAAAGAAGATAACCTTCATCCGTATTTTTACTTAACTGCAAACCTGTAAATGTGTAAATTGCCTGTAAAATACTGAGAAAAAACACTGTTTGGGGTGTCTCTTCAGCAAAAAAGTGTCTCAAAATATGATGAGTATGGCATCTATCGGCAGAAAATACAGAACGTCCGTTACGTTTCCGCCTGATCATAACCACAAGAGTATCTAAAATAGGAATGGCAGCAACAAAAAGTATGCTGACCGTAGGCAGATAGGCTAACGATTTAATTGCCAAAACAGAAATAACAAAACCCAGTGTCAAAGAACCGCTGTCTCCCATAAAAATAGTGGCCGGGTACCAGTTATAGAAAAGGAATGCCAATAATGCTGCAATAAAAGAGCCTGAGAGATACATCATAAAAAGGTCATGATGTGTATATCCGACACTAAAAAACCCAAGCAGAATGACAATAGAGATCGTACCTGCCAAACCATCAAGACCATCAATCAAATTCAACGCATTGGTAAAGCCCGAAACTGCAAAAATTGTAAAAGGAAGCGCCAACCATCCCAAAGAGAGTTCAATCCCCCAGTATGTACCAAGATCACGAATAACAATACCGTCAAAATAGAGAAAAACCGTACTGAGTATAATAATAATAAATTTTGTATTGGGAGAAGTCTCTTTATGGTCATCAAGCACACCTACAACAAATACAAGAAAGATAGCCAAAAAGATCCACCAGTGATTCAGTACCATAGTGCTATGAAACAGACACATCACCAGAAAAAAAGAAAGAAAAAACCCGATACCCGCACTTCTGGGTGTATGTTTACTATGGACACTGCGTTCATTGGGGATATCGGTCAATCCCCATTTTTTGGCATTTCTTCTTACAAAATAGACAGCAATCATCGAACCTAAAAAGGTAAACAAGAATGTAAAAAACATTTCAGATTTTAATCACCCAAATATTTTAATGTTACGAACGGTGATGCAAGTTTGGTAATGGTCTCAAACGGTGCAGTAAAGTTATCTGACATAACTTTGAACTCTTTCCAGTTATCAGGCTGGACATAGACAATATCATTTGGTCTCAACATCAGACTTGCATAGTTCATTGTATCAAAGTGAGTCAAATCTACTCTTCTTAAGTGTATGCCACTTGTATCATTGGACATAATGATAATACTGTTTCTGACTGCCGCATCGGTAAAGTCCCCGGCATGGGCCAATGCTTCAAAAAGAGTCATTTTTTCTTTATCGAGTGCTATAGGACCCGGTTTATGCACTTCACCCAATACAAAAATACGTTTATCAAGTGCTTCAATGTAAACAGATGGTGTATTGAGATATTTTTTATATCGCTGCGTAATTTTGTCTGCTGCCTGTGTCTGAGTAAGCCCGGCAACTTTTACTTTGCCAATGAGCGGTAGACTGACATATCCTGCCGCGTTGACTAAAATACCCTTCTCACTCATACTCTGTCCCAATTCATTGGAATCACTTTCTGCTGCTGCACTTGGATCTTTATACAGCACAATCTGCAATCTGTCTTGCGGCAGAATCTTATACTCGATACTCTTGTCTGTTACTTTCTGGTTTTCAACAATATGACTTGACTGCAATAACTTATAGTCATTTTCATTACTGCATCCTACTAAAAAAAGTGTAAAAAGCACCCCTGCTATTCTTTTTCCGTACATCCCTCTTCTCCCTCTCTTTTAATATTTTTTCATATTATATCATAATTAAAATAAGTCGGCTATAACAATAAATCATTTTTTATGGTGTTTTTCTTAAAAATCTTATGGTAGACCTCCATATGAAAAATTTCCAAAAGAGAATCAATGTGTTTTTTATGATGGGTATCGGAACCCAAAAAATCTATCATGCCTGCTTCGTTCAGGTACTGGGCCAACACTTCTGCACTTCTGCCGTAATGTCCGCCAAAAGAATTTAAGTTTACCTGAAACAGTACACCGAGCTCTTTCCATCGTCCATACTCCTGTTGCGGATCTTGAATGTAACGATACCGTTCAGGGTGTGCCAAAATAGGTTGGTAACCGGCTTCACCTATGGCAAAGATCATCTCTTCCATCTGCCAAGGTTTTGAAATATAAGAGCTTTCAAAAAGAATATATTTTCCGGCAATACTCATCACATCCGGTTTTTTCAATGCAGTCAAAAAAGCATCATCCAGATAATATTCTGCACCGGCTTCAAGTTTAAGAGAAAGATTTTCGTTTTTAACAAGCTCACGCAACTGTTGAAGTCCCTGACCGATATTTGTTGCATCATTTTGGTAACTGTCTGACATGATATGCGGGGTGATAATCAATTTTTCATACCCCAATGCTTCAAGTCCTTTCAGTAAGGTTAAGCTCTCTTCTATACTTTGGGAACCATCATCAATCTTTGGAATTAAATGTGAATGAATATCTACACGCAGTTGAGGACCGCGTCTCTTCACTGTTTTTTCTTTTTTTTTCCAAAAAGGAAAAATCATTTTTTATCTTCTTCATAATAACCATAACCATAACCATAACCGTAACCGTAACCATAACCATGTTTCTCAATCTGTACATCATTGAGCAAAATAGACAGTCCATAGATCTCTTTAAGATCTGACAACTCTTTAATTTTGTTGACAAAATCTTTTTTTGAATAATTTGAACGCAGAACATAAATACTCGTATCTGCCAGATGCATCAGTGTTCTTGCATCTGTCACTAAACCTATGGGGGGTGTATCCAGTATGATCACATCATAGACTTCTCTCAGTTTATCGATGACCTTTTCCATCAGTTCCCCCTGTATCAGTTCACTTGGATTTGGAGGAATAGGCCCGGATGTAATTACATCCAGGTTTTTATATTCTGTTTTTTGGATAACTTTTCCTAAACTGGTACTGCCCGAAAGCAGGGTACTCATACCATATTGGTTGGAAAGGTTGAATTTATCATGCAGTGTCGGTTTTCGCATATCAAGATTGAGCAAAATAGTTTTTTTGTTTGCCATACTCATAATGGCTGCAAGGTTAATACAGACGGTTGTCTTGCCTTCTCCACCAATGGTTGAAGTCACGGCAATAACATGAGCCTGGTCTTTACGTACCATAAACTGCAAGTTGGTACGTAAATTCCTGAAAGCTTCAGCTACCGCAGATTTGGGAGATGACAAAACCTTCAATTTACTTTTCTCTTCTTTAATATGAGGGATAAATCCAAGCAGAGGCGTATCTATAGCATGTTTGATATCTTCTTCTGTTTGTATTCTGTCATCAAGGAAATTTCTTAAAAAAGCAATTGCAATACCAATAATTAATCCAAGTATAACCCCGACAAGTACAATCATATTGCGTTTTGGTTGAATCGGTGCGGAAGGAAGCAATGCAGTATCAATAATCCGATTTGTACTGACTGTTGCAGCTTTAACAATAGCTGTTTCAGAACGTTTTTCCAATAGATACGAGTAAATTTTTTCATTCACTGCAAATTTACGCTGTAACTGCCCATACATTCTCTCATCTGCCGGAAGTGTATTGAGGCTTTTTTGATATTTTGCAATACTTTTTTCCAAAAGTCGTTTCTTCTCTTTAATATTATCGTTTAGATTTTTAATAGAATTAATGATATTTCGTTTCAGATAGCTGATCTCTCTTTTCAGTTTTACCACAGCCGGATACATTTCAGTATAATCTTCTCTAAGAATTTTCTTTTTAAGAATCGCCTCTTGAAGCATTTGAATCTGATTTGCCAATGTCTCATTTCCAGAACCAATACCCACTATTGAAATAGAGCCGATATCTCTTCCTTTTTTAATCTGGTTATAGAGAGTAGTCAAAATTTTATTTTCCATATTGACCTCTTCAAGTTTTGATTCCACTGCACTCATCTGGGTAATGATCACTTCAGCTTTGGAACTGAGACTGATCGTATTGGAGCCTTTTTTAAATTCTTCTATTTTAACTGCTGAACTCTTCAGGTTTTTTGTAATATTTTTTAACTGTTTATCGATAAAATTCAGTTTTAGCGTTGCCTCTTTTGTTTTTTTCTCTATATTTTGACGAATATATGCCTGAGCAAGGGCATTTACAAATTCCTGGGCTCTAAGTGGAACATTATCTGTATAGGTAATACGAAGGATCGTTGAATATTTTGAAACCCTCTTTGCTTTGATTGAACCAGTATAATGATTATTTTTAGAAATCACAAATCGATATTTATTCTCTTTTGCTTTTTTAAGACGTACTATATTGAGATGAAAATGTTTTGTAATCACTTCTTCTCCATATTGATGTACTTTATCATAGCTCCAAGAGGTACCATTCTTGTCTTTTGCATTTTCAACAACAAGCCTGTAACTTTTATTATTTATGGGATAAAGATCAAAAGAGATACCATATCCTTTGAGCATACCTACTTTAAAAGGTGCATTTTTATAGAGTTCAACCTCTTTCCAATGATGAGTCGTATAATATTTATGTGTAAAATCTACCTTTTTGAGAGCTTTATTGGCAAGAAAACGGGATTTGATAATTGCAATTTCGGTACCGGGTATCAATTTACCAGGATCCAATGCCATATTGATCACATCATTTCTTCCATAGTTATTATTTGGCAATCCTACTTCAACGGTAGTAGAAGCCTGATAGACATTAGGTTTGAAATAGGCAATATAGATACTCAGCAGTGTAGAAAAAAGAAGAATTAAAATGATCATATATTTATAATGAAACAGAGTTCTAAATATCTCTTTAATATCTATTTCATCTTCTGTATTCTGTATGGGGGTCTTCATCTGTATCCTTAAAAGTACTTTATATAAATAAATTGATTAATGGGAGAGTATTATATCTCAAAAAGATTAGGAAGCCAATAAAAAAGAAAAATCAACGGGGAGAGGAGATTTCAAAAAAACCTCTCTCTTTGTTTAAAAAGTATAAAGGAGTCCGACAGTCAGACCGTCAGTTGAAAGCTCATTATAAACAGTAGTATCTTTCCCGTTATGGTAATCATACAGTCTGGAATGGATACCTGCATCATTTGCCGTCATAGTATAGTCAACAAAAATGGACCAGGTATCTTTTCTTTTGCCATAATTGGTGTCAACAAAAGTATAACTTAAACCAAATCCCCACTGGAATCCCGTTTTGTTCATGATCTCTTTGCCTATCGTATCCGGCCATGCTGAATATGTATTATCTCCAGATGAACCTTCTACATAAGAATTACCAAATCCTAAAAGTCCGTATACGGTGAAGTAGGCATCATCATATTTGTCACTGTTTACATCATCTTCCTGAAAACGATACTGCGGTTTAAGAAAGATACTCCATGTTGTCAGATCTGCATAATCTCTTTCCCATAAACTTTGTGAAATACGTCCTTCGATACCGATATATTTGTTATATTCATAACCGACAATCCCAGTCAGTCCAAGTGTCTGATCCTGTGTTGGTACACTATCATCAAACCAGCCGGAATCAGTAGCATATACTCTGTTATACACAAATCCCGCACCTACATACCAGTAATCCTGTGAGTCATCCTGCTGTACAACTACCGGTACCGGTGCAATATCCCCTCCGGCAAACCCAAAACTGCTCAATGCCATGACTGCACCCAGTGAAAGTACTATCCTCTTCATATTCTTCTCCTTGTTTTGATTATAGAAATAAGAATTATTATAGGTCATTTCTACTTAAAAATGACTAAAAGGACAAGAACAGAGAAAAATTGGGCACTATTGCCAACCTTTAATCTTCAAAAATAATAATATCGTAGGCATTTTTTGTGACCAATGCCTTGCTCATATGTACAGAACCGTTGCGGTTGACTTTACTGAGTTCTTCTCTGAGCTGGTCAATCTCTTTTTGCATCTGGTCTATCTGCTCTTTAAGCTGCAGGACAATATCGACTCCAGCCAGATTTACTCCCATTTGGCGTGTCAAACGCAAAATAAGCTTCATACGGTCAATATCTCTTTGCGAATAGAGACGCATACGTCCCTGTGTACGTGAAGGTTCTACAAGTCCCTCCCTCTCATACTGTCTGAGAGTCTGGGGGTGGATATCGAGCATGGTTGCCACTACGGAAATAAGATAAACCGGTTCGTCATAGCTATGCATTATTTACTCCTTTTTACAGTTTCTCTTCAAGTACTTTTTTGACTTCAGGATCAAGACTGTCCACATCGGGAAGTACCACATTGGCAATCAGGTAAAGGTCACCCCTCATTGCCGTTTTCCTGTCAGGGACTCCTTTTCCTTTGAGTCTGAACTTCTGGCCGTTCTTGGTATTTTTAGGTACTTTCAGAGAAACCTCTTTTTCAGGTGTCTGCACCTGTACTTTTCCTCCAAACAAAGCCTCTTTTAAGGGCACATCAAATGTTTTGTAAAGATTGTCACCTTTTCTTTCATACTCATCAGATTCGGCTACTTCCACTTTAATAAGCAGATCTCCTCTTTGTCCCTGATAAGACTTCCCTTTGCCCCTGACACGCAAAGTTTCACCACTTTTGATACCTGCGGGAATCTTGATATCAAAACTCTCACCTTCTACATTGATCTTGTATTTTCCACCCTGTATGGCTGTCATGAACGGTACGGTTATACGTGCCTGTACATCCAGGTTTGGACCACCGCCAAAACCACCGAAACCGCCACTGAATCCTCCCTGGGATCCACCGCTGAAACCTCCGCCTCCGAACATCTGACGCAAAATTTCATCAAGATCGACACCCTGGCCCTGTCCGCGTGCAAAATCATGAAAATTTTGTCCACCGAACATCTGATCACCAAACTGATCGTACTGTGATTTCTTTTCCGGATCGCTCAGTACTTCGTACGCTGCATTGATCTCTTTAAATTTGTCTACCGCACTTTCATCCTTGTTAATATCGGGATGATATTTTCTCGCCAGTTTTCTGTACGCTTTTTTAATTTCATCAGCACTGGCATTTTCACTGACACCTAATGTTTCATATAAACTTTTTGACATGGTTCTTTTCCTACTTAAATCATTTCTTAAATTAGGCGTATTATATCAAAAAACTTTAGTCAATGTCAATCAAGTTTAATTTTTTTTTACTTTTTTTACATAAGAAGGCAATAGAAAGGAAAACATTCTGTACAATACCGTATGCATTTTATACAAGTAAAAACCATTATGTTTCCTCAAGTCCAGATCTACCGTCAACTGCGTGAAAATGCTTTTTCAAAAGACGGTTCATTCATTGCAGACAGTCCAAATGTGGTCAAACTTCTTATAGAAGCCGGAGTTGAGATACACAGTATCTTTGCAACACAGGAGTATTATGAAAAAAATGAAGCACTCCTTGCTGTCCACAATATTCCCATTGCCTATGTTGCAGAGAAAGCTATACTTGAACAGGTAGTCGGACACCGTTTACACCATAATGTCATGATGCATGCAATACGTCCCAAAGAGACTCCTCTTGAAGCACTCGATAACAATATCATTATGCTTACAGAGATCAGCAATGCAGACAATATTGGAGCCATTGCAAGAAGTGCCGCCGCACTGGGGATAAAGTCCTATCTCGTCCCCAAACAGGGGCCTCACCCCTACAGCCGCCGTGCGGTAAGGGTTAGCATGGGACATATTGGAAAACTCAATTACCATCGCTATGATGATATCAGGAAAACCATTACTCTGCTTAAACAGCTGGGTTACCGTATTTTTGCAGCCGAAGTTACCGCAGATTCTACACCGCTCTCACAAGTCAAAGTACCAAAGAAATGGGTTCTGCTCATGGGACATGAACAGTTGGGAATAGCAGAAGAGATACTTTCGCTCTGTGATGAAGTTGTTACTATTGAAATGGAAGAGGGAATCAAAAGTTTCAATGTGGCAATTGCTGCATCGATTATGATGTACCAATTTAAAGTAATTAGTAAATGGGCAAAGCCCATTTTTTAGTGCAGAAAATGTCTTACTGTCGTAAAGTAGAGAGCGATACCGTGCTCGTCTGCCGCTTCAATCACTTCATCATCACGAATGGAACCTCCCGGTTCGATAATTGCTTTAACACCCGCCTGGGCCGCTGCATCAATACTGTCTCTGAAAGGGAAAAATGCTTCTGAAGCCATTGCTGCACCACTGATATTCAATCCCATCTCTTTGGCTTTTTTAAGGGCACACTGTGCTGCATCTACACGGCTTGTCATCCCCATACCGACTGCTACCATTGCAGAATCTTTCACATAGACCACACAATTGGACTTGGTAAGTCCTGCCACTTTCCAGGCGATCTCAAGATCTTTCATCTCCTGCTCTGTTGCGGTAAGTTTTGACTTTTTCTGGGCATTGTGTACTTCATTGTCACAGATACAGTCTGAATTCTGGTAGACAAATCCGCCGTCTACATGTTTGAAATCATGCGAATCTTTGCTCATAACAAGTTTTTCTCCGCCCTGTGCAAAAAGCTTCAAACGTTTTTTCTTTTCAAAAACTTCAAGTGCTTCTGCTGTGAAATCTGCCGCCATCACTACTTCAAGGAAGATCTCGTTCATCTTCTCTGCAAGCACTTTGTCGACTATACCGTTGACTGCAACTACACCGCCAAAGGCTGAAACAGGATCACATTTCAATGCTTCCACATAACTCTCAAGCAGTGTTCCTTTGATGGCAAATCCGCATGGATTTCCGTGTTTGACAATACACACTGCATTTTCATCACCAAAACTCGAAGCTATTTTAAGCGCACCGTTGACATCGTTGATGTTGTTAAAACTTGCTTCACCCTTTAGCTGTTTGAAATTGTTTGTGAAATGCTTGTCAAACTCATAGAGTGCACCTTTCTGATGAGGATTCTCTCCGTAACGTGTCTGGAATACTTTCTTCCCGGTAATGAACTGGTATGCTCCAAACCCTTCATTGAATCGCCCGTTCATATAGTTGGCGATCATTGCATCATAGGCTGCGGTATGTTCAAAGGCTTTGATCATGAGCCCTCTTCTGAACTCCATAGAGTCATTTCCGTTTTCCAAAGCACCCAGTACATCTTCATAGTCGTTCACATCGGTTACAATGAGCACATCGTTAAAGTTTTTCGCAGCAGAACGCACCATTGTCGGTCCACCGATATCGATATTTTCAATGATCTCACCAAAGTCGTCAGTTCTCTCAATAGTCTCTTTGAACGGATACAGATTTACACATACAAGGTCGATCCCCTCAACTCCAAGCTCTTTGGCCTGCTCCACATGGGCCTTGTCCCCACGCTTATGCAAAATGCCACCGTGTACATACGGGTTCAGTGTTTTTACACGTCCTTCAAAGCACTCAGGGAACTTCGTTACTTCATCGATCTCGATAACCTTGATTCCTGCTGCTGAAAGTACCTTGTAGGTACCTCCCGTAGAGATGATATCCCATCCCAGTTTCTCCAAGCCTCTGGCAAATTCAATAATGCCATTTTTATCACTTACGCTTAGTAATGCTCTCATTTTTTCTCCATATTAAATAAATCTCTTTTGTCATTGAGCACTTGATGTGCAGATACAAAAGCGTGCATATTGCAAAGCAACACGCTGTTCGGAAGGATGTATATCTTTACAGATCCTGTTCAATTGTTCTTTCAAATGTATTGAAATAGATATCTTTTACTTTTTCCAAAGCAAGGCCTGTACCATTCACTGAAACTTTTTCTCCACCGACCTTACCGATGGCCTCAGCTTTCAGGCCCAGTGCTTTTGCCATTGTCAGTACTGCATCAAGATTAGCATCACTGACTTCGATCAATGCCCTGCTTTGTGATTCGTCAAAGATATCTCTGCTATTTGCAACAGAGACTTTTGCCTCTGCTCCCTTTCCTGAAACTGCCGCCATTTTGGAAAGTGCTATGGCAATACCGCCTACATTTACATCTTTGGCAGAAGCAAGCAGCCCTTTTTTGTTTGCCTCAATCACAAGCTCCCAGAGTGCCAACTCCTTTTTGTAGTCAAAACTCGGAAGTTTTCCTACTGTCTCGCCGTAAAGCTCTTTAATATAGAGTGAACCGCCAAACTCTCCTCTGGTCTCTCCTATAAGGACAATTCTATTTCCCTCTTTTTGGAAAGCAGAAGGAAGTACCTTGTTCTCATCATCATTAAGCCCTACCATCGCAATGGCAGGTGTCGGGAATACGGAAACACCGTTGGTTTCATTGTAAAGCGATACATTTCCGGAAACTACGGGTGTATTAAGCTCAAGACAGGCTTCTTTGATCCCTTCACAGCCCTGTGCAAACTGCCACATTACTTCCGGATTTTCAGGGTTTCCGTAGTTAAGACAGTCTGTGATGGAAAGTGGTCTGGCACCTGACATAGCCACATTTCGTCCCGATTCTACCACTGCCAGTGCCGCACCGCCTTTGGGGTCAATGTAACAGTAACGCGGATTACAGTCAGAACTCATAGAGAGTGCTTTACCGTTCTCTTTTACCCTGATGCTTGAAGCATCAAGACTTCCCGGGTGTTTTGCCGTATTGGTCTGTACCATGGAATCATACTGGTTGTAAACCCATGCTTTGTCTGCTATTTCCAGTGCTGAGATGAGTGTTTCATATGCTTTTTGATCGTCCACTTTTTCAAAATCATCTACATTTTTGGCATTTACCTCTTCTAGATATTGAGGTTTTGCCGTTGGTCTGTCAAGGATCGGTGCTTCTTCGCTCACAGGCGCAATTGGCATATCACACACCTGCTCTCCATGCCAGAAAAGTTCCATTCTTTCCGTATCTGTCACTTCACCGATAACGGCTACATCCAGTTCCCACTTTTCAAAAATATCGATGATCTCCTGCTCCCTGCCCTTCTTGGCACAGATAAGCATACGTTCCTGAGATTCAGACAACATAAAGTCATACGGTGTCATACCCTCTTCACGAGCCGGTACTTTGTCCAGATCCATTCTCAGACCGGCACCGGTTTTCCCTGCCATCTCAAATGCAGAAGAGGTCAGTCCTGCCGCTCCCATATCCTGAATACCGATGATGGCATCTGTCTGGAAAAGTTCAAGACAGGCTTCCAGCAGCAGTTTCTCCGTAAAGGGGTCACCCACTTGTACGGTCGGACGCAGTGACTTGGACTCTTCGGTAAAGGAGTCGGAACTCATCACTGCACCTCCAAGACCGTCACGACCTGTTTTTGAGCCTACATACATAACCGGGTTGCCCATACCCGATGCCACACCAAGGAAAATTTCATCAGACTTTACCAGACCGAGTGAAAAAGCATTGACCAGAATATTTCCGTTATAGCTCTCATCAAAACTCACTTCTCCACCGATGGTAGGAACACCCATACAGTTACCGTAAGATCCGATACCGTCAACCACACCGCGAACCAGGTGTCTCTGGTATTTGGCTGTTTCATCATCTCCTCTGACCTTTCCGAAACGCAGTGCATTCAGGTTGGCTACCGGTCTGGCACCCATAGTAAAGATATCTCTCAAGATACCGCCCACACCGGTAGCTGCCCCCTGAAAAGGCTCAATAAATGAAGGGTGGTTGTGGCTTTCCATTTTAAAGACGGCAGCCATCCCCTCACCGATATCAATAACACCGGCATTCTCACCCGGCCCCTGAATGACCCAGGGTGCCTTGGTTGGGAAACCGTTCAGGTATTTTTTACTTGACTTGTATGAACAGTGTTCAGACCACATAGCAGAGAAGATACCGATCTCTACAATATTCGGATGGCGGCCATCCAAAATTCGCAGAATATCTTCATACTCCTCTTTGCTGAGTTTGTGGTTTTTTAAAACTTCATCTAGATTTTCAACTGGTTGTGACATAAAATGTGTCCTTTGATGGGCATATAGCCGTATGAAATAAGGGGTATATTTTACTTAAAAAGTGATAAATAAGTGATGAAAAGGTAGAATGGCTACCATATTTAAAAGATGATTTTTGTCATCCTCAACTCGATTCAGGATCTTCTGTAATTGAAATCTTATTTTGATTCCGGATCAAGTCAGAAATGACATACATTTAGAAGGAAAATATTATGAACAAAATACTCCAAATGCTCAAACTCCAACAGCAGCTCAATGATGCTACCAACGGCGAAGGATGGGAAAAAGGTATTACCAAGAATGGAAAACGTATAGACTGGAAACGCTGTACCTATCTGGAGTGTGCAGAACTCATTGAGAGCTATCCGTGGAAGCACTGGAAAAACATTGATGCCCAGCCTGATTATGAAAATATCAAAATAGAAGCGGTAGATATCTGGCATTTTATTATGTCTCAGGGACTGGAAGACTACAAAATACAAAACCTCGGCACCATTGAAGATCTTGCAGATACGATCTGTAATTTAAACAATTATCCGACTTTTCTCGAAGAGATCACTCCTACCACAAAAAACTACTATGAACAGATTGATGTAGTTGAAAATTTAATGAAAGTACTCTTCTGTAAGGAACCGACTGGAAAACTGATGGAGGCATTTATTGACGTGGCAGTACAGTCAGGCCTGAACCTGGAGAGTCTTTATAAACTCTATGTCGGAAAGAACATCCTCAATCAGTTCAGACAGGACCATGGATACAAAGAGGGAAGCTATATCAAGATATGGAACGGGCAGGAAGACAATGTGACGATGCAGCGCATTTTGGAACAATCAGACGATATAAGCCCTGAAGCACTTTATGCAGCACTGGAAAAGGCATATCCGAAAGGGTAAAACATAACATTTCTTTGTCACTTCTGTACTTTTTGTGCAAGAAAGTGGAGATTTTCTAATCTACACTTCTACCAAGGTCCGCTTCAAGTACCTGATTGCCCTGAATAGTTATTTTCTTGGCTATACGAATACTTTTGGGTGTATCATAGCCACACTCCGTACCACATTTAACCGTTCCTATCAGGTAGTAGCTTCCTGACGGTACACCGTAGAAAGCAAAATGTCCTTCATTGTCAGAGGCGGTAAAACGCAAATAGTTAAAGAGTCTGGAATCGGCCTTCTCCATCTTTTTACCACCTATGTAACTTTCTCTGTACCACTGGTCAGAATAACTTGTTGCCGGATTAAGATAGAGTCTTGTCTCTCTCCCTGGAATTTTATTACCCGAATAGTCTGTCAAATAGATCGTTCCTTTGACGGTACCTTTTCCAAGACGTGCCAGACGATTATATTCTCCTGTTGGGAAGGGTATACGTTTCACTTCATGCTGAAGATTTTCTTCTGTAATTGCAGTCTCTGATTCTGTCATATTTTCATCCAGGTCATCAATATAGACATCATTGATATTGGTATCATCAGCCCAGCTGTTACCACTTTGTGAAGGCTGTTTTGCCGTACCTGTACCCATTCCCGGAAATGCCAGATTTTCATTTGTACATCCCGAGAAAATAAGCATAGCTATACTCAGTATTAAAAATAGTAATTGTCTTTGTTTTATCATAAACTGTTTCCTTGTTGTAAATGGGTGCCATTATACACTATTAACACTTTTTCTTTTGATGATTCTGCAAAAAATTCTCCAAATGTCCTTTGGCTTCTTCATCTCCTTTAAGAGCAGCGTTCTGATACCAGAATGCTGCTCTTTCACAATTCTTTTTTACAAAATTCCCTTTATGGTAGCGTTTGGCAAGATCATGCTGTGCTTCCTTTTCTCCCTCTTTGGCAAAACGGTGTAAATTTTTAACTTTTCTTTTTTCACCATAATAATACTTGATCGTATTGCGAATAAACCAGAGCGTAAAAAAGAAAAGGAAGACAATCATATAGAGCTCAATATTTTTAATCTGCATAATTTTGTCTATATACTGCATTTTATTTCCCCAGACAGAATTCACCGAACATTTTGTCCAGTATCTCTTCACTGTCAAACGGTTTGGAGATGGAAGAGATGGCTTTGACCGCTTCTTGAAGATGATAGGAGAAAAACTCAAGTTCACCATTGATTAAAGGGCGTTTCGCTTCTGCAATAGCCTCTTTTGCTCTATTTACCGCTTCAATCTGGCGTGCGGAGATCAACATCAGTTCTTCTCCCTCTCCAATACTGTCCAGTAATGATTCCATCTTTTCCGTCAGTTTCATAAATCCTTTTTTGGCACTGACTTTGATCGGTTCATAACATTCTAGTTTCTCTCTGTCCAACTTCATTTCAAGATCTGACTTATTGATTGCGACAATCACATGTTTATCGGTTAATGCTTCAACGATAGAGAGAATTTTTTCATCTTCATTGTCAAAAGGACGTGAGGCATCAAAAAGTGCTATTACTACATCAGCATCTTCCACCGAACTCATCGAACGTTCTATGCCGATCTTCTCTATGGTATCTTCCGATTCACGAATACCTGCTGTATCTACCAGTCTGATAATATGCGAACCGATACGTACCTGCTCTTCAATCGTATCTCTTGTCGTCCCTGCAATCTCGGAAACAATCGCACGTTCATAGGAGAGCAAGGCATTTAAAAGAGAACTTTTACCGACATTTGGCTTTCCTATAATGGCCACTTTAAAACCGTCTATAAGACCACGTCTTCTGTAACTGGCATCTACAATTTCTGTAATTTGACTGCTGAGATCATCCAGCTGTTTTACAATACTTTGCATAATATCATCAGGAATATCTTCTTCAGCATAGTCGATCATTACTTCGGAATAGGCAAGAGACTTTAACAGAGCATCTCTGCTTTCATCGACAAATACTTTTAATTCACCCTTCATCTGCTTTGCCAGAATCTTGGCAGCATCTACACTTTTGGCTTCAATAAGTTTTGAAATGGCTTCTGCTTCACTCAAGTCTATTTTTCCGTTTAGAAAAGCCCGTTTTGAGAATTCTCCCGGCTGTGCCAGTCTGACACCATAAGAAAGAATAGTATCAAGTATCTCCTGTGCAACGATCATTCCGCCGTGACACTGAAACTCGACTATTTCCTCTCCCGTAAAAGAGAAAGGTGCTTTAAAATAGATCATAATGGCTTGATCTATTAGATCATTTTGACTGTTGTAAAGTGAAGTCAAATGTGCATAACGGGGTTTGATTTTATCAAGATGTGAAATTTTTTTTGCTATCTCCAGAGCTCTACTGCCGCTCACCCGGATAATCGAAATGGAAGAGACACCATGAGCCGTGGCTATGGCGGCTATACTGTTATGCATGATTTTTATTATTAAATTCGTTAATCACAACGAATTTGTTACCTGCTTTTCCTGTTTTGATCGCTACATATTTATTTGGAAAGGCTTCCCGAAGCTGTTCCAGAGCAATCTGTACCAAAATACCGTCAAGAGGACGTGTCTTTCCTCTTCCGTATTTTTCAACATTGTCAATGACAGGTTTAATATAGTTACGTATCATCTCCTGCTGAGAGGTAAGGAATTCGGCAATTTCAAGTTTAATGAAAAGTTCATATTTACTATGTAACCAGTTAAAGAGCATATAGGAGAGTGCATTGTAGCGATATCCCTCTTTACCGATAAGCAGTGCGGCATCATCACCGTCAATAAAAATAAGTGCCGTATTGTCAATGACATCGACTTCTACAACATCAATAGCAAAACAGGAATGAGAAAGAAGTACTTTAAGTTCATCTTCTATCAGACGTGCCAACTCATCATAGACAATGCTCTCTTCTTCAAATATTTCAGAGTCATCATCCTGTTTGTCTGCATCAAAGAAACTGTCCAGTACATCATCTTGTTCTATATTATTTTGCGTAGATTGCTTCTCTTCTTTCAGTGTGGCAATAATTTCTGAAGCAACACTCTCTTCAGGTGTTTCAAACCCTTCTGATTTTTCAGATTCAAGAAGAGTATCGCTTTGAGTTTGGACTGACGGAGATTTACATACGGCAACAATAATCGCAGGCTTTCTTAAAAAGCCCAAAACACCCTTTGAAGGGTACTGTATTACTTCACATTCAAGATCGGTAATCGAACAGGATAATTGTGTTGCAGCCTTTGCATACGCTTCTTCAAGCGTCGCTGCCTCCACTTTTTTCATCAGCTATCCTTTCCCTTTTTATGTGCTGCTATGACTTCTGCCTTATGCTTTGCATAGGCTTTGTTGATGACATACTGCTGACCGATAGTAAAGAGGTTGTTTGTCACCCAGTAGAGTACCAGTCCGGAAGGGAAAGGCATAATGATGAACATACCGGCCATAATAACAGGGAACCACTGGAAGATTTTTTCCTGAAGCGGATCGGTAAAGTTGTTTGGTGTAATTCTTTGCTGGAACCACATTGTCACACCCATCAGTACAGGAAGAATATAATAAGGATCTGCTATGGCAAGGTTGTTGATCCATCCATGAATCCATACCGCACCCTGAAGTTCATCTGCATTCAACAGTACACGGTAAAGTGCAAAGAATACAGGTATTTGCAAGATCATAGGCAGACATCCACCCATCGGGTTGGCACCGTTCTTCTTATACATCTCCATCATTTGGGCATTCAGTTTGGCAGGATCACCTTTGTACTTCTCTTTAAGCTCTTTCATTTTCGGTGCGAGGTCTTTGAGTTTCTGCATAGACATCATCCCTTTATAAGAAAGTGGGAAGAGAATCAGTTTCACCAAAAGGGTAAATAAGATAATAGCCCAACCCCAGTTCCCAATGACACTGTGAATCCATAAGAGTACTTTAAAGAAAGGCTTGGAGAGGAAAGTAAACCAGCCGAATTCAATAGTGTCTGTTAGTTCCGGATTGATATTTTTAAGAATATTGTATTCTTTAGGCCCGATATATCCGCCAAGATGCAAGTCAGGTTTTCCTTCTACAAAAATAAGAGGATCATCTTTCCCTACTTTGAGAATAGAGACATCCATACCTGTTTTAAAATTATAGAACATCGTTGCCACATAACGGTCAAATGCCGAAGCGATTGTAGCATTTTTGAAAGTTTCATCTCCTTTTGCATCTCCATCCGGTATGGTTGTAATAATCCCGTCTGCACCTTTGATCAAGGCACCTCTTACAAGCATATACCGTGAACTGTCCGCCATAGGTCTGTGTCCAGGTGTAATATAGTAAGGGGCCGGAGAAGAAGTACTTACATCAATACTGTACGAACCGTCAGGATTGACAGTGATTTTTTTGGTCACAGTCACAGAAGAGAGTTTTTGTGTCAAAGTCAATGTCTGTGCGGATGTTGTCACATCCACTTTGGCCGTACCGCTGTTTGTATAGGGTACCTTAAACGCTTCGTCATTGAGTTTGCTGTCTGAAAACCTGATCTCCAGAGGTTTTACCTCGTTTGCACCGAGAATCTGCTGTTTATGTCCTTCTTCATTTTCATATTTCTTTTCAAGCAGCTCATACTGTGCAATACGTCCAAATTCATCAATAGTCATTTTGAAGGTTTTGGAGGTAATTGTTGCCAAAGATTTGACAGTGGATTTTGTTACCGGGGTATTATTTACTTTACTCATATCTGCCGGTGTACGTTTCACTGTTGTATCCGCAGATATTGCCTTTGGTGCCTGATTTGTCGTTAGATTCTGTTCAGTCTGGGGAATATGTGTTTGAGGAGAAAAGAGATAACTGTATCCTACAAATACAAAAAATGAGAGGGCAAGGGCCAATAGAAGTCGTTTATTCAGATCTTGTTGTTCCAAAATTTTACCTTTGTTATATATCTTTGGGTTTATAGCGATAATAGTATAGTCATAACTCTGTTAAATTGTGCTAATGAATATTAGGAATTTTGTAATGCAGTACATTTTTTAAGGGCATGAAGATAGGCTTTTCGAATCTCTAAAAAGCTTTTGCTTAGAAGGGCAGGTTTTGCAACCAGTACATAAGATCCGCTTTTGATCAGATCTATATTGTCTATGAAATGTGCTCTTAGCAAACGCTTTGCTCTATTTCGGTGAACTGCATTTCCTATTTTTTTGCTGGCAACAAACCCTACTTTATATTCTTTGGATTGTTTATAAAAGAGTACAAAGTAAGGTGTATGCCATGTTTTAGTGGAGCGATTGTAAACTCCGTTAAACTCTTTACTGGTCTTTATCCGCGTAAAATGTTTAATCTTGCTGATAGTGTTATACCGCCAGTCTTTTTCTGCCTTTTGCTCTTCTTGCAGAAATTACTTTTCTACCGTTCTTTGTTTTCATTCTTGTTCTGAAACCGTGTGTTCTTTTTCTTGGTGTGTTATGTGGTTGGTATGTTCTTTTCATTCCGATTATCCTTATCTGTTTTGGCTGTGGTTACCCTACGCCATTATTTTGACGCGATTTTACCTGAATATGGCTTAAATACTGTTAATTAAGTGCTTTAAAGACAACTTCTCCTGTATGTCCATTCTGTTTTGCCTGAACAAAAAGTTCCATAAGACGGTAAACAAGATAGTTCATTTTATATCTGGTTGTCCTTACTTCAAGTTCTATACAGTAAACTTCCTGACCGTCATTTTCTATTATTTTACGAAGCAGACGTTCGGCAAAATGGTATCCACCGTCTATTTTTGTATCCTGGCAGATAATAGCATACAGTTTTTCTTCTGCATCAATCTCAAACATAATATCTGTTTCTCTTTTCTCTTTTTCAATTAATGTTTTTAAATCCAGATCAACTGCAGATATAAGTATGGTTACAAAAGCTCTCTCCTCTTTTCTTTCCATAAGAAAATACATAATATCAATGGTACTGCTTAATTTATCTATCATCGTAGCCATTAAGGATATCTCTTTCCCGTTAAATCTTATATGTCCCTGTTTTTGTTCATTTTCTCTCACTTCCATCACTTCACCCTTTTTTTGGAACTTTCAATTATTTTAACTAAAATTGTTATAATTTCCTATGAATCTCACTAAAATAGAAAAACTCCCCTCACCGTGCTGGCTGCTTGAAGAGAAAAAACTCAGACAAAATCTGTCACTTCTGCAAAGAGTTAAAATAGAAAGCGGTGCAAAAATACTGCTTGCACTCAAAGGCTATGCTCTCTGGAAAAGCTTTCCCATTGTCAGAGAATATCTTGACGGATGTTGTGCCAGCGGTCTGCATGAGGCAAAACTGGCAGCAGAAGAGTTCGGCAAAGAAGTACATACCTATTCACCCGCTTTCAAAGAAGAAGAGATAACAGAAATTGCTTCCATCTCACACCACCTTGTTTTCAACTCCTCTGCACAGTTCAAACGTTTTGCTCCAAAAGCCAAAAAGAGCAACCCAAAACTCTCTCTGGGGCTTCGTATCAACCCGGAATATTCGGAATCTCCCAAAGAGATCTATAATCCCTGCGGACTACATTCCAGACTTGGAACGACTATAGAGAACATTGATGAATCAATTCTTAAAGAGTGTGAAGGATTGCATTTTCATGCTCTCTGCGAACAGGACAGCGGTGCACTGGAAAATGTCTTGAAAAACGTTGAAGCAAAATTCGGCAGCTATATTCCCAATATGAAATGGATCAATTTTGGAGGAGGACACCATATTACCCGTAAAGGGTATGATGTGGAGAAACTTATCTTATTGATCCGTTCGTTCAAAGCACGATACGATGTAGAAGTCTATCTTGAACCCGGAGAAGCAGTAGGATGGGAAAGCGGACCGCTTATGGCTACGGTACTTGACATTGTACATAACGGTATGGAGATCGCCATTCTTGACACTTCTGCGGAAGCCCATATGCCCGATACTATTATTATGCCCTACCGGGCAGAGGTAAGAGGAGCAGCCAAAGCAGGAGAAAAAGCATATACCTACCGCCTTGCAGGAAATACCTGTCTTGCCGGGGATATTATGGGTGATTACAGTTTTGACACTCCATTGAAGATCGGTGAGAAAATCTTTTTTGAAGATCAGATGCACTATACCATGGTCAAAGCAACAACTTTTAACGGTATCAAACTTCCGAGTATTGCCATAGAGAAACTCAACGGAGATATAGATATTGTACGTGAATTTGGATATGAAGAATTTAAACAAAGGCTTTCATAAAACCTTACTTTTTCTTTCCTCTTCCAAAGATTACAATATCATCACTACTCATATCTCTTATATAGACGATATCGTAAGACTGGGAAATTTCATTAAATTTAAACACACTCTCTGTACGCGGTGAATGTCTATACTTTACTTTGATACTTGGCCTTTCTCCATTACCGTAAATCACTGTAATTTTATCTGTAATTTTTTTACCGATTTCCATACTGCCGTCTGTTCCAATAGAAAGATAGTCTATTTTTATTCCGGCATTGGCAAGTGCCGATTTTGCCATGGCACCCCCCATCATTTTCATCATATCTTCACTGCTGTTTCTACCGGCTCCATCTGCTGAGTCAAACAAAATCACAGAAAGTATCTGTTCACGCGTTAAACTTGGTTTGGAAGAGAAGTTAATCACCGGCAGTGCAGGTGTTCCTGATACAGTAATAGTAATCAGATAATTTTCTGCCTGATAGTCCACTTCCACATCCAAAAGCGGTTTGCTTGGATTTCCTGTAAAATATATGTCTCCTTTTTTCACCACAAAACGTTTTCCCTGAAAATCATAGGTACCGCCCTTCACCAGGTTTAATTCTCCCAATACTAGAGGAGGTGAATTGACCGCTTTAATGATCTTTAGATTGGCATTGGCCTTCATATCTATATCACCCTGTTTATAAACAAGCGGTTTTTCAGAATCTACGATAACATGCATACTGAGATTATCCATAAAGGAGTTCGGTTCCTTTTTTTTCATCTCCTGTACAATGACAATATCACTGTCGCTCGGAAAACTTTTATTACCAAGATCATAGTGAATATCTCCTCCCAGCAGAGTGATTTTTCCATTTACATCTGTAGCCGCACCATTGAGTTTTCCTGTAATATTGATCCTGCTGTCAAGATCGATCATTTTATTGGAGAAATGAAAACTTTTTGCATCTGCAAGAATTTCACCTTTCATTGTCTTTGTATCGAGCTGTCCACTCACTTTAAGCTGGTCGTTCAACCAGAACTCCGGTATGGTAATGATCTCTTTATCAAATTCAACCATAGAGGGTTTCTTCGCAAAAAATTTCATTTTGTTATAGGTCAGATGATACGAACTCAGTTCGATTATCGAACCTTTCTTACGAAGATGTACTGCAACATCATCTACAGTATGTGCTGTTATCCTGTCTACATGATAGATCACCTGAGGAGAAGAGAGATTTAATACCATATCTCCACTTTTTTGAAGCACTACGGAGAGATTGAGTTTGCCTGTCACTTTTGGCAGCGTATCAACACGATAGAACTGATTGACTGTAGCCATTAAGCTCTTAAAAGAACTGACATCACTTTTAAGGTACATCGTACCACTCTTGTCTCCTTTGAGTATGGCTGTCACTCCTGAAACCCTGATTTTTCCGTCAATCGTTCCGGCATTTGGCAGCATCTTCATATCTGCTGAGATCTTGGGTGTTTGAAGTGACGCAGAAATATCATTCTCTCCCATGCTTGCCTGAATCTTGATGGGCGAGAGTGCAGACCATCGAATATTTTTGTCAAAGTTCTTTAGTAATGAATTTTTAGGAATCGTACTCAACACATCAAGTGTCACCGTATCGTCATACATAAGATTTGCCGTTACATCCGCTACATTGGAAGTGATCTTTGCTTTCCCTTTGATTGGCAGCAGCTTTTCAAAGTTCAGCGGCAGATCGATCACGGCATTGACCTTCGTGGCATTCAACTCAGCCGGTAAGGTGACTATTTTCCCTACTTCTATGGCATGCTTTGTTTCCAGATGGAAAGTACCCTTCTTCTTAAGATCAGGTATGTCAAAAAAGCCTTTGAGCCCCTGGGAGGAGATCTCTGTCTGTAGTTGTTTCTGATCTCCCTTGAATGCAATATGCAGATCACGCAAGGGTTTAGCCTCTTTACCGTCAGGCAATGTGACAGTAGCTGCTTTCAGATTACCCTTATAGTGCATCTTTTCATCTGCCATGGTAAAATCGGCAGCAACAGTAATGTCTTTGGCAACAGGCGTTGTAACAGAGATATCTGCATCTGCATCTACTTTCCCCGATTCAATCAGATAAGCTACTTTTACTTTCAGGTGATTGATATCGATATTGAATGATTTACCGGTATGGACTTCACTCTTATTAATATCTGTCAAATTCATATCGGTAGTATTGGTATCTTCTTTTAGCAGCAGAATATGTTCCGCTTTTGCATTGAGTATAGCTGTGACTTTCTCTTTGGATGCTGTGAAATCCAGTTTGATATCACCAAATGCCTCCCTGCGTATGGTCGGTGCATACTGTTTGAAAAGCTGTTTATTCGGAGTAAGTACGATATGCCCCTTGAGCTGGTTATTGACAATCTTTCCTTTTTCAGTAAAATTGCTTAAGTTTGTCGTAGCATTCAGATCGATGATCCCCTCTTCCACCAAAAGTTTTGCAAGGTCAATCTTCAGACTGTCTGCATTGAGTATAAAAGAGTGAATATCCACAGGAGTATAGATTGCAGGTAAAATATCGGCATGCAGGGAGTTCACTACAATTTTTTGGGGAATGAGATTATTTTGTTTTTTAGGAGCAGCAGTATTGTTCTCTTCACTTGTTTTTGTTTGTGTACTATGCTGATCAGATTCAGTCCCGTTTGATTCATTGTTCTGTGGTATGAACATGGACTTAAGTGCCAGTGTATCAACTTTGGCAATATTCACTTTTTTCAAAGTAACCGTATTGTTCTTTAGCATTCCGGCTACATCAAGCTCTCCTACATCACTCTTGAGATCAAGTACATAGTTCCCCACAGAAACAGCATTCTTCTGATTGTCAAGAATCTTGACAATATCTGCTTTGAGGTCATCAATGTTTAGTGTCAGTCTATCAATACCGGTATCAAGATAGTGTCTTGGTTTCAGTGTGGCAGAAAAATGCACTACTTCCGCTGCTTTGGGGATGAGAGGATTGAGAGGTTCCTCTTTGTCTGCTTTTTTCACATCCCCCTCATCATTGTCGTTTTCACTCTTTTTTGGCATGAACACTGCCTGTAATGCCGCACTGTCTATCTGTTCCAGAGAGAGTCTTTTTACCGTTACTGTACCATCATTCATTGCAGCATGCAGTTTCAGCTCTGTCACATTAGTATCGACTTGAAGCTGAAGATCCCCTACTGCTATGGCATCACTTGCATAAGAAATATCTTCTGCATCCAGGCGTGTTTTCCTGAACAGTATCCCCTTTTCAACAAAAGGATTAAGTGAAATATGCACTTCTCCTACCGTTACCACCAGAGGGAAAGGTTCCGAACTGCTGTTGTCATCACTGGAAGGTAAAGAAGCTATCAGATCCTTGATAGTATCAATATCAACATTCTCACCACTGATCTTGGTGATCGCAATACGTTTGTAGAGAATTTTGGAAGGATTCCATGAAAACTTTATCTGCTTACTGAGATTCATATCATCATATTTCAAGCCGTTGATCTTGACACCGGTAAAAATATTGCCTGTAATATCATTGTAGGTAATATTATAATCCGGTGCAAATGTATCTGCAACCTTCTTAATCACGAATGAAGAGTTTGCTGCGATCACAATGATCACAACAAGCAGGACAAAAAAGATCAAAATACCATAAAAAAACTTCTTCATTAGAATGACTGTCCTATCTGAAACTGTATACCGTAAATACTCGGATCTTCCACATTGAATCCGACATCAAGTTTAAGTGGCCCTACCGGTGTCATGTAGCGTACCCCGACACCGGCTGAACTGATAATATCTCCATTAAAATCCATACTGTCTGCATTCAGCATAGTATTGTCACTGAAAACAGCACCATACAACTCCCCCCAAATCGGATAATCAGCTTCTACCATCAGGTTAAGCCATGTCAGAGCACCATTGACTAACTCTGTTGTAGGAGAAGTAATCACACCTATCTCTCGGAAACCGTACGCACGGTTGGAGTACATACCCCCGGCATAAAACTTCTTTGATTCGGGGATACCCCGGTTATTGACTTCATTCCCTATTTCAATAACCCCTGCCTTACCGACTACAGCCATAGTCAGGTCAGAGACTGTATAAATTCCTCTGGCTTCAAGCAGATATTTTTGATAATCACTTGTTTCCGAATCAGTTGGGATTCCCCATTCGGCATATCCCCGGAAATAGTATCCGTATTTCGGATTCAGTTTGGAATCCCTGGCATCATAAACAATATCAAGGTAGGGGTATGTCAAAAGAAAAAGATTATAGGCATAATCAGGAAGAAGAGGCTGTCCATCATCTCTTTGAGTAATATCTATGGCTTCCAGAGCAACACCCAGTTTAATATCAAAACGTTCTGCCACATGATTTAAATATGTTCTAAAAAAGAGCTTCTTTTCATAATACCCGTCATACCCAAGATTGGAGTAACCGCCTTTTGCGCCAAGATCAAGATAGAAACCGTGAGGTTCCCAGACAACAGGTTTAAAAAAGCTCAAGACAGCAACCTGCTCCAACTGTGACCAGGAGAGATCCAGTTGAAGCTGCTGTGCGTTTCCATAAAAATTATGTTTGATGATTTTCGTATGTACCCGTGCACCCACATAACTGTCATACCCTGCACCTACTTCAAAATGATACGGTTTTTTCATTTCTGAAACTGTAATATCTACCGGTACAACATTATAGAATTTTCTATCAACATTTACCAAAACAGAATCAAAAGCTTGCAGGCCATACAGTGAATCATAGGTATCTTTGACCAGTTCCAGATTAAATCTTTCTCCTTTTTTTGCCCTTACCCGGGATTTGACAATATCATTGTTAATCGTTCTTGTTCCATAAACTGTTACATTTCCAAAGGTACAGATACCGCCCTTTTCAAGTACAAATTTCAGATCTGCCTTGTGTGTATCAAGATTGACATAGGCCTTGCTGTTTAAATTATAACTGCAATATCCCTCTTTAAGCAGTTCATTCACAATATTTGACTTCACTTTAATAAAATCTTCTGTACGAAAAACTTCACCTTTATGAAAAGTAATCAATCCGGAGATATTGTAATCACTGCTGATATTGATATCATTGATACGGATCGGTTTGTTTTCTTGGATCTTGACAATAACATCTTTTTTAGTCTGTGTAATTTTGAACGTTGCATCATAATAGCCTTCCGAATCAAAGTATTGCCGCAAAGTTTCACTAAGTGTGGGGAGGAGCTTGTCTTTAATGGTTGCCGTATCATCTTTCCAGAACTGGTAGAAACTTTTATGTTCTGCACTTACAGCATCCAACAGATCAGATTGGCTAAATGCTTTTTCACCCGTAAAATGAATAATGTGTGTCGGAAGTTCAATCTTTTTACTTGTATTGTCATCAGCAAAAAAACCTGCATAGGCAACATTACCGATGAAAAACAATACTAAAAATACATACTTGATATACATCATCCCTCTTTCCCTTTAAAGAGGTATTTTATCGTAATATCATTAAGTTTTATCTCAGAAGGTCATAGACACTTTTATGGGGGTCTTTACCCTTTTCGATCATAGCATATACCTCTTCTGCAATAGGCAGATAGATTGTTTTTTCTTCCGCGATCTTATGCAGTGCCCTGGCTGTAGGAACTCCCTCTGCCACCTCACCGAGCTCTTCCAGTATGGTATCCATTTTTTTTCCTTCTGCCAGTCCAAGTCCTACCCTGTAATTTCGGGAAAGCTTGGAACTTGCAGTCAAAAACAGATCACCTGCACCCCCCAGAGAGAGAAAAGTTTCCGTTCTGGCACCAAAAGTGGTACCAAAACGGGCCATTTCAACCAAACCACGGGAGATCAGAGCTGCTCTGGCATTGTTTCCCAGCCCCAGCCCATCACACACACCTCCGGCAATGGCAATGACATTTTTATAGGCACCCGACACTTCGGCACCCACAACATCATCATCTACATATCCTTTGATAAACGAAGGCAGATGATCTGCAAAGCGCTGTGCCAATTCAAGATTGGTTGAAGAGATCATCAGTGCTGTAGGCTGAGACTCTTTCACTTCTGCTGCAAAGGAAGGCCCTGAGATATACGCCAGTCTCTCTTCAGGTATGAACTGACTGTAGATATCGTTCAGAAAAGCACCGGTAGATGTCTCTATCCCCTTGGCGGCGACCAGTATTTTCTGCCCCCTGTCCTCGAAGTTCTCTTCCATCCATTTACGTACGAACTGTGCAGGGATCGCCATGACAAGATATTCTCTGTTCAATGCCTCATCCAGGGAGACAAAATGTTCTATTTTACGCACCGTACGCGAATAAATCACCACATCATTGTCCTGACTGAAAGCATGGTACAAAGCCTGTCCCCATTTTCCGGCACCTATGACTGCTATTTGCATATCTCTACTCCTTTATCAATGCAAGCAGTTGCATGAGCCGACTGCTTAAGTCGCCCCAGTGGCAACGTAGTTATCTGGACTTTGTTCAGATAACGTCCCATGATGGTCAGTCCCCATTTTCCTGCATCCATAACTGCTAGTTGCATCATAATAGACTCTTCTCCTTTTTTATCTCTTCTTCAAAGGCATCCAGCTTCTCTTTTGGACCGATACACACCAGCGTATCTCCTGCATCAAGCTTATGGTTGATACCCGTAGTGATAAATACAAAAGTATGTCCCAGTTCTTCATCGATCATACCTATCAGAAGCACACCATAGGGGGCAAAATCCAGATCGTCTGTCATGGCCCCCTGAAGAAAAGAACCTTTGGGAATGAGCATTTCACGAAAAGTAATACCGTCCCGATCAATGACAATACCTTCAAGAATTTTTGTAGAAACAGGACGGTTGAGTATATTGTAAATTTTGTTGGCACTTACTTCATACAGATCAATGACTTTATTTGCACCGGCCATTTTAAGTTTTTTTGTTGTATGGATAGAGTCAGAGATAGACAGAATATAACTCTCTTTGAAAAGCGATCTCAGAGAAAGTGTAAGAAATACATTGAGATGTTCATCTTCCATCACACAGACCAGCTGTTCAAAATACTGGGGATTGAGTGCTTCCAGAATACTGTCATTGGTCACATCTATATGTTCCACATCAATGAAACCGTCTTCTCTTGCCTGAAGATAGTACTCATGATTGGACTCAACGATCTTAAGTCTGAATCCGTCATCATGAAGCCCTTTGGCAATAAACTTGCCGTGACTTCCATACCCGAACAGCAAAATAGCCCTCTCATGCATCAGTGACTCCCTTCATGCCTTATTCTAAAATAATCCAGACTGATCTGTCTGCCCATTACCAAAAGAATATCATAACTCTGAATCACTTCCGTAGGCAAAGGATTAAAGATAAATTTTCCCTGTCGCTCCAGACCTATAAAAAGCAGTTTACCTTCTTTAAAATCAATCTCCGCTACACTTTTTCCTACCATTGCATGTCTCTCATGAACATGAATCTCATCGATACGTGCCACACTTTTCCCCGTCAGGATGGCATGGATCGCTTTATACATGGTCGGTTGGGTAATGGCTGTACGGATCATTGTATTGACCACCTGATTGGGCATCAGAAGGTGGTCTGCACCGGCATATTCGAATTTACTGACAATATTGGTATCGTTTACTCTGGCAATAACCCTTATTTTTCTGGAAATACTTTTGGCATTGAGCGTAATATAGATATTTTCCACATCACTTCCTGTCAGACAGAGGATGGTAATATTGGCATGTTCCACATTGAATTTACTCAGGGTCTCAAAACGGCTGGCATCTTCAACAATTGCCTGATAGCCGTCTTTACGTGCCTGTTCCACTCTTTTGAGGCTCTTGTCAAGAATAATATAACTGTCAATTTTCTCTTTTTTCTGACGGAAAAACATTTTTGCCATCTGTCCGTATCCGCAAATGATCAAAAATGAGCGGCTCTTGTTGACCTGTTCAATAATACGGCTCTCTTTAAGTTCACTCAGTCTTTCCGAAAATGCAGAAACAATAACCGAGGTCGCAAAAGAGATCATAGCGATTCCCGAAATGATCACCAGCATGGAAATGGTACGTCCCGCCTCTGTTACAGGAGAAATATCTCCGTATCCTACCGTTGAAATAGTAATAAGAGACCAGTAGACTCCGTCAAACAGAGACTGTACCTGCGGATTGATACGCTCTTCAAGTACATAAATGGCAATTCCTGCTGTCATCACAATAAAAAGAAGCAAAAAAAGCAGTGTCAGAAGTTCAAAACGTTTGTTGGTGATCACCTCTACGAACTGGTTGATACTCTTGGTATATCTCAGCAGTTTCAATACACGGAAAAGTACAAAAATCCTCAATACCCTCAGAGGCCTGTAGGCAGGGAAAATCGCCAAAAGGTCAACAATGGCAGCCGGTGTGATCATATAGTTCAGTTTCTCTTTGAGCCCATATTTCAAGACCGGCCACAGTTCAAACTCTCTGTGTAAAAACTGGGAATCCTGATACTCTTCAATAATATATTTTGAAAGGTCATTATGCACCCACAGACGCAAGATATATTCTATGAGAAAAATCAGGGAAACAAAATAAAAATCATAATAGTCCAGCCAAACCGGTACAGGGTGTTTTACTTCATAGACAAGAATGAAAACAGAAGTCACAATAAGGAAAATAATAAAAGTGTCGAGAAACTTTTTGTACGGATTTCCTGTCCCCGTCAACAGATCCCGAATATAGGCTTTGGTCTCTTTGTAGCGTTTTGACTTGCGCAGGAAGAGAGCAAGTGATAAAATAGTCTGTTTCATCTCTTCTCCCCTCTCCCGGTTCTATGCATTCAGGCGCTGTTTAAGCAGTTCGTTCACTTTAGCCGGGTTTGCCGAACCTTTGCTTGCTTTCATTGTCTGTCCGACAAAGAAACCGAAAAGTTTCTCTTTACCGCCTTTATACTGTTCGACCTTATCTTGATTATTTGCCAGAATTTCATCAATTATTTCCAGAATCGCTCCGTCATCACTTACCTGGGCAAGGCCCAGTTCATCAATAATGGCGGCAACATCACGGTTTTCATTTTCCATCATGAAGTCAAGTACCTCTTTGGCACCTTTCCCCGAAACACTGTCATCAGCGATCTTTGCAACAAGTTCTCCAAGTGTTTTGGCACTGACGGGTGAATTTTCAATTTCAAAACCCGCTTTGTTCAATCGGCCCAAAAGTTCGGAGGTCAGCCAGGTCACAGCTGTTTTGGCCACAGCTCCCTGTGCGATCATCTCTTCAAAATAGTATGCCAGCTCTTTTTTGGCAGTAATGACCAGCGCATCAGCCTGCTTGATACCAAACTCCTCGACATAACGCTTTACTTTGGCATCAGGCAGTTCGGGCATTACCAGTGCTTCATCGATCATCTCCTGTGTTACGACAAGCGGACGAAGATCAGGGTCGGGGAAGTAACGATAGTCTGCCGCTTCCTCTTTTCCTCTCATCGACCTTGTCTCTCCTTTGTCTACATCCCAGAGTCTTGTCTCCTGATGTACTTCCTCTGCATAGATACCGTCTTCATAGGCTTCGATCTGTCTCTGCACTTCATAGGCAATTGCTGCGGCAACAAAACGGAAAGAGTTGATATTTTTAATTTCCACTCTGGTACCGAAGGCCTCCTGTCCTTTGGGACGGATGGAGACATTCACATCACATCGGAAGGAACCCTCCTGCATATTGGCATCACTGATATCAAGATAACGTACCGTTGCATGCAGTTTTTTCAAATATTCTACTGCTTCTTCGGAAGAGCGCATATCGGGTTCGGAAACGATCTCCATCAGCGGTGTTCCGGCACGGTTCAGATCCACTTTGGAGTACTCTCCCTCATGCATGTTTTTCCCGGCATCCGCTTCAAGGTGCGCCTGTGTGATACCGATGCGTTTCTGCGTACCGTCTTTTAGGTCAATAAAGAGTTCACCCTTTTGTACAATTGCCTTGCTCAGCTGTGTAATTTGATAGGCTGAAGGACTGTCCGGATAGAAATAGGACTTTCTGTCAAAAATAGAAGTGTGGTTGACATTTGCATTCACGGCATATCCGAAACGCATTGCTTTAATGGCTGCTTCTTTGTTTACCACCGGCAGTGCTCCCGGAAGTGCCAGACAGGTGGGACAGGTATTTTTATTCTGATGCTCTGCAAAAGAAGTGGGACAGGAGCAGAAAAGTTTTGTTTTTGTATTGAGTTGTACATGGACTTCAAGACCGATAACCGTTTCAAACATAGTGGTGATCCTTCAAAAATGTAGGGTGTTATTAAATTGGAGATATTATATCGTTTTGGTTATTTGAAGGAGTTTAGGGGCGGTAATCCGACCCTTGGGGAAAATAAACCGTAAATATTTTAAAAGAGTTATACTTCTTTTTTTTCAACCGTAAGTAAAATTTTTTCCAGTAAAAAGGTCTGTTTTTTAAGCTCGCCAAGTTTCTCTTTGCTCGTAATAATATGCTCAAGTAACAAAATAGCTACCAAGCCCGGAAGTGCTCCGATAATACCTGAAACAGATGCAAAAAGAATACTTGTATGATAAAAAGAGAAAAAAGAAGAAACAGCGCCGATGAGCACAAAGGCCCAGGCAACGCCTAAAAGAAAATTGATCACAAAACCGAGTGTTTTGTCAGTCAGTCTCATAAGTCCTTACACTGCACCCATTGTATCTACAGCAGGGTTTGGAGCTTTTTCATGCTCTTCATCAATCGCTACGGCACCTGCCAGGTAAACATAGATAAGGATCATAAATACAAATGTCTGCAACAGTGCCGAGAATGTAAGCAGCAGATACGCAGGAAGCGGTGCGATGAATGGAACCAGCATCAAAAGTACCCATAGGAAAAGGTCATCACCTTTGATGTTACCGAAAAGTCTGAATGAAAGCGAAATAATTCTTGAAATATGCGATACGATCTCAATAGGGAACATCAAAGGAGCCAATGCTTTTACCGGACCTGCAAAGTGTGCAAAATAATGTACCACACCGTTCTTTTTGATACCTTCATAGTTGTAGTAGAAAAATACCATCAATGCCAATGGAAGTGTCACGTTGATGTTGGATGTCGGAGATTCAAAGCCCGGGATAATACCGATGACGTTTGAAACAAAAATAAACATACCTACAGCGGCCACAAGCGGAAGATACTTTCTTGCAAGGTCTTCACCGATAACATCTTTTCCCATAGCAATGACACCGCCAAGATAGGCTTCCATCACATTTTGTGCACCGTTTGGTACAGCCCTGAAACTTTTTGTAGCCATTTTTGCAACCATCACTACGATTGCTGCAACCAGCAACAAGTGTGCGATCAACACTGCTGAGTGGCTATCCTCGCCTAAAATACCGCCAAGGTAAGTAAATACACCTTCCATAAAACATCCTCTTGTAATAATTTGCTAGTATTATATAAAAAATGTGTTGAATAGCCGGTTAAAAGAAAACTATTTTTATAAGAATTTCACCTTATAGTCCAATCTGCCTCTCCTGCCCCAGACGATAAAGTGCAAAATCATATTTGATCGGATCTTCACTGTCCCATTGCCCGAAACATTCCGTCAATTCAAGTACTGCTTTCATATCATAGCTTTTTCTCTTAAGCAGCCCCAGTTTTCGGGACATTTTAAACGTATGGGTATCCAGCGGCATCAACAGCTCTTTTTTCTCTATTTTTGACCATAACCCCAAATCAAGATTGTCACTGCGTACCATCCAGCGCAGATACATCATATAGCGTTTGTATGTACCTAAAGTGTTCAGCTTTTTCGGTACTTTTCCAATGAGAAATTCATAGCCCTGTGTCTGATGAGGATAGACAGATTTAATCGTCTCAATGAAGTGCCACAGCCCATCCAGTATGTTCTCTTCTTTTCTGTATCCCTGATAAAAAATATTTTCTATACTCTCTTCTTGTCGAAGACGTTTCAAGGCAATAAACAGTGCCATAATATCTTCAGGCTTCTGAAAACGGTAATAGTGTTGTTTCAATGTTCTGCGTATTGTTTCATCGGAAGCTTTCAGAAGAGAAAAGTCCAGAGAATCCAGAAACTTTACGATCTGTCCGGCATTTCCGTATCCAAACAGCGCACAGATCAGGGCAATGGATTCATCACGATATTTGGAAGCGACAAGAAGGGGATCAGGCTTTTCATAAGAGAGTTCTGTAAGGTTATTACGCTTTTCCACTTCTTCATCGAGAAGGGCTTTAACTTTGGAAAGATTCATAGTGACCCTACAGTACTTTTACATATTTCTACATCCAGGGTACTACCAGAAGAGAGTACCCTGCAATTATTAAAACGTAAAATGTTCACCCAGATAATGCTTTCTTACATTCTCGTCATTGGCGATCTCTTCACTGCTGCCCGCAGCCAGCATTTCACCGCTGCGCATAACATAGGCCCTGTCGCAGATTCCCAGTGTTTCACGTACATTGTGGTCGGTAATGAGTATGCCCATATCGAGTTCAACCAGCTGACGGATAATATTTTGTATATCAAGTACAGCAATAGGATCAACTCCGGCAAACGGTTCATCCAACAGCAGAAATTTCGGCTCCCCCACCAGTGCCCTTGCTATTTCTACCCTTCTTCTCTCCCCTCCGCTTAGACGGATACCGATACGCGAACGGATAGGTTCGATATTGAAAATTTCAAGAAGTTTTTCAATACGCGGCTGCACGGTCTCTGTGGGAAGGTCAAGTGCTTCAGCAGCAATCAGTAGGTT